>ERZ1292623.4183-Hain-H51-01um-R1-4183-length-11915-cov-6_pt1 | contig 11915 bp, 12 predicted proteins | sample MGYA00564398_ERZ1292623 | MGnify/ENA primary metagenome ERZ1292623 (study PRJEB36523, sample SAMEA6512633) | groundwater metagenome | collected 2019-01-07 | study: AquaDiva: Metagenomics assemblies of 32 groundwater samples | reverse complement strand
TCGTAGCCCTTCCGGGCGGTGGATTTACAGTCCACTGCGATTGACCACTCCGCCATCTGCGCAGGCTTAAATGTTATTATATCTTTATTTTTGATCTTGTTCAAGATAGAATAAACTCATGAATTTTGTTCTAATTTTGGTTTTAGGTATAGCTTTGGGGGTCGCGGTTTTTTACCTTCTTTCCAAGGGAAAAAAGGAGGAATCTTCTTTCGGCCAGTCGTTTTTGATGCTCCAGAGCCAGATTAACGAATTTGCCAAAAATATCGACCAAAAGCTGGACGCGAAAATGGGGGAGTCCACCAAAATTTTACAGCACCAGTTTTCCGAAAGCGCCAAAATCATACGCGACGTTACGGAAAAGCTGACAAAGTTGGACGAAACAAACAAACAAGTTATAAATTTTGCGGACCAATTGCAAAACCTGCAAGATATTTTGAAAAATCCTAAACAGCGCGGAGTCCTTGGAGAATATTATTTAAAAACCGTTTTAGACAACGTTTTGCCTCCTGGGAGTTTCCAACTCCAATATCCGTTCAAAGACGGCACAATAGTTGATGCGGTGATTTTTGTAAAAGATAAAGTCATACCGATTGACTCAAAATTTTCATTGGAAAATTATAATAGGATTTTGGAAACTCGCGACTCTGCAGAAAAAGAGAGGTTGGAAAAGCTTTTTCGGCAAGATTTGAAAAATCGAATCGACGAAACCTCCAAATACGTAAAGCCGGAAGAGGGAACAATGGAATTTGCTTTGATGTTTATTCCATCGGAGGCGATTTATTACGACCTTTTGATAAACCAGGTTGGAACCGTTAAGGTAAACACCAGAGATTTAATTGAATACGCTTTTAAAGAAAAGCGGGTTGTTATTGTTTCTCCCACGTCCTTTTTGGCGTATTTGCAGACTATTTTGCAGGGCTTGCGCGCTATGCAGATTGAAGAATCCGCGAAAGACATACTCAAGAGAGTGGAGGACTTGCGCAAGCACCTGTTAAGCTACGAGGATTTTATGCATAAAATAGGGAAAAACTTAAGCGCTACTGTTGGCGCCTACAATAGCGCGTCGCATGAATTTAAAAAGATAGATAAAGATGTGTTGAAACTAACAGGGGAGAATTTAGACTTCAAAGAAAGTTTATTGGAAAAACCCGAGGAGAATGAATAATTTTTTTAACGAACTGAAATCTTTTTTCCAAAAATTACCAGGCATAGGTCCGCGGCAAGCGAGCCGGTTTGTCTATACTCTTGTGGATTTAACAAAAGAAGACCGGGAAAAGATGGGGGAGCTTATATCTTCTTTGGACAAATATTTGAGAAGGTGCGGAAGTTGTTTTCGGATATTTTCTGTGGGGGGAGATGTTTGTAGTTTTTGCCTTTCCACTTCTCCCCGCGACAACTTTAAAATAATGGTTGTGGAAAAAGACAGCGACTTATTTAATATTGAAAAAACAAAATTATATAATGGAGCCTACTTTGTTTTGGGCAAGTTGTTTGACCCGCTGGAAGAGGCCGGAATAAAAGAAAGAATCGATTTTTTAAATAAGAAAATCAAAAAAAATGAACAAGCTGAAGTTATCTTGGCCCTGCCTCCTTCAAAACAAGGAGAATTTACATGCGAGTATATAAAAAAGATAATCGGAGACAAAGTTTTTCTTTCACGCCTTGCCAGGGGGCTTTCTTCGGGCATTGATTTGGAGTATGCCGATGAAAATACACTGCGCCATGCCCTCGAAAACAGAAAATAATATACTATAATGTAGTCATGCCTTATTCTGTAATCATAAAAAATGGAAAAGTTTTCGACGGAACCGGAGCCGAACCTTTTTTTGCGGATATTGGCATAAAAGGCGGTAATATTTCCAGAATTGGAGATTTGTCGGGCGAGAATGCCGGCCGCATTATAGATGCTTCCGGCCTTTTTGTCTGCCCAGGATTCATAGATTTGACCTCGCATTCGGATGTCTACGGCACCTTATTCCACCGTCCTTTGCAGGAGAGCATGCTTACGCAGGGTGTTTCCACTATTTTAGTCGGTAATTGCGGAGAATCTCTGGCGCCTATAGTAAAAAAAGAATCGCTTTCCGAGCTTGAACGCTGGACCAATCTTCCTATAAACGCGGATTGGAACTCCGTGGAGGATTATTTTGGTTCTTTGGAAAAAATAGGTTTGGGGGTCAATGTAGCCACTTTGGTTGGGCAGGAAACTATTCATAGAAATGCTGAATCGGCGCAACAGCGCGAATTGCTCTTGGAGCGTTCTTTAAAAGAGGGCGCTTGGGGAGTATCGAGCAACTTTTTATTCCACGGCCAAAACGGGGAAAGCACCGAAGAAGCCCTGAATTTATTTAAAATCGCAAAAAAATATGGAAGAATTTGCAAAATACATTTGCGAGATGAGGGCAAAAACTTTTTGCCAGCTGTTGCCGCAACTGTTGATTTAGCCAGGCGTTCCGGAGCCCGCGTGATAATTTCCCACATGAAAGCCATAGGGCGCGAAGCATGGGAGGATTTTGAAAACGCCCTTTCCATAATAGAGCGCGCTCGCGCAGAGGGTGTAGAGATATATTGCGACGCTTTTCCGTATTTGCGCACTGGTTCGCAGTTAATGGCTTTGCTGCCGGAGTGGGGGAGACAGGGTTCAAACGAAGAAATACTATCGCGCCTTCAAGACGCGGAAAATAAAAATAAAATTGTTTCTGCTTTGCAAAAAATCACCTTGCATGCGGATAGGATTTTGATTGCTTCCGCCGGAGAGGATAAAAAAATAATCGGCCACACTCTTGAAAAAATTTCTAAGGAACTTGGTATGAGTTCCGAAGAATCTATTGTTGAGATACTTAAGATAAATAATCTTAACACAACGATTTTCGGGAAAACTATAAATCAAAAAAATCTTATTTCGCTTCTAAAAAAAGATTACGTTTGCGTCGCGAGCGACGGGGCCGGGTATGATTTGTCTTTCGGGGAGTTAGGCAATCTGGCGCATCCAAGGTCTTTTGGGGCATTTTCTAGGTTTTTATCGAAGTTGGCGCCTATTGCCGGTTTAAAAATGGAAGAGGCCATAAAAAAAATTACTTCGTTGCCGGCTTTATTGCTTGGGCTGGGCGATAGAGGAACGGTCAAACCTGGCTTTGTTGCCGATATTGCGATATTCGACCCGCAAACATTGAAAGATTTGTCTACATATAAAACCCCCTTTAATTATTCAACGGGCATGAAATATGTATTGCTTTCCGGCGAAATTGCCCTAAATGACGGAGTTGTTGTTGAGGATAGGGATTTTGGAAAGGTGCTGGCCAAAAAGAATAAAGGTTTTCATTTTTTCCGGAAATGATAAAGTTTTTTTTCGGCAGCGATAATATTTTCCTTATATTGTCTTTTAGCGTTATAGTGGCGGGGATTTTGATTCTCGCTTCAGCTTCTTTGAATTTGTCGGCCGAAAGATTCGGGTCTCCATACTACTATCTTTCGCATCAGTTTTTGTTCGGCATTTTGCCGGGTTTGGTTTTACTTATTGTATGTTATAAAATTCCATATAAATTTTGGAAAAATTGGTCTGTTGCGCTTATGATAATATCCTGCGCGCTTATGGCTCTGGTTTTGATTCCTCAAATAAGCCTGTTGCACGGCGGAGCGCGGCGGTGGCTTTCGTTGGGACCTATTTCTTTCCAGCCTTCTGAATTTTTAAAGTTTGCCTTTGTGGCTTATTTGGCATCTTGGCTAGAAAGCCGCGGAAAAAACATAGGTTCTTTTAAATTCGGCCTTTTGCCGTTTATAATTATGAGCGGATTTGTGGCTTCATTTTTAATATTCCAGCCCGACATTGGTACTTTGCTCGTGATATTAAGCGCGGTTTTTTTTATGTTTTTTGCGAGCGGGGGCAATTGGAAACAAATGGGTGTTTTGATTTTGGTAGCAATAGCGTCTTTGGCCATTTTGGTCGCTCTTGAACCGTATCGCAGGGACAGGATCGCGGTTTTTTTAAACCCGCAAAGCGATGTGCAGGGCAAGGGTTATCAACTGAATCAGGCGCTTATAGCGATAGGTTCTGGGGGAATTTTTGGGAAAGGTTTTGGATTTTCGTACCAAAAGTTTGGAAATCTGCCGGAGATTTTGGGGGATTCTATTTTTGCCATTTTGGCGGAAGAACTGGGGTTTTTGGGAAGTATGGCCGTGCTGCTTTTGTTTTTATTTATTTTTCTCCGAGGAGTGTATATAATAAACCGTATCCGCGATCGTTTTGGCCAGCTTTTGGGGATGGGCATTTTGTTTACAGTAGTATTCCAGGCGCTGATAAATATTGCCGCGATTGTCGGGCTTATCCCGCTTACTGGAATTCCGCTTTCTTTTATAAGCTACGGAAGCTCGGCTTTGGTGATAATGATGGCGGAAATTGGCATCTTTCTTAATATTTCAAAACACGCTAAATGAAAATTCTTTTTGCAGGCGGGGGAACAGGAGGACATTTTTATCCGCTTATCGCGGTGGCTCGTTCCATTTATAAAATCGCGGAACAAAAAAAAATAGCAAGAGTTGATATTTTATTGATGGCCGATGATCCGGTGGATGCCAACTTGCTTTTGAAAGAACATATCAAGTTTATCAAAATTCCGGCGGGCAAAATAAGAAGATATTTTTCCATTCTCAATATTTTAGATTTTATAAAAACATTTTTCGGGATTGTTTCTTCATTCAGGAAAATTTATAATCTTCTGCCGGACGTTGTTTTTTCAAAGGGAGGATATTCCAGTTTTCCGGCGCTTTTTTCAGCAAAGCTTTTGAAAATCCCGGTTGTTATTCATGAATCCGATTCGATTCCAGGGCTAGTAAGTTCTTGGTCGGGCAAATGGGCTGACAAGGTGATTGTTTCTTTCCCAGAAAGCGCCAGTTTTTTTGACCCTAAAAAAGTAATTATAGCCGGCAATCCATTGCGTTCTGAAATTGTCGGAGGAAATTTGCCGGAAGCGGTTCAAGAATTTAATTTGGAAGAAGGCGTACCGGTGGTTTTGGTTTTGACCGGTTCGCAGGGAGCTGAAAAAATAAACGAAGCTGTTCTTTCGGTTGTTCCGCAATTGGTTTTCAAATACCAGATTATACACCAAACCGGCAATAAGAATTTTCAAGATGTTTCTTCTAGAGCAAGAGTAATTTTGGATCTAACGGCTTTAAAGCATCGGTACCATGTTGTTCCATTTTTGAACGAAGGAGGCTTAAAAAACGCTTCAAAGGCGGCATCGCTTGCGGTGACAAGGGCTGGAGCGGGCGCTATTTTTGAAGTTGCGGCCTGGGGTTTGCCCTCGATTTTGGTTCCGCTTTCAAATTCCGCCCAAAACCACCAGCGCGAAAATGCCTACAATTATGCCAAAACCGGCGCGTGCGAAGTTTTGGAAGAAAACAACCTAACTCCGAATATTCTGCTATCGCAAATAAATAAAATACTCGGTAATCCGGAAATAATAGAAAAAATGAAAAAAGGCGCCATTTCTTTTTCGCGGCCAAACGCCGCGGATATAGTTGCGGAAGAAATAATAAATTTAGGAATACATGATTAATTTGTTTAAGAAAAAGGTAGTCGTAAGATTTCCTCCATCTCCCACGGGGCCTTTTCATGTGGGCTCCGCGCGGACAGCGCTTTTCAATTTTTTATTTACCAGAAAAAACGGCGGAAAATGCCTTTTGCGCATCGAAGATACGGATAAAGAGCGCTCCAAAAGTGAATTTGAAAAAAATATTTTAGATTCTCTAAATTGGCTGGGGCTAAAGTTCGACGGAGATATTTTAAAATCATCCGAGCGAACAGAGGTTTATAAAAATAATTTAAAAATATTACTAGAAAAAAATAAAGCCTATATTTCCAAGGAGGAAGAGGGAGCCAACAAAGAAGTGGTAAGATTTCGCAATCCCGGAGGCAACATAATATTTCAAGATCTTATCAGGGGAGAAGTGGCGATGGATGTGGGGAAATTGGGCGATTTTATTATTGCTCGCAATATCAACGAGCCATTGTACCACTTGGCTGTTGTTTCAGATGATATAGATACTGGAATTACGCACATAATAAGAGGCGAAGATCTTATATCCAGCACCCCGCGCCAGATTCTTCTTATAGAAGCGCTTGGCGGGAAAAGGCCTATTTACGCCCATTTGCCTCTTTTGTTGGATGAAGACAGGTCAAAATTGTCCAAGAGAAAACAGGGCGAAGCCGTGTCGCTGGATTTTTACCGCAAGCAGGGCTATTTGCCTGAAGCACTGGTTAATTTTTTGGCTCTTTTGGGTTGGAACCCAGGAGACGAGCGGGAAATTTTTTCTATGGAGGAACTTATAAAAGAGTTTTCATTGGAAAAAGTGCAAAAATCCGGGGCGATTTTTGATATAAAGAAATTGGACTGGATGAACGGGGAATATATCAGAAAAAAGTCTTTAGAAGAGTTGGTAGAATTGGCCAAGCCTTTTGTAAAAGACTTTTTTCAATTTTTAATTTTCAATTTTCAATTTTCAAACATTTTAAAATTAGAACAGCCGCGGCTCAAGAAATTTTCCGAACTGCCTGAGAAAATTGAGTTTTTCTTTAAAACTCCCGAGTACGGCAAAGATTTGCTGAGTTGGAAAGGCATGAGCGACGAAGAAATTAAAAATTATCTTGAAATTTCAAAAGAAATTGCCAAAAGCGCGGAGGATTTTACCAAAGAAAATTTAGAAAAAATTTTTATGAAAAAAGCGGAAGAAGCGGGGGACAGAGGAAAACTATTGTGGCCTTTGCGGGTTGCCCTTTCCGGCAGAAAAGCTTCCCCGGGACCGTTCGATATTATGGCAATATTGGGGAAAGAAGAGAGTCTGGAAAGAATAAAAATAGCCGTCGAAAAACTGATGTAGTTTCTTATGATAAAATAAATCTATGGTTACTCGTTTGCTTTTAATCTTAAGCTTATTTTGGGCTATTTTGGCTAACCAGGCTTTTGCCAAGGCGGAAAACGATTTAAAGGCCAAAATAGATGAAAAAAATAAGGAAATCGAGCGCCTTGAGCTCGAAATAAAAGAATATCAGGAAAATTTGGGCGAGGCCGAAGCAAAAACCCAGACTCTTAAGTCGGAAATTACGCGGATTGAAAAAGAAATCAAGAATTTAAACTCTCAAATTTCCCTTACCGAAAAAAAGATACAAAAAAAGGAACTCGAAATAACTTCGCTGGGGACAGAAATATCGCAAAAAGAAGCTTTGCTTTTGGAGCAGAAGGAAGCTTTGGCCAAAAGCCTTCGGGAACTTAACGAAATGGAATCGCAGAACTTGCTAGAAATGCTTTTGTCATATGACAATCTTTCAGATTTTTTTGATGTAATTGAAGATAACCAAAAGCTAAATTCTTCAATAAAAGAAAGCGTTGAGGTTTTAAAAACTACCAAAAATACGCTTGCGCAAGAAAAAACCAAGGCCCAGGAAGCTAGAGACGAACTGAAGTTTCTAAAAAATGAACTGGGCGATAAAAAGTCCATAACAAACTCGCAGAAAAGCGAAAAATCCAGTCTTTTTTCAGAAACCAAAAACGAAGAAGCTCGTTTTCAAAAACTTTTATCGGAACGCGAACGCGAAAGAGAAGCAATTTTGGATGAAATACAGCGCATAGAAGACGAGTTGCGCGGGAAAATAGATTCTTCCGCTCTGCCGGAACCAAGGCCGGGGACTCTTTTGTGGCCGATTGAGGGAGCTATTTTGACCCAAGGCTTTGGCAATACTCCGTATTCAAAAATTCTTTACAACGGCCAACCGCATAATGGCATTGATATAAAAGCGTCGGTTGGCACCAGGGTGCTTGCATCCGAGGTGGGAGTTGTAAAAGAGATGGGAAATACAGATATTTTTGGGCTGGGGACCAGGAAGCCGTGCCTTTCATACGGCAAATGGGTTTTAATAGAGCATCCAAACGGCTTATCAACTCTTTACGCGCATCTTTCTTTGACCAGAGTTCAAAAAGGAGAGATAATAAAAAGAGGGGATTTAATAGCTTATTCCGGAAGTACGGGCTATGCTACCGGGCCACACCTTCACTTTACGGTTTATGAGTCGAAAACAGTCCAATTTGGCCCTTCAAAATTGCCGAAAAGCACGTGCGAATTTTTGCCCTTCGGAGGCTACTTAAATCCGCTGGCATATTTATGAAAAACGGCTTTATACAAATCATAATAATACTGGCGCTTTTGGTGATTATTTTGAGCCTTTTGGGCGTGTCTTTGAGCGCGCTTTTTTCAAATCCAATTTTGCAGGACAATTTCTCGTTTATTAAAGACTGGGGGCGGTTGCTCTGGAACAGCTATTTGGGCGCTCCGGCAAGATATATTTACAAACTTTTCTTGGAAATAGCATGGAATCCGTCGCTTGAAATCCTGCGCGGAGTAATAGGAGGGGAGAATAATATTACGGATGTATTTAAGAAATAGCTTTATAAGACTCAAATATTTATCCCTTTTAACGCCACAAAAGAACCAAAGGATAGCTTGTAAGACATATATTCGCTACACTGAGAAGAATGGCAAAAGGATTATTATGGCCTTTAGAACGCATAAGAGACGGTATAAATCGTTTTTATAAGGAGAATCATAGATATCCAACCGCAACAGAATTTGATGAATATCCTTATTTACCAAGAGTCAAAACCGCTCAACGTCGTTTTGGTGGGCTTGTAATTCTTCGTAAACAACTTAACATAGGCACAGAATATGATTTGAGAACTGGTGCTCATAGTTCAAAACGCGCTCATATTATAAATGACCGCGCACACATATTAGAAAAAAACGTGTACACACTTTTGTGTCAGCAATTCGGAAAAGAATTCGTACATAGAGAATATTTCTATACTGACGACCATCGAACTCGAGCTGATTTTTTTGTATATGATGGCAAGGCTGGATTTTGTGTCGATGTGTTTTATGCCAATTCACTTAAAAATGTTGGGGGATGTCTGAACTTGAAATTGGCTAAATATTCGCAAATTGGCAAACTGCCATATCCCATTATATTTCTTCAAATGAATGATCGTATTGATCAAGTTGAGTTAGATGATCTGATTGGAAAGAAAAAGAGGAGGCTTGGTCCAAGACAGTCTCTTATGAGTTGGAAGACATTCGAAACATTCTATAAGAGTCGTAAAGCGTTGCGTATTTTGCAAGAGTAATTACCATATGTCGCATAAGCTATCTGCGTAAAAGATATATTGTGCGACAGCCTGATAGGCTCTTTTTCGGGTCTCGCCTTCTCTAGCCTCCATAGGCCAATTGCCAGCAAAAACGCTAAAATAATCAAAAATAACACTGCGATATCAAATTTATTTGTTTTATAGAAACTCTTGATTTTATTAAATATATTTGCTAAACTCATATTTAAACTATGGCCCATACAAAATCCGGCGGTTCGACCCAAAATTCACGGGATTCGCAACCAAAATATCTTGGAGTAAAACTCCAAAGCGGAGAGACGGCAAAGCCCGGCTTTATTTTGGTGCGCCAAAGGGGCACTAAATTTATTCCTGGAAACGGCACTAAGATCGGCAAGGACGATACTATTTTCGCTATAAAAGAAGGAAAGGTAAAAATGGAACAAAAGCGCAAAACTCGATTCGACGGTTCCAAGGGTACGGTAAACAAAGTTTCAGTCGTTTAACTTCCCCACGCTAATTTTAAGGTTTATCTCCTCTTCCGGAGCAAAAATTATTTTTGCGCTGTGTTCTCCAATAGTTTTTATATGTTCACTAAGAGAAATTTGATCTTCATTCAAGTTCTCTGGCACCGGAAACTTCAATATTCTTAAGGCTTCGATAATTTCTTTTTTAGAAACTCCGGCATACAGCTTTCCGGCTTCGTCGGCTTTTTTATTTATTGCTACTCCCCTTTCCGAAAGCGCTTCTTTAAGGGCGTAGAACGCTTTGTGGGATTTCTCTTTTTTAATTTTTCTAATTTTGTTTTCTTCTTGGATTTTTTTTACTGCCGAATCCGTGGCCGGTTCCGCCACACCCTTTTTAAGCAAAAAGTTCCTGGCGTAGCCGTCGGACACGTTTTTGATATCCCCTCTTTTGCCTATTTTAGGCGTGTCTTTTAGAAAAATTACTTTCATTTAAGCAACTCTAGCGCCTTTTTCATAATTGGGTCAATGCCTTTTTCGCTTTCTTCGTTTGTCGCTTCTGCAACTTCAAAATCAGGAGTAAGCCCGCCTTCCGAAATAGATTTGCCTTTTGGTGTAAGCCATTTGGCTGTGGTGATTTTAATGGAAGTATCCCCTGTCAGTTGCAAAAGTTCTTGCACAGAACCCTTGCCAAAAGTGCGCTCCCCCACTAATTTTGCAATACCGTGGTCCTGAAGCGCTCCTGCAACAATTTCCGAAGCAGATGCCGAGCCTTTGTTGGTTAAAACAACCATTTTCAAATTTTCGTTGAACAAATCGTATCCTTTGCTTCTGTGGAGTTTTTGGGCTTCTTTTCCTCCAAAATCCTCGATTGCAATTATTTCGCCCTGCGGCAAAAACCAGCTTGCTATATCTATCGAGGCTTCCAAGAACCCTCCCGGATTATTGCGCAGGTCTAAAATAAGCTTTTCTTTACCGCTTTCAACAAATTCCCTGAGAGCCTGGCGGAACTTTATGGCCGAGCTTTCCGAAAAATTATATAGCCTTATTACAAATACATCATTTTGGACTTGCTGGCCTTTTTCGGGAGTTTGCTCTGATGCCGCCGACGCTTTTTTTTCCGTATCTATCACCGGTATGTTGATTGTGTCGCGAGTTACGGAAATTACTTTGGTTGCGTCGTCTCCATTGCGCAAAATAGTTAGTTTCACCTGTGTTCCTTTTGCCCCCCGGATCAATCTTACGGCTTCTTCAAGCGAAAGATCTGTAGCCGTAGTATCGCCTATTCGCAATATTTTATCTCCTGCTTTGATTCCGGCTTTTTCCGCCGGCGTTCCTTTGAGGGGAGCTACTACCGTGAGAATATTTTTGCGGATTCCAACTTCCATGCCAATCCCTTCAAAATGCCCGCTGATTTCTATTTGGAACTCTTTGTGTTCCTCGGGAGGGAAAAACACGGAATACGGATCGTTTAGCGACTTAAGAAGACCTGATACTGTTCCAAAAACCAAATCCTGGGATTTCAGCTTGTCTGAGTCCACGTAACGCTCTTCCACTATTTGCCAGGCTTTAAAGAGAGGTTCCAAGTCAGCGTTTACCGGAATATCGTTTTGGGCTCCAGTGCCCTTTCCTACATATGTTCCCAAAAAGAATGATAAGAGAATTATTATTAGCGCCGTTCCAGGGGCTATGAATTTTTTGAAATTTTCGTACATTCTTCTATTATATATTTATGCTTAAGCTTTTCAATACTCTTTCGCGCAAAAAAGAAGTTTTTAAACCGATAAAAAGAGGACAAACCGGCCTTTACGCTTGCGGGCCGACGGTTTATAACTTTGCCCATATCGGCAATTTGCGCACTTATATATTTGAAGATATTCTTCGCAGAACCCTTGAATCTTTCGGGTATAGGGTGAAGTATATTATGAACATTACCGATATCGACGACAAAATAATAAGAGACTCCATCAAAGCCGGGCAATCTATTTTTGAATTTACAAAGCGGTATGAAAAATCTTTTTTTGAAGATTTAAATAAACTTAACATCAAAAAGGCGTGGAAATATCCCAAAGCGACAGACCATATAAAAGAAATGATTGCGCTTATAAAAACCCTTCTTCAAAAAAAAGTCGCCTACATTGCGGACGACGGAGTTTATTTCGATATATCCAAGTTTAAGAAATACGGGAAGTTAGGCGGGATATCAAAATTTCGAAATAATAATATATCGAAATCTCGCATTGCCGCCGATGAATACGATAAGGCAAGCGTTGTCGACTTTGCGTTGTGGAAGTTCACAAAGGAT
>ERZ1292623.4181-Hain-H51-01um-R1-4181-length-11916-cov-30_pt1 | contig 11916 bp, 10 predicted proteins | sample MGYA00564398_ERZ1292623 | MGnify/ENA primary metagenome ERZ1292623 (study PRJEB36523, sample SAMEA6512633) | groundwater metagenome | collected 2019-01-07 | study: AquaDiva: Metagenomics assemblies of 32 groundwater samples | reverse complement strand
GCAGCCAAAAAATAGAATCGCCGTTTTCGCCAAAATTCGGAGCGTCGCAAAGCGATGAGACTCCTGATTCCAAAATGAAACTAATTGAATTTTTATTTCTTTTGCGAAAATTAATTTCTCAACAACATACTCGCAAAAATCGCCGCCGCCGCTATGATTATTTGCATGAGTATTCCCTGATATAATTTATTTTTTCCGCCGGAAGCGGATCCGCCTTTGGCGGAAAAAATATTTTTTGCTTGAATAGCTTGATGGAATTTTTGAATAGCGATAAGCGGTTCTTTTTTTATTTTAAAATATAAAAACTGTAAACCATCGGGAAAAACGCCTCCGGCAATGCCCGCTAAAATAGCGTGAACATCATTATTAATATTTGTTTTAAAAATAATAAAAACGAGTCCCGCGCCAATTATAATATCCGCGCTGATTTTTAAAAGATCCAACATAAAATCTTTATTCCAACTCATATTTACAACCCGTCCATCTTTATCAAAAATAACGGAGCGAAGAGGATATTCCGAATGCGGGATAGCATCCACAATAAAATGACTGACAATTCCCAAAAAAAATCCCAGATAGGGATTATTCGGAACAAGCCGCGCCGCCGCGACTCCAATAATCATATGCGAAGCTAAAATCATATTTAAAATTTTAGACCTTTTATCTTGAAAATCTGCGATTACCGCCGAAACGGGAGCTGGAGCGAGAGTTAAAACGAGGACGAGCGGGAGGACGCCGTCCATAGCCGAAACTGGATTCCGGTTCTTTGGATATTTCAATTCGCCGCGTTGGAGGAAGTTCAGGGAGTTTTGAAAGCGGTAAGGTGGCGCGAATAAGTCGTTCAATTCCCCGCACATTTCCTCTTTGATCGGGTGTGGCAAATGAAATCGCGTGTCCGGTTCCGCCCGCGCGGGCGGTTCGGCCGATGCGATGAACATAATCTTCGGAACTTTGAGGAAGATCGTAATTTAAAACAAGCTCAATCCCCTTTACATCAATTCCTCTGGCGGCAATATCAGTCGCCACAAGCACACGATATTTTCCATTTTTAAATCCTTCCAACGCTTCACGACGCTGGGGAAGCGAACGGTTTGAATGAATTTCAGCGGTTGTGTGTTCCATCGCGCGAATATTCGCGGAAATTTTATGCGCTCCAAATTTTGTTCGTGAAAATACAAGCACGGATCCGCGATATTCATTTAAAATTTTTTCCAAAAGTCGCGGCTTATTTTGTCTTTCCACAAAAAAAAGTTCTTGACTCACTTTTGCCACGGTCGTGCCGGATGGAGCGATTTCCACGCTTACGGGAAGCTTCATATTCGCTTTCGCGATCGCCACAATATCTTGAGGCATAGTGGCTGAAAAAAGCATTGTTTGCCGATTACGAGGAATCGCTTGAAGTATTTGTTTTAATTGAGGCGCGAAACCCATATCAAGCATTCTGTCCGCTTCGTCAAGAACAAGAACGGCAACAGATCCCAACGAAAGAGTTCTTCCTTGTAAATGATCAATAATTCTCCCCGGCGTGCCAATTACAATTTGCGGATTTCTGCGAATAGCTTGAATTTGATAACGGATAGATTCACCGCCGATAAGAACAACCGTTCGAATACCAAGGGACATTCCAATTTTATTAAAGACTTCATTTACTTGATACGCGAGTTCTCTTGTCGGCAATACTACAAGCCCTTGTTTTCCGCTAAGACTGGCTTGAATCATTGGAACAACAAAAGCCAGCGTCTTCCCAGTGCCGGTTTGGGCGATGCCGATAATATCTTTTCCTTCTATTTCTATGGGAATGGTTTTTTCCTGAATAGGAGTTGGAATCTTGAAATTAAGTTTATCAAGAATTTTTAAGATATTAGGCGCAATGCCGAGATTGTAAAAACTGGATTGTTGATTCATATTTATAATTTAAAGTATAACATAAAAAAAATTAAAAAACCGCCCTCACTAAAAGAGCGGTTTTTTGTGACGCTTTTACGCGCGCGATACATTTGTGGCGGCTGAACCTTTTTCAGTTTCAACAACTTCAAAAGTGACGGTATCGCCAACTTTTAATTCGTCAAACATAACGCCGTTCAATTCTTTAGAATGAAAGAAAAGATCTTTTGTTTCGCCTTCGCGAGAAATAAATCCAAATCCTTTTTCCGTAATAAGAGTTTTGATAGTTCCGTTCATACGATTGTTTTTGTGATTAATTATACCAAGAAACTCGACTTTGTTTCTGTGTTTTATTGCGCTTAAACATTATAATAGTTTATGGATAATATTTTGTCAAACAAAAATTTTTACAACGCTCCAAAATCAAGAGTTTGAGTGGTTTTTATTTCATCAATGAATTCATTCATATGGGAAACGATAATCATCGCGCCTTCATATTTATTAAGCGCTCTCGCAATAACCGGCAAATGACGGAAATTAATATGATTAGTCGGTTCATCAAGAATTAAAAGCGCCGGATGTTGAAGCGCAAATTGCGCAAAACAAAGCAAACCCTTTTGCCCCTCGGAAAGCGATCCAACTTTATTATTTAAAATCTCGCTGGTTAATAAAAATTGCGCCGCTACAGAGCGAAGCTGTTGGTCGGAACCGCTTTTCATAATATCAGACAGCGTTTTATAAACAGAAGCGTTCATATCAAGACCGGAAAAATCCTGGCGATAATATCCGACAGTCGCTTCCTTGAGTAAAAAAACTCCCTTGGCTTTTCCTTCCGCAACGCTCTGTAAAAAATATGTTTTACCGATGCCGTTTGGCCCGCTTATCAATAACCGCTCTCCTTTTTTTAAAACAATATTTATTTTTTTAGTTATCGGCTTATGATTATGGATTATTGAAACTGCGTTGATTGTTGCCACTGGTTCGGAAAAAAATGTTGCCGGAATGGCGAAGTCGCGAATAGTTTTATCTTCTTGACGAGTTTCAACTAACTGCCCTTCTAATTCTTCTATTTTTTCATTCATTTTTCGGGCGACATCGCGCATATGTCCTCCTTTTTGGGCGAAAAAATTCGCTTGTTCTTTACGATTGGAAATATCCCGTTCTAAGCGAACATTTTTCATGCGATCGCGTTCTATCCGAGCGGATATTTCAGCGACAACATCAAAATAGTTGCCGACATAATATTCTATTTTACGCGTATGAGAATCTAGATACAAAACGCCGTGAGTGAAAGAATTTAAAAATTTCGCGTCATGAGAAATAACCAAACAAGTCTTTTCATATTCAATTAAAAATTTTGTCAGATGCTCTATCCCCTGTTTGTCTAAATTATTGGTCGGTTCGTCAAGCAATAAAATATCCGGCTTTTGAATAAGCGCGTACGCTAAAAGCAATCGAGCTTGCTGTCCGCCGGAAAATTCGCTGATTTTTTTCTCAAATAACGCAATTAAATGAACAATCTCTAAAACTTCTTCTATCCGCGGATCAATATCATATATTTTTTCAAGAAAAGCGCTTTGGAAAAATTCTCTAACCGATAGATTAAGTTTTTCGCGAGGCATCACCTGCATCGCTTGGCTAATTGTCAGCCCTTTTTGAATATGAACACTACCCTCTTCCGGGCTATGAATGGACATTATAAGATCAAACAAAGTGCTCTTACCGGCGCCATTTTGTCCCATGACGGTAATTTTCGCTCCTTCGCGAACGCCAAAGCTAATCTCGTTAAAAATCGGTTTAATGCCATAATTAAAGGAAACATTATCAAATCGCAAAATAACATTTCCGTGATTAGCGGTTGCGGTTTTATTGGGAAAATTGCTAATAGGCTGTTTTTTAGTCATTGTAATACAAAAGAATAAGGGTATTGAGGTATTTTGTCAAAGATTGTATCATTAAAATAATGACTTCCGGACTTTTGGAATTAGCGATTGTTATTTTAATAGCGGCGGTTTTAGGATCGGTTGCCAAACTTCTTAAACAGCCGATTGTTCTGGCATATTTGATTACCGGCATTGTCATCGGTTATTTTGGATTTTTTAATTTTTCCGATAAAGACATATTTAAAACATTTTCCGACTTGGGCATAATGTTTGTGCTTTTTTTGGTCGGATTAGAAATTAACTACGCCTCTTTACGATTAGTCGGTAAGCCTTCTTTAATTATCGGCTCCGCTCAAATTATATTTACTTTCATTGCCGGTTTTTTTATCGCCAACCTTTTTGGTTTTAATAATCTTATCAGCGCCTATATTGCCATTGCCCTTACTTTCTCCAGCACCGTTATCGTCGTTAAAATTCTTTCAGAAAAAAAAGATTTAAACAGTTTGTATGGAAAACTTAGCATCGGCATTCTTTTGGTTCAGGATTTTATGGCAATCCTGCTTTTAATTTTTTTAACCGGAATTGAAAGCGGTAAGGGGCTGGTTTTTTCCGATATTTTTTTAACAACAATCAAAGGCGTGGCTTTATTTACTTTGATGCTGATTCTGGGAAGAAAAATTTTCCCTTGGATTTTTGATAAAATCGCTCACGCTCAAGAACTTTTATTTTTAACAAGCTTAGCTTGGCTTTTTATCGTAGCGGCCGGAGTTGAAAGAATAGGTTTTTCCATTGAAATCGGTGGATTTCTGGCCGGACTGGCCTTAGCCAACTCTTCGGAACATTTTCAAATTGCCGGACGCATTAAACCGCTTCGCGATTTTTTCATTTTGATTTTCTTCGTCATTCTGGGATCATCAATTATTTTTTCAAATTTCTCCGGCTTAACTTTGCCGATTTTTATTTTTTCTCTTTTTGTTTTAATCGGCAATCCTTTAATTGTTTTAATAATCATGGGATTTCTGGGATACCGCAAAAGAACAAGTTTTTTAGCCGCGGTAACATCAGCTCAAATTTCAGAATTCAGTTTAATTTTAGCGGCTCTCGGTTTAAAACTTGGACATTTAACTGAATCGGTTGTAGCTATAATCACCGCCGTCGGAATTATTACCATCACTCTTTCCAGTTATATGATTATTTACGGCGAAGAAATTTTTAGATACCTTTCTCCATATCTTTCAATTTTTGAACGCCGAAAAACCAAAGAAAATGAAACATTTATTAAGGAATTTCACAAACCGATAATACTTATCGGCTGTGGCAGAACAGGACAAAGCATCGCCTATAATTTGCCGAAAGAAAATTTATTAATTATTGATTTTGATCCCGAAATAATTGTTCAGCTTAAAAAATACGGTTTTGATTATCTTTTCGGCGATATCGCGGATTTAGAAATTATAGAAAAATCCAATTTAGATGAAGCGAAATTAATAATTTCCACCAGTCCGGATTTGGAAGATAATTTAACGCTTCTAGCGGGAATCAAAAAATTAACCGTTAAGCCGAAAACCGTACTTCGCGCCAGAACGGAAATTGAAGCAAAAATTTTATACCAAAATAACGCCGACTATGTGCTATTGCCTCATTTCACCGCCGGCCAATATTTAGGTAAAACCATTACTCTTGACCCGGAAATGAAAATCTTAGAAACATTAAAAAATAAAGATTTGGAATTGATGGCTAAGGTGAACCACCAGGTTTAAATACGAAGATATTTCCTTATCGCGATGCTTGAAGAAATAACTCCAAGACCAACGCCGAAAAGCGATTGATAACCGAAAAGAATAAATAAATTAGAAACAAAATAAGACCAAAGATTTATTTCAGGAATGAAAATTTTAAGATAAGGAGAAATAAAATAAACAATCGGACCGGCGATGATAATACTTATAATGCCGGCGATTAAACCATAAATAATTCCTTCCACAACATAAGGTCCTCTAATAAAAGAATTGGAAGCGCCCACTAAACGCATTATTCCAATTTCTTCTCTATTGGAATAAATCGCCAATCTAATGGTATTAAAAGTTATAAGCACCGCGATAAAAGTAAGAAAAATAATCAAAATAAAACCCCCTTTCTCGGCTGTATCAATAATTTTGCCCAACCTTTCAATCACCACCGCGTTTTGAGCGTAAGTAACTTTTTCAAACCAGCCCTTAAAACTTGCCTTGTTAAGATAATCGGCGATTACCGCGTAATCTTTTGGATTATGAGCTTTAATATTCAATGAAGCCAAAAGCGGATTATTTTTTAATTCATCAAGAGATTGAGCAATAGTCGGATCGTCTTTGTGCCGATTTTTAAAATTTTCCAGCGCTTTATCGCGAGGAATGTATTCTATATTTTTAATTTCAGCCAAGGTTCCCAGCGATTTTTTAGTTTGCAGTATTTCATCTTCCGGAGTATTAGTTTTAAAATAAACACTAATGTCTATTTTATCCTGAATAGAAATTAAAGCGATTTTTGTTAAAACATTAAAAATCATCATTCCTTCAAAAACCATCAAGGCGAGAATAATAATTGAAAGCGTTGCCGCTGAAAGCCAGCCATTGCGCCAAAAACCGAGAAAACCGTATTTAATTATGCGAAAAAGTGTAGTAAGCAAATTTAGGATTTAGGAAATAGGATATAGGATTTAGGAAATTTTATCCCTAAATTCTATATTCTCAATCCTATATTCTTTATACTAATATATATTTCCCATTTTCCTCATCCCTGATAACCCTGCCGTTTTCCAAATTAATCACTCTTCTATTGAGATAGTTAATAATTTCTTTATTGTGGGTTGCTAAAAGCACGGTTGTTCCCAATTCGTTAATTTTAAGCAATAATCTTATAATTTCCCAGGCGTTTATCGGGTCAAGATTTCCGGTTGGTTCATCGGCAATAATCACATCCGGATGATTAATCATCGCCCGAGCAATCGCCACTCTTTGTTTCTCTCCGCCGGAAAGTTCCTTTGGGAAATTGAACATTTTATCTTTTAAACCGACCATTTCTAGCGCTTGAGGAACAAATGTTTCAATATCCGACTGAAGGCGACCAGCGACCTCTAAAGCAAAAGCGACATTTTCAAAAGATGTTTTATTGGGCAAAAGCCTAAAATCTTGGAAAATAACTCCGATACGACGCCTAAGATGCGGTAATTCCCGGTGTTTTATTTTATTAACATCGTAAGAGCCAAAAATAACTTTGCCTTTGGTCGGTTTTTCTTCGGCAATTAATAATTTAACTATTGTTGATTTACCGGCTCCGGATTTTCCCACCAGAGAAACAAACTCTTTCGGATTTATGGTAAAACTGGCATCTTCCAGCGCCGTTGTTTGATGGCTGTTAATTTTATAAAATTTGGAAACATTTTGAAAGATAATCATAGAGTGTTCGCGAATAATGCTAATTTTAAGCGAATAACGCGAATATTTTTTGCTTAATTTATTCGCATTATTTTGAAATTTAATTCGCATTATTGGCGATTACTCCATTATATCACCTTCCATAAACAAATCCAAGTCCCCTTCCAGCACTTCCTCCGCCCGGCTTGTTTCGGCTCCAGTTCGATGATCTTTTACCATTTTATACGGATGAAGCACATAAGAACGAATTTGATTTCCCCATTCCGGTTTTACTTTAGACCGTAACTGACCCAATTCTTTTGTTCGGCTTTCTTCCATTAATTTTATCAGTTTAGCTCTAAGCAAATTCATTGCTCGTTCGCGATTCTGGGATTGAGAACGCTCGGCTTGGCAAGCCGTTGATAATCCGGTTGGTAAATGAACAATTCTGACGGCAGTTTCCACCTTATTGACATTTTGACCGCCCGGACCGGATGAACGAAAAAATTCAATTTTTAAATCTTCTTCGGGAATTTTTAATTCATCTCCTTTTATTTCACTCAATTCCGGCAAAATTTCAACTAAAGCAAAAGAAGTGTGCCTTTTTTTATCCGATGAAAAAGGAGAAATTCTCACCAAGCGATGAACGCCCATTTCTTTTTTAAAATAGCCGTAAGCGTAGTCGCCCCTTATTTCTATGGTGATGTCTTTAATCGGATGCCGGCCGGTTTTTGATTGAAAACTTCCCAAACTTTCGTGGATAATTTTTATTTTCCACCCGCGTTTTTCGGCGAATTTCGCGTACATTTTATGAAGCATTCCCGCCCAATCTTCGGCATCTTGCCCGCCCGCTCCGGCAAAAACTGAAACAATTGCCGGACCTTTGTCATATTTTCCGGTAAATAAATTTTCAATTTCCAGTTGACGGAGTTTAGATTGAACTAACTCTAAATTTTTTCCTTCTTCTAATAATTTTTCAATCTCCTCAAACTTTTTTACTAATTCATTTAACTCGCCAATTTCTTTTATTTTGGCGTCGGCGGTTTCTCTTCCGCCTCCTTTGGCGGATTTCCAAAAATCCGAATCAGAAAATTCAAATTCAATCTCTTTAGCGCGATTTCTTTTTGTCTCAATGTCAAAGCCGCCCGGCTAAGCGCCGGGCCAGCTCTTTTAATTCTTTAAATTGTTGCGATAAATTTTCGTTCATACATAGTTAATTTAATTTTAATAATTAAATATTATTTAATTTATATTAATATAAATTATCTATTTTTACCTTAATCTTAAATTTATAGAAATAAAAAATCGGAAATAGAACCATACAAGTTGATATACTTAAGTATATCAACACGAGAATGCAGAAAAAGTAGTTTAAATTTATTTTATCAAAAATTTATAAAAAATACAAATAAAAAAAATGCCCTTACTTTTAAAGTAAGGGCTTGTATTTATTAGATATTATTAAATAAAAATATTAGAGACAAGAAAGGACTTCATATCCCATCTCTTCTGTTCCAAGAAGCGCCTCTGGTTGTTCCCTACCAGAGACTAAATCTATTGTGCGATAACCGTTTATAAGAACAGTCCGCACAGCGTTTTCAATCGCGCTCGCTCCTTTTTCTGCGCCAATATGCCGAAGCATCATTGCCGCTGTAAGAATACGACCAAGCGGATTCGCTTTGTTTTGGCCTGCAAGTGTCGGCGCTGTTCCAGCTCCGCTTTCAAACATCGCAGCGCCTGTATCAGGATTAATGGCCGAACTGCACATCATTCCCATACTCCCGAGAGCCGCTGCCGCTCCATCCGATAGAATATCGCCATGCTCATTTCCGCAAGCGATAACGCCGTGAAGTTTTTCCGGCGTAAAAAGAAGAGCGTTCGCCGAATCCACTAACTGATGAGTAAGCGGAACATCAGAAAACTCTTCTTTGCCGATGCGCGTCGCGATTTTCCTCCAGTAGTCGTATCTGGCCATGACATTGGCCTTGTCTATGGAAATAAGCGGAAGGCCTTTTGCTCTTGCATAAGAAAATGCCGCGCGAAAATATTTCTCAATAGTTTCTTTTCTATAATAAGCTAGATCAGATACTATATCATCATTTAAAGAAACATCTGATTTTGGTTTTATCCCCCATAACTGCGCAACATTCCAACTATTAGTATTCGGCAAACTGTGTTCTAGAAAATTTGCGTTTCCAAAATAGCTGTCTTGTAGTAAAAAACGAATCCAAATTTGTTGTATACCTTTATCCGAAATCATTTCCGGCTTCACATTGGCGAGATGCGCCAATGCTTTGTAGTAAATCATTGGCCGAAAGTTAAGAAGTAGCCCCATTCTCTTTCTAAGAGTAAGAAGCGCTCTTGCCTCTGGTTTCATTTCCGGCTTTTCTTTTCCGATTGTAGAATCGTTTTTAAAATCTCCGACTCCACCGAAAAAAATCGTCCCGATTTCAATCGCCCTTTCAAGTGATTCTTTTGGAAGCGTATCTCCAAACTGATGATAGGCATTCCAGCCCATCGGTGTTTCTTCGAATATAATCTCGATGTCGTCTTTCTTGGCGGCTTCAATAGCGATCGCACATGCGACTACCATCATCTCCGGTCCTGATCCGTCGCCCGTTACTAGAGCGATTGTCTTTTTCATGTCGTCCTCCTTTTCTATTATATTTTTCCTTCAGCCGTAAGTTCGGCCGCCAACTTGATCATAATACCGACACTTCCGCCGTTCCTGATAAGTTCCTTCTGGTAATCAGAGATGTCGAAACCCACTCCTTCCATGACATCCCATTCAACGATTCCATTGTCCAAACTAACCGAAAGCTCCTCCGGCTTTTCCTTCATGAGGAAGTCAATGGTTTCTTCCGGTAGGGCGATACAAAGCAGTCCATTTGCGAACATATTATTTTCAAATATGCGCGCAAACGACGGAGCAATAACACACCTGATGCCCGCGCCTTCGAGCGCCCACGGCGCATGTTCCCTTGACGACCCGCAACCGAAGTTTTCGCCCGCTACCAGTATTTGCGACTGGTAGAGTAAAGCCCTATTCTCGGGTAAAATTGGTGCGTCCTCAAGGCAGTGTTTACCAAACTCTTCTTTTCTGGTTTCGGTGAGGTACTTCGCCGGAATGATCTGGTCGGTATCGACGTTGTCAGCCGGCAGATAAAACACCTTACCAGAAAAGTCCTTACTACCTCCTCCACTGAACCCAGCGAGAAGATTGGCATAATCGGGTTTTGTGAACTCCTTTTTCTGCCATCCCGTGAGAGCCGTAGGGCTCAAAGTATAAGCTGGTATTTTTTTGGCATCTCGGCACAAATCTAATCCTGGCTCACTAATAACACCCTTGATCGCGGTGAGTGCTGCCGTTGCCGGTGACGCCAAATGCATCATGCCGTCTTTGCCCATCCTTCCGGGGAAATTGCGATTCGTTGTTGAAACGCAGACTTCGCCCGGAGCGAGAACGCCGCAGCTCATACCGAGGCAAGCGCCGCAAGTCGGCCCAGAAACGAAACACCCAGCTTTTACGAAGGCCTCGATGATCCCTTCCTTGAGAGCGCGTTCGTAGATATGCTGTGTTGCCGGAACGACAATACAACGGACACCGTCGGCAACTTCTCCTTTCATGAGGCTAAAAATACCGGCAGCGATACGAAGATCCTCGATCCTTCCGTTGGTACAGGAGCCGATGTAGACTTGGTCAACCTTCTTGCCGGAAAATGCGGAAACATTAACCACATCACCCGGTGAATAATTGTTGGTCATAACTGGCACCATGCTGGAAACATCAATGTCGATCACCTGATCGTATTCGGCATCCGTGTCGCTGTTGTGTTCCTGCAATTTGTCGGAACTATGATCGAAATCGCGGTTCTTTCTGCGCTCCTTGATGAGAGCGGGATACAGATAGTTGATTGTCTTCATGTCAACCATCATCATTCCTGATGTCGCTCCGGCTTCGACCGCCATATTGGTAATCGTCATCCGTCCTTCCATACTCATCTCTTCGATGACATTGCCACCGAATTCGAGCACGGCGTTGGTCGCGCCTTTAACGCCAATCTTGTTGATAAGCGTTAAAACGAGGTCTTTCGCAAAAACATTCGCCGGCAGTTTGCCGACAAAGTTTATGCGAATAACCTTTTGCGGAGGACATACCCAGAGTCCGGTAATGATACTGTTCTCCAGTTCAGTCGTGCCGACACCTGCCGTGAATGCGCCAAACGCGCCGTGCGTGCAGGTATGGCTGTCGCCCATAACGCCGATTTGCCCCGGAAGTATCCATCCCTTTTCCGGAATGATCGCATGGCAAACACCGTTGCGACCAACATCAAGAAACTCAATGCCGTGCTTCCGACTCCATTCGCGGACGATCTTACCCTGAATAGCCGACGCCGTATCCTTTGCTGGATTGACATGGTCAATCATAGTTTTAATCCTATTTGGATTAAAAACCACATCGCATCCGCGCGCCTGCATATCAAGAATAGCGTTTGGCGTGGTAATCTCATGCCCCCACACCCAATCAAGCTTAAGAACCATACTGCCATCCGGCAAAATCTTCACCAGATGCGAATCAATAATCTTCTGAAACGCTGTCTTTTCCATCTCCTTTTCCTCCTTTTTTATTTATTTAGTTTATCTATATGTCAAAATGCTATGTTAATTAGATGCATTAAATAGTAAAAAAGTCAACTAAAAGTAAATTTTACCAGAGCCACCTCCGAGAGTCGAACTCGGGACCTCTGCTTTACGAA
>ERZ1292623.1867-Hain-H51-01um-R1-1867-length-19624-cov-5_pt2 | contig 11916 bp, 9 predicted proteins | sample MGYA00564398_ERZ1292623 | MGnify/ENA primary metagenome ERZ1292623 (study PRJEB36523, sample SAMEA6512633) | groundwater metagenome | collected 2019-01-07 | study: AquaDiva: Metagenomics assemblies of 32 groundwater samples | reverse complement strand
TGTAATAAAAATATTACGGAGCCATGACTTAAAAGTCAAGCTTTATGATTTATTGAATTTCTATTTCTATTTTTTCTTCGTTTAACGGCACTTTTTTAATCCATCTTGGCCAAAAAGAAATAGTCGCTTTTTCTATGTCGGAAACGGAATAAATAATATCTTTTAATTCTCCTTCCTTTTTCCCCGCCACGCTCTTTTTAAAATCATTGATGTTTATCGACTTTTCAAAAATTCCATAGAAATTAACGGCAAAGGAAATTTGCCCGGCTTTAATGTCCAATCGCGGAGCGCCATATTCAAGCTTATAGGTTTTTAATTTAAATTCGGACCTGATATTTCCTTCGGCTAATTTTTCAAAAAGATTTTTTATGTCTGATTCTTTAAAAACTATTATTGAATATTCCCCTTCCATAAATATTCCGTAATTGCCTTTTTCGTCCGGCGATTGAGAAATTTCTTCTTTAACAACCGTAAATTGTTTCCCGCCGTCGATAATTTTAAAGTCCCGCGGTATCTGAAGAATTAAAAACGCTTCTATGATTTTTTTTAAGTCTTCGGCCGCGCTTAATCGAGCTTTTTTAATATCTTCTTCCGTCGGGAAAGATTCCTCGCCGATAAATCCTCCCTTCATCGGTTCTTTGGACTCCGCGTAAAAACCTTGATATTTGGGAGACCCTTCAAATCCCGGAATAGAAAATCTTCCGACCGAGCCGATATTGTATTTTTCGCCCGGCTCGTCCGCGGTTATTCCCGCTTCAACGCTCGAAGGAACTATTTTGCCGTCGGTTATTTTCGCTCCGGGAACTATAAATTCCGCGTTCAAACGAAAAATTTTCCCGTCCGGAGAAGAAAGCCTTGTTCCGACAACCAATTTCTGGATATCGGAGCTGTAAGCGTTATAAATTATTATTTTCCCGGAAGCTTTTCTTTCAACGTTTCTTTTGCCCGTTGCCTGAAAAGAAAAATTAAAATTCTTTTTTTGGGAAAAAATTTCCGCCGGAATTTGTTTTGAGGACACGTCTATTTCGCCGGTATTTTTTGAAGCGATTACCGAATCAATATAATTCCATTCATCTTTCTTGGTTATTATTTTTATTTTTGTTTTAGCCATTAAGGTGGGGATTAAAATGGCCGTCGCTAAAATAAGAGCTAAAATTAAAGAAACTAAAATAAGTTTTTTGTATAATTTCCTGTTTTTTGCCTTTCTCTCTTTTTTTTCTTTATCCTCTTCTTTAAATTTTTCTATTTCTTTTTCTTCAAATTCTTCAAATTTCCGTTCAAATTCTTTAACTGTCTTTTCTTCGTTTTTCTCTTTCTTCTCTTTTAAAGATTTAAAAAAAGAGCCGTCCTTGTTCGTGTTGGCTGGCGCGGAATTAGAAGGCGCGGAGGCCGGCCTTATTATATCCGTCATTTTTACTTTTTTCTTTTCCTCCATTTTATTAATTGCTTAATTACTAAAATACTATTCTTTTCCGTTTTTATCAATATTATCCATTAAAAAATTTATTATTTAAAAACATCCGCCCTGACTCTTCTTGTTCCGACTCCAACGGCCTCTTCTTTAAGTATCTTAAATTCTCCTATTTCTGAAAGCTTCTCCACGTGAGGACCGCCGCAGAATTCTTTGCTAAAAGCGTTTTCAATGGATTTCCCCATATAATAAACTTTAACTTTGTCGGGATATTTTTCTTTGAAAAAATGAAGCGCTCCGGTTTTTTCCGCTTCTTCTTTGGGAAGTTCGATGAAGTTAACGGAGTGGCCTTCTTTTATTTTTTGATTAATCAAAATTTCAATTTTTTTCTTTTCTTCTTCCGTAAGTTTTCTTGAAAAAGAAAAATCAAAGCGCGTTCTTTCCGATGCGATGTCCGAACCCATTTGTTTTACGTCTTTTCCCAAGACTTCTCTTAATGCCCAATGGAGCAAATGGGTGGCCGTATGAAGCCTTGTCACTTTTTTTAATTCTTCTTCATTCGCCGCCCTAAGTTCGCCGGTATTCAGTATCAGTCCGTGACCGCCGAATTTTTTCTCCGCGCCGGCCCTTGATAATTCTTGATGTTTTTCGAATTCTTTATCAAAAGATTCTCGGGTAAGATTTTTCGCTTTCTCACCGCTTAAATCTTTAATCGCTTCGTAAGGCAATCCATAACTTTGAAAAATTTTAAACGCCGAAGATGTATCAATAATATCCAACTTATCTAATTCACGACTACCAATGGCTAGTGTTTTTTCAAAGTTTGATAATTCTTCTTTGAAAACAACAAAAATTTTATTACGATTTAAATTCGGATATATACTTTTATAAGAATCAATTATCTTGTCTAAAAGAGTATAAAATTCGTTCGAAAAGCCTAATATTTTCACAATATAACGACGAGCAATTCGACGCAGAATATATCCGGCATTTTTATTGGAAGGCAAAACTCCGTCCGCTGTCAAAAAAACAATAGCGCGAGCATGATCAATAATTACTCTTTTTATTGAATCGGATAAATGTTTTGGCAAGTAATCGATAAAAGATTTAAATAAATCCGTTTCAAAAATAGTTTTCTTTTTTTGAACTGCCATCGCGAGCCGCTCAAGTCCCATACCCGTATCCACGCCCGGATTTTTTACTTTTTCAAATCTTCCGTCTAAATGTTTATAGTATTCGTTAAAAACCAAGTTCCAGATTTCCACGCCATTTACGTATATTTCAGTTGTCGGTCCGCAAGGACCTTCATTGCCGGTCGGACCCCAAAAATTATCCTCCCGTCCCATTTTTTTTATATTTCCGATTCCCAACGATTTCCAAATCTTTTCAGAATCGTCGTCGGCCGGAATCTGATTATCTCCTTTAAAAACGCTCACATAGTCAATCGTAAGCTTCATTTCTTTCGTTATAAATTCGTGCGCGTACCTAATCGTCCCCTCTTTGAAATAGTCGCCGAAAGAAAAATTTCCCAACATTTCGAAAAACGTGAGATGTGATTCGTCTCCCACATTATCAATATCGGACGTACGAAACGATTTCTGAATTGAGGCGACATTCTTATTCCCGAAATCCTTCATCGGATCGGCTTTGCCCACGAAATAGGGCTTAAATTGCTGCATTCCGGCGGTAGTTAAAAGAACGGAGGGATCGTCCGGAATCAAAGATGAAGAGGGAATTATTTTATGGCCTTTTTTCTCAAAAAATTCCAAAAAAGATTTTCTAATTTGTTCGGAATTCATTCTCTTAGTTGTAAGATTTCATAGCGTCGTTTACATTTTACAGCAGAAAATCTTTTCCCGCCAGCAAGAGAAAAAGATGTTTTTTCAATCCGCTCACGGATTTGTTTTTTCAGAACCAGTTTTGCCAGCAAGAAAAAAGATTTTTACTGAAACCTAAATCCGTCAGCTGACGGACAGCCTCGCCATTTTCGTAAAAATGGCGGGCGTGAGCGGGTTGAAGAAAAATCTTTTTTCTTGCTGACTAACTATCTCCAACAAAGCAAATTGTCTTGAAGAACATCCCGCAGTCCCGATTGGCTTGGTTCCCGTTCCGCCAGCTAGCGGAACAGGACAATCGGGACGAGGGGGAAGAAAATCTTATCGCTGGAATAAAATTATTCCGGTTAGTATTCCCTTAATTGCTTTGCCTTATCGTGCTTTTTCATTTTTTCCAAAGCCTTGGCTTCTATTTGACGGATTCTTTCTCTTGTCACTCCGAATTTATTTCCCACCTCTTCAAGAGTATGAGTGATTCCGTCCCCTAGACCGAATCTAAGTCTTAAAATTTCCTGTTCTCTGGGAACCAAATCAACTAAAATTTCTTTTATTTTATTTTTTAAAAGCGCTTGAGCCGCCATTTGAGAAGGCGTCAAGCTTTTTTCGTCTTTTATGAATTCCGAAAGACTAGTCTCTTCATCGCTGTCTCCGACCGGCGCTTCCAATGAAATAACTTCTTGAGATATTTTTTGGAGATATCTTATCTTATCAACGGTTGTTCCAATCTCTATCGCTATTTCTTCGGCTAACGGCTCTCTCCCTAATTCCTGTAAAAGCTTTCTTTTCATTTGGGTATATTTGGAAATTGTTTCTATCATATGAACCGGAATCCTGATGATTCTCGATTGATCGGCTAAGGCCCTTGTAATGGCCTGTCTTATCCACCAAGTGGCGTAAGTTGAAAATTTAAATCCTCTTCTATAATCAAATTTATCAACCGCCCTTGAAAGACCGATGTTCCCTTCCTGAATTAGGTCCAAAATATTTAAATGAGGACTGCGATATGCGTATCTTTTTGCTATTGAAACGACAAGTCTTAAGTTTGCCGTAATAATTTTATGTCTAGATTTTTCGTCGCCTTTTTCCGCTTTTTTCGCCAAATATTTTTCTTCATCTCCCGTTAAAAGAGAAACCTTGCCTATTTCTTTAAGATACATTTGGACCGCGTCCGGCAATCCAAGGCCTTTTATTTCTGTCGCTTCTTTTAATTCTTCTTCTGATACCTCAATTTTATCCGGCGAATCAACCAATTGGGCCGTTTCAATAATTTTTACCTTGGCGGCGTTTAATTGGCCGTGAATATATTCAAGAAAAGGCGTGTCTTCCTCCGCTTTCGGAAAATAAGAGAAAATCTCCAAATCCGTCACATACCCTCTATCCTTGGCGGAACTTATAAGTTCGCCCATAACGCTTTCTTTTTTTTCTTTTTTCGGTTTTTTAACGATCGGCGAAGCGGATTTTTTTATCACAGAGGCTTTTTTCTTTTTGAGCTTTTTCTTTTTTTTCTTAACAAGCTTTTTTATTTTCCTCTTTTTCTTAATAAGCTTTTTTGTCTTCTTCTTTTTTTTATGGCGCTTAGCCGCAATATTTTTCTTCTTTTTTCTTTTTTGTTTCATAGTTTTTTAACCTTGTATCAATTTTGAAATTTCATCAAATTCTTTTAAGGCGGGCTCCATTTTTTCATTATCGCTTTTCAATTCCGCTTCTTTTATTGAATAAGATATCTGCTTTCTCTTTTCTTTTAAGTATTCCGCTCTTAATTGTCCCAATACTTCTTTAAATTCTTCTTCTATTTTTTCAGAATCAAAAGCGGCCGCCTCAATCGAAGAACGAAGCGATATAAAATTCAACATACCGATTAATCTTTCGCTGTCTAAATGTATCCTTTCCGTAATGCTTCTTAAAATCAAAAGGTATTCTTCCGGCAAATACTCAAGATGGCCGTCGACTTTAGAGCGAAAATCTTCCCTTACTATTAAGAGACTTATAAGTCTTTGGGCTATCAGTTCTCGTCTGGATAACGCCGGCGCGTTCGGACTCATTATCATTGCCGAATTTTGTAAAGACTGTTTCGAACGGGTTGCTTTAAGGCCGTCCATTTCTTCCAATAAGGACTTTTCGTCTATTTTGACGATATTGGATAATTCCTTAATCCAATGGGCTTTTTCAACCGCGCTGGCCAGATTTTTGATTTTTCCCAAAATAATTCTGATATTTTTCTTAAATTCGGGCATATCAAAATTTTGAATTCTTTCTTCCGCGTTCTGAATTACTTTGAGGTATCTTTTAAAATAAAATTCCACGGCCGGAACGGAATTTTTGAGAAGTTCCGCCATAACGCCCGGTTTTTTTAAAACAGCTTCCGCCGGGTCTTTATAATCGACAATCGCCAAAATCTTTACCAGAAAATCGTTGGCGCCGGCCAAATCAATGGCCCTCTCGGCCGCATTAAATCCGGCTTCATCAGAATCAAAACATAAAGTAATCTGGTCGGTTAATCTTTTTAGAGTTCTTAAGTGGTCTTCGGTGAGCGCCGTTCCGGAGGTGGCAAATATATTTTTCACTCCGTCTTGATAAAGCATTGCGAAATCCATCTGCCCTTCGACCAAAACGGCAAATCCCTCTTCTTTTATGTTTTGTTTTGTCTTGTGAAATCCGTATAAAATTTTCGATTTATTAAAAATAGGAGTTTCGGGACTGTTTATATATTTCCCGAATTCGCCGTTATCGAATTTCGGAAGGATTCTTCCGGAAAAACCGACAATTTTTCCGGCGCTGTTATGAATCGGAAAAACCACCCTTCCTCTGAACCTGTCAATATAATTTCCTCTTTCGCTTTTCGACGCCAAACCCGCTCTTTCAATGTCTTTAATGTTATAGCCGGAATTTATCAAATGAATTATTGAATTATCAAAAGCATTTGGAGTAAAGCCTATTTCAAATTCATCGATTGTTTCTTTTTTAAGCCCTCTTTCAATTAAATAATCGCGGGCGTCTTTATTATTTTCAAGTTCTTTTTTGAAAAAATCTTTGGCGGATTCGTTTATATCATAAAGAATTCCGAATTGCTTATAATCCGACGGGCTTGTTTTTTTTAATTCAATTCCGGCTTTCTCGGCCAACACTTTTAAGGCTTCGTAAAATTCCAGATTTTCGTACTTCATCAAGAACTTAAAAATATCTCCTCCTTCTCCGCAGGCGCCGAAACAATGCCAAGTTTGCCTTTCCGGTGAAACAATGAAAGAAGGGGTTTTCTCTTTATGAAAAGGGCAATTGGCTTTGAAATTTTTTCCCGCCGGAAAAATCGGAATATAAGAACGGATAAATTCCGCTATATCAAGCTTATCTTTAATTTCCTGAACGGGAGAAGTAATCATTTGTTTATATTCTAACGCTAAAAAACAATAAGGCAATAATTCCTTACTCAACCGTCACGCTTTTGGCCAGATTTCTGGGTTTATCCGGGTCAATCCCCTTAAAAACAGAGCAATAATAAGCGAAAAGCTGAAGCGGAATAACCGACAATATGGGAGCAATTATTTCCATGGTTTTAGGCATATAGATAATATTTTTTGTTATATTTTTAATGTTTTTATCGCCTTCGGCGGCTATGGCTATTATCGGCCCTTTTCTAGCTTTTACTTCTTCCAAATTGGAGAGCATCTTTTCATAAACGCTATCCATCGGAACAATTCCAAAAACCGGAAAATTTTTATCTATTAAGGCGATTGGCCCGTGTTTCATTTCTCCGGCGCCGTAGCCTTCGGCATGAATATAAGAAATTTCTTTAAGTTTTAACGCGCCTTCAAGGGCAATGGGATAATTATATTTTCTTCCCATATACAAAAAATTATTATATTTATGAAATTCTTTAGCCAGCTTTTTAATTTGAGGCGCTTGCTTTAAAATTTTCTTAACAAGATTCGGCAGATTAACCAATTCTTTGGCGATCGCGCGTCCGTCAACCAATGACATATTTCTCTGTCTTCCCAGAAATAACGCTATTAACGCCAAAATTGCCAATTGCGAAGTAAAAGCTTTTGTTGAGGCGACTCCTATTTCCGGCCCGATGTGATTATAAACTCCTATATCCGTTTCTCTCGAAATCGAAGAACCGACGACATTGACCACTCCGATAGTTAGAATTCCTTTTTGTTTCGCTTCTTTTAAGGCGGCCAGCGTATCGGCGGTTTCTCCCGATTGCGACATAAAGAGCATCGCCGTTTTTTCGTTTAATATCGGCTTTCTGTATCTGAATTCGGAAGCGTATTCAACTTCCGTCGGCAGTCCGGCGTATTCTTCAATCATATACTCTCCGACTAATCCCGACAGATAAGCCGTTCCGCAACCGCTTATTATAATTCTGTCGATATTTCTTAATCTCTCGGAAAAATTTTCAAAACCGCCGAACTTCGCCAAACCTTCTTTCTCTATCAATCTGCCGGCAACAGAATTTTTTAAAGATTCCGGCTGTTCAAATATTTCTTTAAGCATAAAATGCGGATAGCCGGATTTTTTCGCTTCTTCTATGTTCCATTCCAAAATTTCCGTTTTTTTATCAAATTTTTCGTTTGAAAGATTTATAAAATACAATTCTTTATCGTTCATCACCGCTATTTCTCCGTCATTAAGATAAACAACTCTTTTTGTATAAGGCAAAATCGCCGAAGCGTCGGAAGCGACAATATATTCCTTGTCTCCCAAACCGATTAAAAGCGGAGAAGAATTTCTGGCGGCAACTATTTTATTTTCGTCTCCTTTGGAAATTGCCACCAAGCCGTAAGTCCCTTTAACGATTTTAAGAGCCTTGACCACCGCGTTTTCCAGATTCCCTTTAAAAAATTTTTCGATTAAATGAGCCAAAACTTCCGTATCCGTTTCGGAATAAAATTTGTGGCCTTCTTTTTTTAATTTTTCTTTGAGCTCTAAATAATTTTCGATTATTCCGTTATGAACGATGAATATGTTTTTTCCGCAATCATGATGAGGATGGGCGTTTTCTTTTGTAACTCCTCCGTGAGTGGCCCATCTTGTGTGAGCTATCCCCGCGTTTCCGTTCAGCTTGTCCGTATCAACCAAATTTATCAGAGAATCAATTTTACCGACGGCCTTAATCGTTTTTATACTAAAAGAGTCGCGAACGCTTATGCCGGACGAATCATATCCTCTGTATTCCAATCTTTTTAATCCGTCTAAAAGAACCGACGCCGCCTTTTTATTTCCTATGTATCCGACAATTCCGCACATTTTTATTACTTTAACATTTTACTGAAAAAATCCGAAGACGACATCTTAAAATTTCTTTTTATTATTTCCTTTACCAAAGCGGCGTAAATATGGTGATTGCCGAATCTTTTTATTTCTATTTGAGAAACCTCACTGTCCGTTAAAGACTTTAAAATGAAGTTCTGGCCGTCCATCGCCTTTTTTACGTTAATCGCCTGAAAATCGGCGCCGTCGGAAAAACCGTAAGTCAAAACTCTGCCGTCAAAATAATTTTTTAAATTTTTCACCCTTTCGTCGTCAAAGTTCAAAATGGCGATTCCGCCGAAAGACAATTTTTTTATAAGCTTTTCATACTCCTCCGCTATTTCGTCCAAATTTTCAAAATTTTCCGCGTAAATCATCGTTATGGTCGTAATAATCGCGGCATTAGGTTTAACTATGCTTAATAAATAATCCATATTGTCCGGCTTATCCACGGACATTTCCAAAACAAGATAATCGGTAATTGGCAGTTGACGGTTGGTAATTAATTTAAGCCCTTGCCATAAAATATCCAACCAGTTTAAAAACCTTCCTTCTCCGGAAGGAAGACCGAGTATTGATAAGGGAAGGCCTATTTCCGCGTTAAAATTTTTCTTATTGGCGCGCGCCGAAAAACTTTTTTCTTCAAGCGCGTTTTTAACTGTTTCTTTTATCCAATGTCTTCCGGTTGTTCCGGCAATTATTATTACATAAGGGTTGGCGCGAAAAATATAGATTTTCGCCAGCCATTTCAAAATAAATTCTATTATTTTCTTAAAAACTTGTTTCATTTGTTAAAATATTTATTTATTCTATTGAACGCTTCATTAATATCTTTCTCGCTCCTGCCAAAAGACATTCTTACGTGGCCCTCGCCGCTTGGCCCAAAAGCAATGCCCGGCACAACCGCCACGCGGGATTTTTTAAGCAAATCGAGAGAAAACTTCCAAGAATCTTTGTTTTTCAAAGTTTTCGGAAAAACAAAATAAGAACTATTCGGCTTTTGATAAGAAAAATAATCAGATAATTCATCAAGCCTGCCGCATATCAAATCTCTTCTTTTTAGATATTCTTTTTTGAATTCTTTTATTTCTTTGTCGGCGTAATCCAGAGCCGCCATAGCCGCGTATTGCGATATCACCGGCGCGCAAGTAATCAAACAATCGTGGACTTTAATGATTTCTTTTATGTTTTCTTCGTCGCCGTGAATAAATCCTATTCGCCAACCGGTCATGGCATAGGCCTTGGAAATACTGAAAGCTCTTATTACCGTTTTTCTCAATTCCGAAATTTGAGCTATGGAAAAAAATGGGACTGCGGAATTATCATATATAAAGTCTTTATACACTTCGTCGCTGATTATGAAAAATTTTTTCTTTCGCGCTAATTCGGCGATTTTTAATAAATCTTCTTTTGGGAAAATAGTCCCGGTGGGATTGTTCGGATTGCAGAATAATATCGCGGCTGTTTTAAAATTTATTTTCTTTATTAAGCTGTCAAAATCTATCTGCCAACCGTCAGCTTGTCCTGAGTCTGCCGAAGGATTTTCAATCAAATTCACGAAAACCGGTTTTCCTCCGGCAACCTTTACGATTTCCCGATAAGAAACATAGGCCGGAGAAAAAATAATCACTTCGTTTTTTTTATCGTTTATTATCGAAATTAAAGAAGCCGTTATGCCTTCTGTCGCGCCCGCCGTAACTATTATTTCTTCTTCAAAATCGTAATACATATTCTCTTCAGCCAATTTCTGCTCAATGGTTTCTCGCAATTCCGGCAAACCGTAAGTTAAAGAATACTTGGCTACAAGTCCCCTGTTTAAAGCCTTATGCGCCGCTTTCTTTATAACTTCGGGGGTGTCAAAAGAATGAACCCCTTGCGCTAAAGAAATAACATCGGGAATTTTTGAAGCGAAAATTTCAATCGTTTTAATCGGAGAAAGATTTATGTTTTTAGTCCTTAAGAACATCAATATTATTATAGAAAAAAATCACGGATATTAAAAATGCGCCGAATTATTATTTTTTAAAGCGCATTTAGTTCCCTACCAGTATCAAAAATGAATATACACACACATAGAACGCCACCAGACCTTTATAAATTCCCTCTCTCTTTTTATTATCAACAACGGCGATTTCTATTAAAACAATACCCAATCCATTCATCCATATTTTAGCGGTAGCAAGGCCCGCTAAGCCCACCGATGAATAATAGAATTCTAAAATGGGATTAGCTTCTTTCGCTCCGAAAAAAGAAATCAAAATAATAGTGGCTATTAAATCGGCGAGGCATAAAAAAACAAGGATACGTCCGTAGCCATTCATTTTCAACCTCTTTGATTTTTAATGTCCTGTAAAATAATCATAACAAATTTATTGACCGAAAACAACATCGGCGAGCTTGCTTCTTATAATATTTATAAATGACGGATTTTGCGGTTTTCTTTTTGGATAAGTGTAATTGGAAAGAATCACCAAGGCAACGCCTCTATTTATATCGCCAACGCAAGAACATCCGGTAAAACCGGTCTTGCCGAAAGTCTTCCCATCGCGATATTTTCCCATAAAACTCGGCTGATTAAGCGCCCAGCCCAAACCGAAACTTTCATTAAGATAACCAAGCTGATTGGTTGTCATTAATTCAATTATTTCTTTTGATTCGTTTAAAAGAGATTCCATAAAATTCAATAAATCGGGGACGGTTGAAAAAAGCCCGGCCGAACCGACAATCATTTTCTCTCTTAATTTATAAGCGCTTTCGTCGTGTGCTTCTCCTTGGATAATTTTTCCCCGCCAATCGTCAATCTCCGTTGGAACAATTTCGTTTTTGCTGAAATTTTCCAAAGGTTTGAAAGAGGTTCTCTTCATTTTAAGGGGGTTAAAAAATATTTCTTGGGAAATATTATCAAGCTTGTCTTTATAAATTCTTTCAATGGCCATTCCTAAAAGAATGCTTGTAGCGTTGCCGTAAACGAATGTTTTGCCGGGCTTTTCTCGAAATTCCGCAGTCAGTATTAATTTTAAAATCTCATCGGCTGATTTGTCTTTATGTTCGGAGAGCTTAAAACCGAAATTAACCGTATAAGTCAAAAGATGTTTTATTAAAACTTTTTCTCTTTGGTTGTTTTGAAATTCCGGAATGAATTTTATCAATTTATCGTCAATATTCAGTCTTTCTTCATTAATTAGTTTTAAAGCCAAAGAAGCGGTGGGAATTGATTTAGTTATTGAAGCAACGTCAAAAATGGAATCCTCTTTTACTAATGGAGAATTTTCGCCGTAAGTAAATCGTCCGAACGGCAAAATAATTTTTTCGCCGTCTTTTTTGATAATTCCGATTACGCAGGCCGGAAAAATTTTTTCCTTGATGGCCGATAAAACTATTTGCTCAATTTTTTCTTTCATTTTAATATCAACCCCTTAA
>ERZ1292623.4179-Hain-H51-01um-R1-4179-length-11926-cov-17_pt1 | contig 11926 bp, 9 predicted proteins | sample MGYA00564398_ERZ1292623 | MGnify/ENA primary metagenome ERZ1292623 (study PRJEB36523, sample SAMEA6512633) | groundwater metagenome | collected 2019-01-07 | study: AquaDiva: Metagenomics assemblies of 32 groundwater samples | reverse complement strand
ATGACACCAGTAAAAAAAAGTTCATTAGAAAACTTAAAATTAGAGATGAATGATATAAAGAATTTAGGTTATGGTGGAGTTTATTTATTTGATGATTTATTTGCACTTTCAATAAAAGATTCAAGAGAGATAGGAGAAGAATTACAAAAAAGGGATTTAATTTATAGATGCAATGCACAAGCAAGATATTTTACGAGATGGGGAGAAGAAATGGCAAAAATGTTAGCCGATACAGGTTGTTATGAAATTGCGTTTGGTGCTGAAACAGGAAGTCAAAAGATTTTGGATAATATTCATAAGAGAACAACAGTTGAAATGAATTATAAAACTATTGAATATGCTAACAAACATGGATTAATTGTCAAGGCATTTATATTAATTGGTCTTCCAGGAGAAAATCTAGAAACATTAAAAGAAACCGAAAAAATGATTCAATATTTAATGAGCAATCCTAATAACGATTTTGGTGCTTATATTTATTATCCATATAAGGGGACACAAATAAGAGATAGGTTAGATAAAGGAGAAGACCCTGGATTAGAAATGCTCGTAGAAGAAGGCATTGGTGCTTATGCAACAATAGATGGTGGCTCTGAAGTTGTAATTAGGACCGATGAGCTTACTGGTAAACAATTATCGGATTTTAGAGATCATTTAATTCAGACATATAGACCAGTTTCAAGTGAATTTGAATGGGATAAATTGTACGATACACATTTGAAATCTAAAGTAGAATATAATTGATTTAAAAAATGGAATTAAATAACCAACCTAAATATGGCAAGAAAGCATCTTTGATTTATCTAGTAAGTCCTAAAATAAATAAATTATTATTTTATTTGAGGGATGATAAGGATATCGCGGAAAGAAACAAATGGAGCATATTCGGGGGAGTAATTGAAAATGGAGAGACAAAAGAGGAAGGATTAGAAAGAGAACTAAAAGAAGAATTAAATATTTATGTTGGTAATATAAGATATCTAAGCTCTTTTATAAATATCCATAATCAAATTTTATATTTTTTTAGGGGTGAAATAAAAGAGACTAAATTAGAGAATATAACAATAACAGAGGGACAAAAAGTTAGATTTTTTTCTCCGGATGAAATTAAAAGAAAAGGATTTGAAACCTCGGTCGGAAAATATTTTTTAAAGAATAAAAGGAGAATAATAAAATGAAAGCAGCGGTCTTAGTAGGTGGAGAAGGAAAGAGAATGGGTGGAATAATTAAATCCTTATTAGATAAAAATGGAAAAACTGTTTTGCAATATATTATAGATGGTTTAAATAAATATGGTATTAATGATATTATTTTAATAACAAACGGAAAAAATGAATTTGATAAATTTGGTTATAAAACCGTTCAAAGTTTTGCAGAATTAAAAAAATTTGTTAAAGATGATTTTTTATTATTAGTTGGAGATACAATTGTTAATATAGACTTCAATGATTTAATTAATTTTCATAATAAAAACCCAAAAGTTATGACAATTGTAACACAAGATTATCAAATTCCTTATGGGATAATTGAAAATGGAAAATGGATTGAAAAACCAATAAAGGAAATCGCAATAGGGATATTTATTTGTAAACCAGAAAGTTTGAATAATGACTTTTCTGTTTTTACAGACTCAATTAAAAAATTTAAAACATATAAATTTAATGGAAATTTTGTTCACTTAACAAAACAAGAGGATTATGAAAAATGGAAAAAATAAAAATTCTCATTAGAACGGAAGGTCATCTTAAACTGGGTATGGGTAATATATTTAGAAGTATAAGAATTGCTAAAAAATTCCAAGACAAATATAAAGCTGAATTACAATTTATTTTAGAACCTACTTCAATAATTGGAATAAAAAAAATCTTGGATGCTGGATTTAAAGTTGATTTAATTGATTTTAGTAATGTTAAACAGGCTATAAAATATATTAAGAATTATAATCCAAATATAGTTATTAATGATATCTTGAATTTAGAAGAAGATTATATAAAAGAATTAAAAAAACTTAATTTACTTATAGTTAATTTTGAGGATAAAGAAAATTCTGTTACCAGAGAGCATGCACATATCGTTTTTAATTCATTATACAAAGATGAAGAAACAAAAACCAATTACTACCATGGGCCAAAGTATGCACCCTTAAAAGAATCATTCAAAGATTTACCCAAGAAAAAAATAAATAAAGAATGTAACAATTTCTTGCTTGCTTTTGGTGGAAGTGATCCTTCTGGTTTTACAATAAATGTTGCTAAATTACTAAATAAAATAAAAGATATTAATGTTACAATTTTTGTAGGACCATCTTTTGGGAGTCATCAGCAACTTTATGATCTTCTAAAATACTTAGATAATGGGAAGTTTAATATAAAATATGATATTGAGTATAATTCTAAAGATTTTGAAGAAGCAGATATTGCAATTGCATCTGGTGGTAATACATCATTTGAATTGGCCAGAGCTGGTATTCCTACTCTCTTATTATGCCAAAATGAATTAGAAGAAGATAGAGCCAAATTATTGGCAAAAAACGGAAACTTAATTAATTTAGGTAATGGTAATAAGTTGGATGATGAAATATTAATGAAAAACATAAATAAGCTATCTAAAAATTATCAATTAAGAAAGAAAATGAGTGAAAGTGGACAAAAATTGGTTGATGGTTTAGGTTTAGACAGAATTGCAGATATAACAATTCAAAAATTAAAAAGTATGAAAAATTTAGGATAAAAAATGAATTCGATAAAAAATACAAATAGAAAAGCGAAGATTTACCTAGCTGATTTAGTGCATAATTATATTGGTCGTGGTCCTTTTATGTTTCCAATTAATATTGGTTATATGAAAGCTTATATTAAAAAAATTCATGGTGATGATTTAGAAGTTCGTTTGTTTAAGTACCCAAACAAATTAATAGAAGCAATTGAAAGAGATCCTCCAAATATTTTAGGATTGAGTAATTACACCTGGAATGAAAATCTAAATAACCAAATTTTACATAATTCTAAAAAGAAATTTTCAGATATAATTACTATTATGGGTGGACCAAATGTAAATATGTATCCACAAATTGGACATGATGAAGTGGAAAAAAATGATTCAGGATCCTTAACTAATTTTTTAAAACAAAGATCAGCTTTAGATTTTTATGTTACCTTACAAGGCGAACCCGGATTTTTGAATTTAGTTAATCGTTACTTAGAGTCTGATCGTAGTTTGAAGAGCATGAAAAAATCTCCAATTAATGGTGTAGCTTTTTTAAATAATGGAGATGGTCTTATTAGAGAAGACTCTTTATTTATAAGAGATTTAAGTTATATTCCTTCACCTTATCTGACGGGGGTTATGGATGAATTCTTTCAAGAAGCTCTAATACCAAATATGGAAACAGATCGTGGTTGCCCTTATCCATGTACATTTTGTGCTTGGGGAAGTAGTTATTATCAAAAGATGGGATTTTTTCCAAAAGATAGAATAAAACAAGAACTAGAATATATTGTTGATATGGAGAGTAAAACTAGAAAGACAAATATTTTATGCATAGATAATTCAAATTTTGGTATTAATGATAATGATGTTGAATTTGCTCAGATAATAAGAGAACTTTCTGATAAATCTGGATATCCACGTAAAGTTACAACATTCTGGGCAAAAAATCAAAAAGACAGAGTAGAAAAAATTGCAAATATTTTAGGAGGAAGATTAGTTAGTGTAGATGCTTCCTTACAATCAATGAATCCAGCAACTTTAGAAGCAACAAAAAGAAAAAATATAAGCCAAGAAGCATATAAATATTTTTTAACTAATTTAAATAAAAAAGGAATTGACTCTGATGCAGAAATGATTTATGGTCTTCCAGAAGAAACTAGAGAAAGTTATCTTAATGCTTTAAAAAAATTATTTGAGTGGCGTGCTGGAAATCTCCTTAATTATCATTGTCGTATTCTAAAGGGTGCAGAAATGTCTAATCCTAAAGATATTAAAAAATATGATGTTAAAACTAAGTTTAGATTAATAGATATACAATTTGGTGAATATTCTTCTAATGGTGATAACTTTAAATCATTTGAAGTAGAGGAGATGGTAAAATCTAATCGTACAATGTCAGAAGAGGATATATATTATTTCAGAAAATTACATTGGCTTATTAATTTTACATGGAATTATAAATACTATCGTGGGTTGTTAGAGTATGGTTTGTCTAATGATATTAATCCAATTGATTTTTATAACCATTTCTTGGAAAATATAAATAATGCTCCAAAAAAAGTACAAAAACTAGTGGGGGAATTTGATGAAGAATCCAGATCAGAATGGTTCCCAACAGTAGAAGCATTAATCGAAAATTATAGTAAACCAGAGAATTTTAAAGACGTACAAAATGGAAGCTTCGATAAATTACACTTTAAATATGGGTTCAAAACTTTACTTGAATGCCCAGATGAATTTGATCAATATATGGCACAAACAGCAAAGGACTTAATTTTAAGAAAAAATAATGATCCTAAAAAAGTACAGACAATAGATGACCTTATTAAATTTGAAAATATCTTTAGGGTTAATTTTAGTAATTTAGATTTGAGCAAAGAATTTGAAATTGAACAAGAAAAACATGCTGAATTTAATTATGATATTTTAAAATGGAAACAAAATGCTTATGGCAACAATTTAGAAAATTATCACAACGAAAGCACAATCAAATATAGATTTTATCTACCACAAGACCAAGTTGCAGCACTTAAAAATTATATTAATCAATTTAAAAATGTTAATCCTTTATTTACTTTAAGAAAAATGAGTGAATATATGGGTGTTAGTGATTTATTTTATATGGTTGAAAGTAAGGATATTAAAGATTACAGAATGCAATCAGAAAGACACGAATTTCATACATCTAAATTAGCTCAATAAAGAAGATAATAAAAATATTAATTAGGAAACGACGATAGGCTTATAAATTTTTCTGAGATTTTAAGTTGGGGTTAAAATGAAAGAATTTAAAATTGGGAATAGATTTGTAGGGGAGAATCATCCTATTTATATAATTACAGAAGCGGGTTGTAACCACGATGGTAAATTAGAACAAGGCTTTAGGTTAATTGAAGAAGCAGCTAAAAATGGAGCAGATGCAATTAAATTTCAAACATTTAAGGCTGGAAAATTAGTAACAAAAACTGCAGAACAATGGTGGCTTCCTGAAGAACAAAGGCAGGGAAAAAAGCAGATAGATCTTTATAAAATTCAAGATACTTTTGGATTTGATGAATATAAAGCACTTCAAGACCATTGTAATAAGAATGAAATCATGTTTTTATCTACACCATTTGATGAAGAAAGTGCAGATTTATTAGAAAGGTTAAATGTTCCAGCTTATAAAATTGCTTCTACTGATTTGACAAATTTACCATTTTTAGAATATGTTGCGAAAAAGCAAAAGCCAATGATAATCTCAGTTGGAATGAGTTTTTTAGAAGAGATTGCAGAAAGTGTTGAAACTATTAGAAGCACGGGAAATGAACAAATATCTTTATTACATTGTATTGTTGAATATCCGGCTCCAATGAATCACGCTAATCTAAATTTCATAAAAACTTTACAAAAAAAATTTCCTGATTATGTTATTGGATTCTCTGATCATACTCTGGGTTATGTTGCAGATATTGTTGCAACTTCATTTGGTGCAAAGATAATTGAAAAACATTTTACAATTGATAAAACCATTAGAGGAGCTCCAGATCATATCATTTCAGTAGACCCTAAAGAATTATCTGGTTTAGTAAAAGATATAAGAGCAGCAGAAACATCTTTGGGTTCTTATGAAAGAAATATATTAGAATATGAAATATCAGCACGTGAATTTGGTAGGAGAAAATTAGTTGCAAATACCTATATTCCAAAGGATACAATAATTGAGAGATATATGGTAACATCTAAAAGAAATGATAAGGGTTTATACCCAAAATTTATGAAAGATGTTTTAGGAAAAAAAGCAAAGGTTGATTTAAATGAGGATGATGCAATTACATTTGAAAAATTATATTAAAGAAAATGAAAGTTTTAGCTATAACGTATGATACTGGAGTAGCAAATGGTTTATTTAGACCTATATCAAAATTAAATGAAGATAAGAAATTAGAAACAATAATTTTGAGTGAAGGACCATCAAGAAATGTTTTTGATGCCCAACAAATTAAATATAAAACACTTCAAGATTACGGATTAAGTGAAATCAATGAGGGTAATGTTGATGCTGTAATTGATAAAGAAAACCCAGATATAATTCTTACAGGATTTAGTGAAGGAATAATGTTAGAGAAATATTCTATAAGCAATGCTAAATCTAGAAAAATAACAAGTTTTACTGTTTTAGAAGGATATACTAATTATTTGAAAATTGTTAGTGATAACGAACTTAAAAATCCATTTATGTACATGCCAGATTACATTTGCATAATGGATAATTTCATTTTAGAAGAAATGCTTAAATTAAAATTTGATAAAGATAAATTAATCCTTACAGGAAATCCATATTTTGATGATTTAATCGCATTAAAAAATAGTTTTAATGAAGGAGATTTAAGAAAGATTAGGAATGAGCTGAATATAGATGAAAATGGATATTTAATTACATTTTTCTCACAAGCCATAAAAAAAGTAATAGATAAAGGTTCAGATAATCCTTCTAGGGGTTATAATGAATTAACTGTTTTGAGTATGTTAGAATCTTCTTTACATGAGCTTAATATTGAAAATTTAAATTTATTAGTAAAATTACATCCAAAAGAGGATTTGGAAAGTACGCAAAGTGCTTTTTCTGGAAAATTAAATAAAGTAATATTTGATAAAGAATATAATTCAAGAAAAGCAATGGTAGTTTCAGATTTAGTTACCGGAGTGTTTTCTACTGCTTTAGTAGAATCGGTTTATTTAGATAAAAATGCAGTAAGTATACAACCAAACATAACTGTGCAAGATACTTTAGTTATGAATAAGTTAGGATTAGTAGTTCCGGTTTATAATCAAGAAGATTTAAAACCAACCTTAGAAAAATTAGTTTATGATAAAAATTTTAAAGAAGAATTAAGACAGAAAAGAAATCAATTGAAATTAGATGGAAAAGCAACAGAAAGAGTTGTTAAAGAAATTTATAAATTATTAAATATAAATTGAATAAAATGAAAAACAACCAAAAAATTTATGCAATAGTTCAAGCAAGAATGAATTCTTCTAGATTACCGAGTAAGGTTATGAAAGAGATACTTAGTAAACCGGTGCTTGGAATCTTAATTGAAAGATTAAAGGATTCAAAGTTATTAGATGGAGTAATTGTTGCAACTACTAAAAATAAGAATGATGATGTAATAGAAAAATATTGTAAGGAAAATAATATTAATATTTATCGCGGAAGTGAAGAAGATTTAATAGAAAGAATGTTATTCGCTGCTAAATCCTATGATGCAGATATTATTATTGAACAAGGTGCAGATTGTCCATTAGTTGATTCAGAATTAATTGATAATATAGTTAAATATTATTTTGATAATGATTTTGATTATGTAACAACTTTAAATAATAAAAGAACTTCTCCACATGGTTATTTCGCCAGAGTATGTTCAACTAAAATACTAGAAGATGTACATAATAAAATAAAAGATATTGATGAAAGGGCAAAGGGATTTTTTTATATAGAAAATCATCCAGAGATTTATAGAATCGGAAATTTTATCTCTAAAGGATATACAAATTCAAAAGATTTTAGAATAACCATAGATACTAAGAAAGATTTTGAATTTATGAGTACATTACTAGAAAGGCTTAATTCATTTAAAGTTTCAATGATAGATATTGTGAAATTTCTTAAAAAAAATCCCGAATTACTCGAGATTAATAAAGATGAAAATCATGTTAAATTCAAATTAAATAAAATTGGAATAGTTGATGTTAAAGGTAGAAAAATAAATAAATTAAATTATGATTTAGATTATAAGGAAGTTAAAGAACAAGACTTAATAGGATTTAGATTAGTGGCTTTATGTTCTTCAAATGAAGAAACTTTAAAAGAAAACGGAAAAAATTTAGGCATTTCTAGATTGTATAAAAATTATGAAGAAATGTTAGAAAAAGAAAATTTAGATGTATTAATCTTATACGGAAAATCAGAAGATAATAAAATAATTGATTATTGCAGGAAAAATAATCTTAAATTGATATCAACCGAAGAAAATTTTGAAGATTTAATAAAAAATCTGTACAAACATTTATAAATTTTTTTAAAGGCGATGTCTTTGGGTTAAAATGAAAAATATATACAATGCAGCTGTTATTGGATGTGGAAGAATTGGAGCAGAGTTTGATAATGATCCCAGAAGAAAAGTTATTTGGACTCATGCAGGAGCTTATAAAAACTCTGAAAAAACTGAATTAGTTTCTTTATCCGATGTTGACGGGAATAGGTTAGAAAAAGCTGCTGAAAAATTTAATGTTGATAAAGCTTATACTGATTATTCTGAGATGCTGAAAAAAGAAGATCTTGATATTATAAGCATATGTGCTTGGAATTCTATTCATTATAAAATATTGAAAGAAGCTGTTTTACATAATGTTAAAGGGATTTATTGTGAAAAACCAATTGCAAATAATCTAGAAGAAACTGATGAAATGATTAGATTATGTGAAGAAAATAATGTTAAATTATTGGTAAATCATTGGAGAAGATTTGATGGTTTTCATCCAAAAATAAAAGAGTTTATTGATCAAGGTAATTTGGGAATGATACAACAAGCAAGTTTCTATTATACTGCAGGAATTGCTAATTCTGGAAGCCATATGTTTGATTTAATGAGATATTTTTTTGGAGATGTTGAATTTGTTCAAGCTCATTATAAAAATAATAAAGAAGACCCAAATATTGATGGAATTGTTAAATTTAAAAGTGGTTTAATAAGTACAGTTCAATCTTTGGAAGATGAATATTATAAAAAATTTAGTTCATTTATTTATGGAGCAAAAGGAGCAATAGAAATAACTAAAAGTGGCTTTGATTTAGAAATGTATGAAGTAAGACAAAGTGATAAATGGTCAGAGTATAAAGAATTATATAGAATACAAAATCCAGCTATTAAGTATATCGAAGAAAGCTTTATGATTAATGGAGTAAAACATTTAGTAGATTGCATAGAAAAGAATAAAAATCCTATTTCAAGTGGTAAAGATGCACGTGAATCTTTAGCTTTAATATGCGCATTTCATGAATCAGCTATTAACGATGGAAAGAAAATAGGATTACCATTAAAAACAAGTAATATTCATATTAAATCAAAATAAAATGGCAAAATTAGCAATTAATGGCGGGGAAAAATATAGAAATAAACCTTTTCCTAGACATCCTATAATTGGAGAAGAGGAAAAGAAAGCTGCTTTAGATGTACTTGAAAGAGGAGAGTTATCTACGTTTTTAGCTTCTCCTGGACAATATTTTTTAGGTGGAAAAAAAATCAAAGAATTTGAAGGATTAGCAAGAGAATATTTTGGAACTAAATATGCTATTGCAATGAACTCTGCTACAGCTTGCTTACACGCTGCTGTTCCTGCAGTTGGTGTTCAGCCATCTGAAGAAGTTTTAGTTACTCCTTATTCTATGTCTTGCAGTGCTACTTGTGCTTTGATGAGTAATACCATTCCGATTTTTGTTGATATTGATGAAAATAATTTTGCAATAAATCCAAAAAAACTAGAAGAAAGAATTACGGAAAAAACAAAAGCAATTGTTGTTGTTCATCTATTTGGTGGACCAGCTGATATGGATGGAATTATGAGTGTTGCTAGAAAGTATAATTTGAAAGTTATCGAAGACTGTGCACAATCTCCTGGCGGAACATATAAGGGAAAATTACTTGGAACTATTGGAGATTGCGGTTTATTTTCATTTACAGAAACTAAAAACGTTACATCTGGTGAAGGTGGAATGTTAATTACTAATGATGATGAAATTGCAGATATGGCACGTTTAATAAGAAATCATGGTGAAGCAGTAATTGTAAATCAACCAAGAACTTATCGTTCAACTGTTTTAGGTTATAATTATAGAATGACTGAGTTAGATGCAGCTGTTGGAGTTGAACAATTTAAAAAACTTGATAGATTTAATAATGAAAGAATCAAATTAGTTGAATATTTAGCTAAAAAAGTTGAGAATGAAATTCCTGGGATAAAACCTTATTTAAACAATGAAAATGGAAAAAATGTTTACTTTATCTTGCCATTTAAGTATGATGAGCATAAAGTTGGGATTCCAAGAGATTTGTTTGTAAAAGCTTTAAATGAAGAAGGAATTCCGTTTGGAGCAGGTTATGTTAAACCTTTATATTTAAGTCCAATATTCCATGAGAATAAACACTTTATATTAAATTTATTTGGTAAAGATATTAGTTATGATAAAGGTATTTGCCCGGTTACAGAAAGATTGTATGAGAAAGAAGTTATATTAACATTAATGGCAAGGCCACCAGCAACTTTTAATGATATGGATGATATTGTTGGAGCAATGAAAAAAGTTATTAATAATAAAAATGAATTAGAAGATTTAGTTCAATAAAGTAGTTTTATAAATTTTTTTAAATCTTTCAAATTATGAAAAATCTATTAATTGTAAATATAGACGAGAATATAAAAGAAGCTAGTTATTTAATCAATAAAAACAGAGAAAATTTATTTATTTTATATTTAAACAATAATATAATTAATAAAGATATAGAACATGAATTATTAGATGAACTATTTCTTCCTGAATATGCTTCTGAAATTTATGATTTTACAAGAAATTTTTCTAAAACCTGGCATAAATCAATAGAAAGTGAATTAAAATATTTTGATTTATCTTTGCCAAATTTAACACAGCAAGATATATTAAAGTTATGGCCAATATTATTAAAAATTAAGATATTGACTAAATTTTTTAAAAATAATAATTTTGATAATATTCATGTTGTAACAGAATATGAAGAAGATATAAGGATTATAAATGAAATCTTTAAAAATAAAAATATTAAAAGTTTTTTATTAAAAAAATCAAGTAAACAATCACCAAATTTAAAGGATATTTATTATAAATTAATAGCAAGATTTCAGAATCATTTATTGAGGAATTATTTATCTAAAAAAAAGAATAAATATAATATAATGTTTTTAGGAAATGTAAGACAGAATGCAAACTTATTAAAAAACTTAAGAAAAAATCCTAAAAATACAGTTATTCGGGCAGGAGAAAACGTTGGAAGAGCTTTATTTACAGAAACTTGCGATTATTACTTGACATTCAAGGAATTTAATAATAAAAAAATAAATAAGATTATTGAAGAGCAAAAAATAATACTTTTAGAAAAATTTAATAAATTAAAATTAAAAGATAAGATTTTTTATGGGGTTAATTTATTTAATGTTTTAGAACCAAATTTTAGAAAATTATTTTTGAATGATTTTATTAGATTAATAAAATATATTGAAATATTTAAATTATTAAGTAAAAATCTGGATATTGTTGTTGCACACAATGATGTAATATCTTTTGAAAAAACTGTAATTAAAACAGCAAATAAATTAGGCATTAAAACATTAACAATGATTGAAGGATTTTTACCAATAAAACAAATTAAAAAAGAAACCCAATTTATACCATTTAATGCTAAAATAATGGCCGTTCATTCAGAAGAACAGAAAAAAGCTATAATTAAAGAAGGAATTAGTAAAGATAGATTAGTTGTTACTGGTTATCCTGATTTCGATAAATATTTTAATTCTAGACCATTAAAAAAAGAATTAATTTACAAAAGATATAATATTCCTTTAAATAAAAAAATAATACTATATGTTGGGGAGAGGTATACAAAAAATAAATATGAAAGTTCTATCTGGGCAGCTCAAACTCAAG
>ERZ1292623.4178-Hain-H51-01um-R1-4178-length-11927-cov-9_pt1 | contig 11927 bp, 11 predicted proteins | sample MGYA00564398_ERZ1292623 | MGnify/ENA primary metagenome ERZ1292623 (study PRJEB36523, sample SAMEA6512633) | groundwater metagenome | collected 2019-01-07 | study: AquaDiva: Metagenomics assemblies of 32 groundwater samples | reverse complement strand
GTCCATAGAGCTAGTATTATCTCCTTTATCTTTCTTCTTATGGTTCGCTCTGGAGTCAAGAGCGCTGATTTTACTAGTTGTTGTGTTATTGTTGAGCCGCCTTGAAGATTTCCAGTAGTTAAATTTTCTTTTAACGCTCTTATAATTCCACCGATTGGAGATATCCCATTATGTTTAAAAAAATCCTTATCTTCTATTGCAATTGATGCATTATATACATACTTTGGAAGGGTATCAATTTTCACTGGAGTCCTATTTTGATCTCTGTATATATCATATAGAAGCTTTTGATTTCTATCTAAAATATGTGTACTTAAAGAATAATTTGTTTTTCCAATATTAGTAGGAGATGGTAAATTTTTAACAAAATAATATGTATTTGCAACACTTATAAAAAAGATTGAAACTAAAATTCCAAATAAAAATGATCTAAAATGAATTTTTCTTTTTAATCTTAATCTCGGAAGTTTAATATTAATTTTTTTAGGAGCAACATATTTAAATTTTGGAAATTTAAATTTAAAAGTCCCTTTTAATGAAACTATAAGTTTATAAAAATATGCTTTTTTGGCTTTAAAATATATGTTTAATTTTTTAAACAAATTATATAAAAACTTTCTAAGTATTTTGTAAAAATTATTTATAAATTTAAACGGAAAGTAGATAATTAACTTTGTAGCTTCACCAACCTCAATAAATAAATTGGCTATATATAAGAGAAAATTCAAAATTAAATTCTCTAAAGTTTTTGGCGAATTTTGTCTTTTTCCTACCTTAGGCATTTTGGAATTATAACATATACTCTAGGACTTAGACAATTAGAATAATTCCAATGTATCGACAATTTTAGCCTTAACGATTAGTCTATTCCAATAAGTACCAGGTGGAACACAAGTGATTAGAGTAAGGTAAGAATTACTAAAATCTTGTTTTAATACTGATACCTCGCTTGGTTTTACAACAATCATATCAAATACCTCATATTCAAATACCTGATCCCCTAATTTTACTTCAATTTTATCGCCTTCTTTTAAAGAAGGAAGATATGTAAATATTGTTTTATAATCTTTTATATCATAAAGTTGTGGTAGTGTGGAATGCCCAAGAATCACCACGTTACCATTCTCGCCAGGAAGGGAAGTTGGAACAAATTGTATAAGGCTCTTGGTTAAATCATCAGCTCCAACTTTTACCATAGCATTTTCTATATTAAGTTTTGGAAGTGATAAGGAATATTCTTTGACATTTATATTTTGCGTTGCCTGTTTAACTTCTAGATCTGGAAACCAGAAACTCGCTTTAGTTAAATCAACTTGTTTTGAATCCTTAGATATTTTCTGTTTGGATTGTTTAATAAAAAATTTGGAGTAAATTTCAAAAGATATTACCGGATAAAATGCCCAAAACATCAAAATTAACCCTAATATTATAGAGATACGAGAGATTTTATTTATGACTATTGAACTTTTTGAGATCCTTTTCTTTTTGTAAGCATAAAGAGCCATACTTTAATTGTATAGCACTTTAAGATCTATATTCTTTTTAATTAATGATACAAATTTTCTTAAAAAACCAATTGGAAAATCAACATTTACTTCTAATTTTTCAATTTTATATTTCTTAGATAATATTTTTTCAATTTTATCGACATTTCTTCCTTTTATATCTGATCTAAATTCACTTAGGTCTATTTTTTGGGAAGCTCTAGCTTCTATATCTAAATCAAAAATATATTTATCCTTAATTTGTTCAGCAGATGTGGTCTTTATTTTAAGATTATTTTTATCAACTACATAATTTTTTTCTGTGGCTTTCACTAACTCTGGTAGAATCTTTTTATGCAATTGTGAATTGTTCAATCCAACATAAGTAATATCTGCTTTTGTTTTAAGTGTCAATGCCAATGCTTCTTCTCCTAATTCTTTATCATAATTTAATTCACCATATTTTATACTTCCAAGTTGATTAATAAGTAAATGAGTTTTTATGAATTCTGAATCAATTTTATTTTTTTGATATGTTTTGGCTTTTTTCTGAACCTCCTTTTCCAAAGCTAAAATATCATCTTCTGATACATTTTTTACTTCTTTTTTTGTTCCACCAGTTATAGCGCTTTCATTAATTGCAAAATAATCAGTATCAGATAAATCTTCAATTTTAAATTTATTATTTGCAGAAATATTTGATTCTTCACCAATATTCTTTGCAGTTACTTTAGCTTTAGTTTTTCCTGGTAATTTTGCAGATGCATCTGAAGTTAACGAAGCCGAAGCTACTTTTGTATCACTGTCTAATAAAAATACTATATTAGAGGATGTCAATATAGTATTGCTCTCAAATTGAATTTCAGAGCTAGAAAAATTATGTATTGTTACTTCACCTTTTGCTTTTTCCCCTATTTCAGTACTTCCTGTTGTTTTTTTAGAAACTGAAAAATTTGTTGAATTAGTTGAAATATCTGGTTGTAAGTCGTCAATTATCAAGCTCTTTTCAATAACCTGTGATGGTAGAGTCAATATAATTTCTGTCTTATGAAAAAAATACTCAATTAGAAAAAATGCTGTTATTATAATGGCAATACCACCAATAAATAAAATATTTTTTGAAAATTTCAATTGCTTAATTTTTAATAGGATTCCCGAAAAAAATTGTTTAGGCTTATCGAAATAATTTTTCTCAATTCTTGGAATTTTCTTATCTACATCACCACCAATTACAAATCCCATTACATTCTTCTTTTCTATAATAGGCTCTTCCTTAACTATTTTATCTTCCAGCTGTCTGGTAAAAACATCAATTAAACTATTTGTTAAATCTTCTTCATTAATAATGTCTACTTTTGGCGTATGTATAAATAAATCTTTCTCCCAAGTATATGAAAGTATTTCAGACACTTCTCTTTCAATATTTTTACTATCATAAACCAGTATTCTGGAAGGAAGTAGTGTATCAACTTTCATTTTTTGAAATATAGGCTTTATCGAATCTACAATATTTGAGGCATTTTCAACTTCTTCAGAAGACAACTTTTTACCGTTTTTATATAAAAATATATTTAATAAAGCATTATTTATTTCAATAAGAATTGCAGAAATAGGGGTCTTTTCTTTAGTATTTATTAAATCGAGTACCGCATCATGAATTTCAATATAACCTAAAGGTTTTAGTTCAAGGTTTTTTACAATTTCTTTAATCTTTAAAATATATGTTTTTTTAATTTCTCTTTTATACTTATCTACTAGATTTGAATATACAAAAAAAATACATTTTTCAGGACTTTTAAATCCTTTAAGCTCCAATCTATACAAAACCTCATCAATATCCTCTACTAAATTGTCCCAGCTATTTGAAAAAGTAAATCTTTCCTTTGCAATTATATTTGTAGAGTTAGCAACTATTCTTATTAAAAATAAGATCCCTTCTTTTTCTTTTAATAACAAACCTAAATAATCATTCTCATGACTATTTGATTTACTAAAAAATTTAAATGGTAATTTAATCATATCTTTTTAGTTCTTGTTCAATTCCTTCTTTTGCTGTTTTTAATGCAGATTTATAAGACTCTCCGTTTATCGTCGAATTAATTGCATTTTCTAAATACTGGTTTACTCCATCATTTAAACCATTATCATACGTTAATGATACAGAAGGAATAGATTTATAGTATTTTGCTTGTTTAATTACAGCATCTAAATATTGATTTTGCGATTGTATTGAGGCTAAATCTACTCTAGATGATGCTGTTGGAAATTGTCTAGATTTAGTTTGAAGTTCATAAATTTTAGTCATATTTTCTTTTTCGCTTAAAAACTTTAAAAATTTCCATGCTTCTTCCTGTTTATTACTAAAACGAGAAACACCCTCAACCCAATAAGACGATATAGAAATTGGTTCACCACCTGGCAATGTAGGCACAGGGACAGCTTTAAAAACTAGCTCTGGATTAATAGATTTTATGCTTAAAATCTGCCAAGATGGAACTAATATTATAGCTACTTTTTCCTGAGCAAATGCGGAAATTGCACTTGGCATTGATTCGTCCCAATAATTATCGGGTGGCTCGGCAAACTTTCTATAACTTTCTAACGCTCCTGCTGCTTCTTGTGATTCTAAATTTTTAAGATCTCCACCATTTTGTATTATAAATAATCCCAAAATGTCTGAAAAATGCTCAATATTTGAAGCTGTACCTATAGCTATTCCTGCTGTTGCAAGCTTACCTTCTTTGTCTCGAACTGTTAATTTTGATATATTATTTATCACATCTTCCCATGTATGAGGAGGCTTGTTTATGCCTGCGTTTTTAAATAAATTCTCGTTATATAAAAGAACTAGTCCGTCAATCATAAGAGGAATTCCATAATAATGATCCCCTATTTTAAGATCGCTCTTAAAAATAGGATAAAATGTTTTTTCAAACTCTTTGTTACTCAAAACATTACTTGGTATATAGGACAAAACCTCTTTTATCTCAGGGATCCATGTATTGTGAAATCTATAAATATCCGGTCCTTGGCCTTGTTGACTTCTAACGATTAACTTATTCCTATAATCCTGTGGATCCCTTTTAATATATTCTATTTTTATGTTAGGGTTCTTGTTTTGATATTGATCTATTAAAGGCTGTATAACTTCTTTCTCTTCCCAAAGACCCCAATAAGTTAATGCGATCTCTTTATTAGTTTTTGCTTTTCCTGTAAAAAATTTAAATACTAAAACAAAAAGGAGAACAAATATTAAAATGCTAGCTCCAATGATATAAAATTTATTTTTATTATCAGATTGCATTAAGTCATCAGCGCTTAAAGGTTCAAAGTTAGCAGTATTAGGATTATCAGTTTGATTTTCATTCATATTTTGATTATTATCATCCATATATAAATGATAACAAATCAATCAAATAAAGCTATATTTTTTTTGAGAATCGCTTTTTTTACATTAATATTTACAGTAGCTTTAATAACCTATTTAATTAACTTTGTTAAAAATCAAGAGGGGTTATTAGAAAACAAAATATATCCAAATGTTTATATTGATAGTCAGAATATCGGAAGATTATCAAAAAAAGATGCAATAAAGTTAGTATCAAAAAAATACAAAAATTTAAACAGAGTAAGGATTTCAATCAAGCTAGAAAACGATATTATAGCTACAATGTCTGCTAAGAAACTTGAGCTTTCAAACGATGTTAAGGAAGTTGTAGACCGAGCTTATCTTATTGGAAGAAGCCCTTATTTTTTATCTAGAAGTAAACAAAGGATATTTAGCATATTAAATTTTGAGAAATATAATTTTTATTCATCTATTAAATATAATAAAAGAGAGATTGACGAATTTATAACTCTAACTGAAGAAAAGTATAATAAACCCGCTAAAAATGCACTTTTTAAGTTTGAAGATAATAGGGTCGTACAATTTAGACAAGAAGAAGTAGGAATAAGTATAAACGCAAATAAATTTCTTTTTGAAATAAATAAAACTATTTACGATTTCAAAATCAAGAAAGAAAATAAAACTATTAAGATTACAAAAGAAATAATTAAACCTGAGATTACGCTTGCTCAAGCTAACGAATTTGGTATTGAAGAGTTAATTGGAACCGGTATATCAAATTACAGTCACTCAATTCCTGAAAGAATACATAATGTTTTACTTGCTGCTTCAAAATTTAATGGCGTATTGATAAAACCAGGAAGTGAATTTTCATTTAATGAAACCATAGGAGATATTTCATCTTCAACAGGGTATAAGCCGGCTTATATTATTAAAGCAGGCAAAACAGTTCTTGGTGATGGCGGTGGAGTTTGCCAGGTATCAACCACTGTTTTTAGAGCCGCTCTTAATACAGGTTTACCAATTATTGAGCGTACTGCACACGCTTATAGGGTCTCATATTATGAGCAAGATTCCCAACCTGGGTTTGACGCTACTGTTTACGGACCTACTGTAGATTTTAAATTTAAAAACGACACGGGAAATTATATATTAATTCAAACTGAAGTAGATCAAATAAATAATATTCTGACTTTTAAGTTCTACGGCAAAAACGATGGAAGGAAAGTAGAATTGTCTAAACCAAAGGTATATGATGTACAACCTCCATTACCTGATGCTACACAAGAAGATCCAACTTTAAAAAGAGGCGTTGTCAAACAAGTTGATTTTCCAGCCTGGGGTGCAAAATCTGTGTTTGACTACAAAGTTACTAGAGGTAAAGACATATTATTCGAAAAAGAATTTTTTTCATCTTATAGGCCTTGGCAGGCAATCTATCTAGTTGGAACAGGAGATTTTTAAGTTATCTAAATAATCTTGCTCTTCCTAGCTTATATTTTAATTCTTTTAGATTTCTTAAACCTATTTCGTGAGCTGGAATACCTCCGACTATAGTGTTTTCTAAAACGTCTTTTGTAACTACAGCACCAGCGCCAACTATGGCTCCTCTTCCTATTTTTACACCTGGTAAAATAATAGCTCTTGGACCGATAAAAACATAATCACCTATTAGGATTGGTTTATTAATTGCATTAAAATTTTCGTCATTTACATCGTGTTGTGAATTATAAATCATAACTTCTGACGCAATTGCTACATGATTTCCTATTCGAAGTTCATCTCGACCATCAAGAACAGAGTTCTCCCCGATAATTGTATCTTGTCCAATTATAATATTTTTGGTTTCATAAAACTTTATTCCCATATGTAGTGTTGACCCAAAACCAATTTTCATTCCTCCTAACCTATAAATTAATTTTCTAAATGTGTGTGATGGAATATATGAAAATATATAAATTAAAAATATTTTAAGTTCAAGAATTATATTACTAATTCTTGAGAATATTTTTTTAAATATTTCCGCTGGAGACAATCTTTTTCCTGTTTTATCTGTAGCCATAGCTTATAAAGTAATAATACACATCAATAATCATATCTTCAATATCTTCTTATAAAGCTCTAATGTTTTTATTGTCATCTTTTCAAATGAGAAATTATCGCTTATGCTTTTCATATCAAAATTTGGTTTTTCATCTATAAACATTTCTATTTTTTCTTTTATGTCATTTATATCATTTGGGTTAAACTTGACAAATTTATTTTGTAAAATTTCGTTGAACACATCAATGTCTGACGCAATAATTTGAGTACCAAAATAAGCAGACTCTATTATTGGCAAGCCAAATCCCTCAGACTTTGATGGATGAATTAAAGCTTGTGCATTTGTATATAAGTTTGGCAATTCAGATGAATGTACATTCCTAATAATTTTTGTTTTACTTTTTAAATCTAAGCTTGCAATTAAATTCTCAATTTTTTTTAAGAAAAAATCATCAGGTCCCACTAAGTAAAGTTTGATTTTTGTTTTAACTTTAGAATAAGCTCTTAGTAAACTCTCTACGTTTTTATGTGGGTAAAAAGTTCCAATATAAAGAAAGTATTTATCATTAACATTCTTATTAACTTTAACTTTAAGGTACTCATAGGTTACACCTTCGTATATTGCCGTAACTTTTTCTTTATTTAAATAAGAGCATATTTCAAGCAATTGTTTTTTTACACTTTCAGTTGGAGTTATAATTGATAATGATCTTTTAATTTGATTTTTGAATACCTGCTTAAATATCATGTATTTAAAATTGTAAATAAACGACGATTTCGTGGAAGCTTTTCCTGTCTTAAATTTGAGTAGTGTCGTATCATGAACTGTAGAAATAAATTTCTTTGGATATAAAATAGGGTAACTAAAATAAGTAAAATGCATCAAATCAAGATTGTCATTTAGAATATTCTTTAAAAAAATCGTCTGCTCAGAAAATGTATGCCATTTAGAACTTACCCCTTTAAAAGTAATATTTTTATTGTTAGTTGATATTTTTAGCAAATCTTTAGCTAGAACATACGCAATAAATTTAATATCTTTAGGGTTTATTTTATTTAAATAATGAAGAAGATTACGAGTGTATACACCAACGCCGGTCTGAAAGCATAACCTTGCATCTATACCTATTTTTAACATTATGACTTTTCCTTTAAATCAATAAAGTAATAAACAATATATTTAACAAATTTAGGATATTTATTTTCATAATGCTTTTTATAAAATTTCCTCATTGCAGAGTAAAAATGTTTTTTTGAGGCTGATTTAATTTTATTATTATTTTTTTTAAGGCCACTCATTGACTTAAGATGTAAAACTTGATATTTTGGAAAATAAACAATTTTAAAACCCAATTCTTTTACTCTATATGACAAATCTAAATCTTCTCCATATAAAAAGAATGTTTTGTCATCAAATCCTTTTAATTTATTCATTAAAGCTTTAGACGTAAGAAAAAATGCTCCGGACGGGGAATCAATTTCATGAATTTTATTTAGATTTAATTTAGTTAAATGATATCCGCCAAAAATAATATTTAGGATTGGAATTTTACCAAAGATTTTTTCTAAATTTGAATAATAGGTAAATGCATTCCACACTGTTGGAAATCCCCTATGAGATGCAGGATCGATATTACCATCTAGTGTATTAACTTTGACAGTTAAAACCCCAATATTAGGATTATTTACAAAATAAAATATTAATTTATCCCACATTACATTTTGTATTATTACATCTGAGTTTAAGAATAATATATTTCTACTTTTTGCTATTTTTATTCCTTGATTGTTTCCTTTAGCATAACCATAATTAACTTTATTAAAAATTGACTTATATGTAATTTTTTTACTAGATTTTTCTAATATTTTCTTTATCATTTCATAAGAACCATCTACAGAATTGTTATCAACTATAATGATTTCAGTTGAAATATTCGAATCAATCAAGCTTTTATGAAGGGCTTCTATACATTTTTGAGTAGTGTTTTTTGTATTGTATGAAAGGATTATTACTGAAAGATCAAGCATATAAAGATATTATAGCAACAAAAGACTAAATTGACCTAATTGACCTAATTTCTAATTGACCTAAATAATTAACAATAACCAAAATACCAATTGGTATTTAGACATTGAGATTTGGAACTTGATTAGATCAATTAGAGTAATTAGAAATTAGAAATTTTGCTAATTATCTTTTTGGAGATTGTTTCTTTCTTCTTGCTTTTCCACCTGTTCCAACTTTTCTTCTTTCTTTAATTCTTGGGTCTCTTTTTAATAGGCCTTCTGCCTTTAATAAAGATCTATATTTGCTTTCATCAACATGAAGTAGCGCTTTTGAAATTCCATGTGCTATTGCTTCTATTTGACCTCTAAATCCCCCACCGTTCAAATGGACAGATACAGCAAATTTATCTAAAGTTGCGGTTTTAACTAAAGGCTTTAAATAAATATTTTTTGAGACTTCTGTATTATAAATTTTCTCAATAAATTTATTATTTACTATGATTTCTCCTGCTTTTATCTTATTTCCTTCAACCTGCACAAAACCTTCTTTTTCAACATTATAAATTCTAACTCTAGCAATTGCTGTTCTCCTTTTACCAATCCCCTCTATATATTTAATTGTTTGTGATTTCTTTACCATAATTATGCTCTCCTTCTGGGAAAATAAATAATCTCAAAATTCTTTTTTTCCTCAATTTATTTTTTGGCAACATCCCATTTACAGCATATTTAATAATTAATATTGGATTTTTAGCAAGCATTTCTTTATAACTTTTTGTCTTTAATCCTCCAGGATATCCTGAATAAGATAGATACTCTTTTGTGTTCTTTTTATTTCCAGTTATTTTTATATGCTTTGCATTTATAGCAACAACATAATCTCCAGTATCTAAAAATGGACTATAATCAGATCTGTTTTTACCTTGAAGTAAAAATGAAATATTTGAAGCTTCTCTTCCCAAAATTTTATTTTTTAAATCAACAAGGTGCCAACTTCTTTTTATCGCCTTAATATCTTTGTGCTTTGTTGAAACTGTTTTATTTATCATTCTTTTTCTTTACTTTTAATTTTTCTTTTGTTTTAGGTTTCTCCACAGCTTTGGGTTTCTCTACGACTACTGGCAAACTCCACTCAAGAAGTGAAACTTTACTTCCATCAGACATTCTTATATTTAATTTCATTTTTTTTAAAAATCCCGTACTTTTATCTTTAAATACCGGAAGAATATATTTATAAAGTTTCTGTTCAATTTTCTTGTTAGAAATTGTTTTAGATATTTGATTAACAGATGCTTGTGTATTTCTTTTAGCAAGATGTATTAATTTTTCGATATTAGTTTGCAAAGAATTTATTCTATTTTCTGTTGATTTTACTTTTCCACTAATTAAAAAATTTCTTATTAATTTTTTTTGAAGAGTTTTATTTACCATAGTGTAGGATTAAATTTATTTAGGAGTCGATCTCAATTCCCATTTTTTTAAGTTCGTCGACTATGAGTGAATATGATTTTTTACCAAGACCTTTAACATCTATTAGCTTTTCCTTACCTACTTTAACTAAATCATCGATGGTTTCTATATTTTCTCTAAGTAATGCATTTATAACTCTAGAAGGAAGATCTAATTCGTCAATTATAATTTCTTTTAATTTCTGATTATTAGCTACATTATCTTTTTTCTCTTTTTCTACATCTTTATTTTCCGGTTTGTCTTTACCAGATAATATATGGGCAAAATGATTACTCATAATCAAAGATGACATTTTTAGAGCTTCCTCAGGATTGATTGTCCCATCTGTCCAAATCTCAAGTATTAATCTATCATAATTAGTTTTTCTTCCAACACGTGCACCCTCTATTTTGAAATTTACTTTTTTAACAGGTGAGAAAAATGAATCTAATGATATATAATCTGTTTCTTTTTCTTCAATTTCTTCACGATTTAATGATCCTATGCCTGTCTGAACAATTGCATGTATTTCAAGTTTACTTTTTGAATCTGTTAAAATTCCTATATATTGATCAGCATTAATAACTTGAATATCACCTTTTACGTCTTTTCCAGTCACTTTTTTTTCACCTTTAACTTCAAGACTTACCTTAAAACTTCCATCTCTTGGTGCATCAAATTTAAGGAGTTGTAAATTAAGTATCAACTCAAGAGCAGTTTCTTTTACACCCTTTATTGTTGAAAACATATGTGGAACACCTACAATTTTTACTTGTGTTATTACTGCGCCCCTCAAAGATGATAATAATGTCCTTCTTAAAGAGTTACCAATACTGTCTCCAAAGCTCAATGGTAAAGGTTCAATTACAAATTTACCGTAGTTTTCGGTTTGCTCTAATTTTTTTGTATAAAATCCTGGATTTTGCATTAATCGATAATTATAACACGTTTTTAACGAGAATAGAACTCAACTACTGATCTTAAATCTATCTGTTTATCAATTTCTTCGTTAGAAGGTTCAGCTATTAATTCACCTTTTTCTTTTTTCCTTTTAAGCCATTTAGGCATAATAAACTCTTCGTTTTGCATAAATAATTCTATATATGGTATTTTTTTGGTTTTTTCTTTTGCTATTTCAACTGAATCATTCACTCTAACCATATATGAGGCTGTACTTACTATTTGATTATTAACTTTTATATGTTTGTGATTAACTAATTGCCTTGCGCTTGCTCTTGTTGGAGCAAATCCTAATCTGTACACAATATTGTCTAATCTTTTTTCAAGAATTTGACTTAAAAGCAAACTTGTATTGCCTCTTTTCTTAATGGCAATCTTAAAATTATTTTTTAACTGCTTTTCACTTAAACCAAATAAGTATTTGAGTTTTTGCTTCTCCCTTAACTGTTTACCAACTTCTGACTGCTTTCTTCTTTGTCGTTTTGATCCATGTTGTCCTGGTTTAATGCTTAATCGTCGAAGCAGTGATGCGTGTGATTTTGACCCAGGCGTTTTGAAACCCATATCTATTCCTTCTCTTCGCGCTAATTTATTTTTTGGACTTGTTGTTCTCATACTCTTCTTAATTTTGGAGG
>ERZ1292623.2883-Hain-H51-01um-R1-2883-length-15039-cov-4_pt2 | contig 11927 bp, 16 predicted proteins | sample MGYA00564398_ERZ1292623 | MGnify/ENA primary metagenome ERZ1292623 (study PRJEB36523, sample SAMEA6512633) | groundwater metagenome | collected 2019-01-07 | study: AquaDiva: Metagenomics assemblies of 32 groundwater samples | reverse complement strand
AGTGAAATCGTTTTCTACAACAATGTGCTGTGTAGCTTTAGATGTTGTAGCTTCGTTTTCAATTTCAACTTCAAGTGCATAAGCACCAGCTTTAACGTCGTAAGGCACACTTAAGTAAATTCTTCCACTTACAGTGTCTTCTTCTTCGTCATCATCTGATGTATCATCTTCTATTGCAACAAGGTCTCCAAAGTAAGCTGTTTTCAAAATTCCTAATTCAGAAATTTTCACAGTTACATAGACATCATCTAAATCATTGTAACCTCTGTTTTTCAATACAATATCTACTGGAAAAGTTTCTCCAGCTTCAACTGATTGACTTGCAGTTACTGATTTTATGTCAGCGTTGTATGAAGGTCTCTGTGCACTCAAAGTTACATCAGCTAATGTTGATTTATGTGATTTCCCGTCTATTTCAATAGAGAGAGTCAAATCATCACTTAGTGCGTCTTTAAGTTCATAAGGAACTTTCATTGTTAATGTCTTAACATATCTAGAACCATTCTCAACATCAAACGGAGTAGATATAGCATCAACACTAATTTTTTCGCCTTCTAGTTCTGCTTCTAATGTAACATCGCTGTCATCTTGAAGAGCATTAAACTCAACTTTAACGACTATTGTGTTGCCAGCAACAACTGCTACACTGTTGGAATAAGCATTCATTCCTTCTACTTCTACTAAAGTATTTGTAGCTATTTCTGCAGCACTAACTGTTGCAACGAAAAACAAAGCACTCGCAATTACAACTAATGAAACCAAAAGTTTCTTAGCGTTCATTGTTTTTTTTGTCATGTTTAATTGTCAGAAAACTTTGTTTCCTGTAAAAAAAGCAACCCGAAATTTCTTTATAAACTTTATGGTGACAACATAATATTATTCTTTTTTAAGAACTAATTGTAAGTAACAATTAGTGACTAGATAAAACTTTCTTAAAAATTTTCATACTTAGAACACTATCATCGACGGGAAATGGTGATTCATTTATAATTGTGAAATTCCTTTCTTTTGGTAAGTTATTAATTAATTTTTTTATTTCTGATTCAGGAGTTTTCTTGTGAGATTTTTCACCTTTTTCTCCATAATTTATCCCTGAAAAATGTATATGAAAATCTCTGCTCTTAAACCTTGAAAAAATTTCTGAAAATTTGTAATCTTTTTCTCTTGCAAGTATATGCGCAAAGTCAATACAAAAACTGCACTTTGTGTCTTGAACAAGCAGTGCTATTTCATTAACACTTCCAAAAACATTTATTTTTCCTGTTGTTTCTGGTGCTAATTCAGGAGTAAAATTTTTATCTTTTCTTTTTTTCTGCAAATCTAAAATTCCATCTTTAATAACAGAATAAGTTTCTTCTTTGGATTTTTTTCCATAATATCCTGGATGAAAAACAATTTTTTTTGCTCCTAACCAAGTTCCAACTTCCAAACACCTAAAAATTCTCTCTTTGCTTTTTTCAATTTTTTCCTTTTCAGCAGAATTTAGATTAATCCAGTAAGGAGCATGAATGCTTAACAAAATTCCTAACTTCTCTGCTTTCCTCCCAATCCTTTCAGCATCTTCTTTGCTTTTAATATAAACTCCATAAGTAAATGCAATCTCGCACGCTTTTATCCCAAGCTTAGAATACGCCTCCAAAGTTTCTTCAGCTGTCTTAACAGGTCCAAGTCCAGCAGGTCCGAATTTGATTTCCATAATCTAAAGAGTTTCATAACCTTTAAATAACTTATTTACTTTAACATATCATGAACAAAAAGGTGATGATTTTTTCTATAATTGGTTTGATAATTTTAGCTGTCGCAATTTATTTAACTTTCTTTTTCTATTATTCTTGTAACAATTCTTCTTGTTTTAAATCTCATCAAGTAAAATGCGCTAAAACAAAGTTCATCAGCGACGATGATGCTACAACCTGGAAATATACAATAAAAGGAAAAGAAGACAACTTTTGCGTAATTGAAGTTGCAGTTCTGCAAATAAAACAAGGAGAGCTGGATAGAAAAACTCTTGAAGGAAAATCAATGGATTGTTATCTTGCTATAGGAAGCATTAACTCTCCAGAATCTGATTTAACTATTTGTCATGGAAGATTAAAAGAAGACATTCAAGAAATAATGATAAAAAATACACACTCTCAAATTCTAAGTAATTTAGAAGACAAATTAAAAGGATTAATATAAAAATAAAAAAAGGGCTTTCGCCCCTTAGAATTATAAACTTAGTAATTGAATTTTAGTATCAGTTGTTGCAAAATTCTTTGCAGCAATTATTTTACAGCCAACTTCTTCAGCAGATTGGATAATCGGAATTGTCACAGTTCCGTCGAGAATTATTATTTCTGGAACTTCAGAACTTCTTCTTAAAATGCTAACCAAACTCTTAACTGAAATAGAACGGATTTCTTTTAAATTTTTATCCAAAAGAATTGCCTTTCCACTTCCTTCATTTGTTTTGGAAAGCTCTCGCAATTTTTCCTTTTTATCCTCAGTTAATTCAAACTTTTCAGAGAAGCTTTCCTTTTTTTGAGAATAATTCCTTCTTGGAAAATATTCTTCAATTGGAGCTCTCTTTCTCAAGTTTATTAGGATTTCTTTTCCAGCAAGTTCTTCAACTTCTTTTCCATCTGGTGCTATTGCAAGATAATCAATATCTGCATTATCAACAACATTCTGAGCAATTAATTTTCCTCCTCTGTCACCATCGACAAAAAGTGTAACTTTTTTTGTTTTTGTCAATTCTTGGACACTCTTTGGAAGCTTTGTCCCATTCATGGCGATTACATTATTTACTCCTGCTCTTAAAAGATTAAGAACATCTGCTCTTCCTTCAACAACAATTATTTCTTCTCCAGAAAGATCTCCGCAAGGAAGTTTTTCCTCTCCATATTCTTGGACATTTGCTGTCTTTGTTGACTCTTTGATTTCTTTTGAAATTTCTCGAGAGTCTGTTCCACCTTGCAACTGTTGCATTAATTTCTTTGCTCTATCGACGATATAATCTCTCTTACTCCCTCTTACATCTTCGATTTTTTCAATTTCAATTTGTGCATCGCAAGGTCCAACTCTTTCAATTGTTTCAATTGCTGCTGCAATTAATGTTGTTTCAGACTGATCTAATGCTGTTGGAATTTGAATTTGTCCATGAGTTTTTTTATCACTTCTTTCTAGCTCAACTTCAATTCTTCCAATTTTTCCTTCTTTTTGAAGTTCTCTCATATCAAGTTCAGCTCCAAGCAATCCTTCTGTCTGCCCGAATATAGCTCCGATTACATCGGGTTTTTCCAAAGCACCCTCTGCTATTAAGCTCGCGTGTATCATATACTTTATTGATACTGGACTTACTTTAGCCATTTTACTTTTGTAAATGGTTAGCTAAAGTTTTTAACTTTTGTTTTGCCATTTTGTCTCCTTGTTTAATTTTTTTGAAATCTAAGATTTCAATCAGAAAAATATAGAACTATTCTTACCCAGATAAAGTAAGCATGAATGTGATGATGATAATCTGATATAATCTATACTTCCCTAATCCTTAATAGAAACTTAATGAGTATTTAAATTTTTTGGTTATTATCTATTTCTTGGACTAATTACAGGAACAATTGGATATTCACTAACATCAACAAATCTATGCCCTTCATATAAAACTTCATGATGATATCTCTCTCCTTCTGGTTCATTTAAAATATCTATTCTTGCACCTGCATTAATTAAAGTTACTAAACCTCTAGTAAAACTATATTTTTTATATCCTTCTCGATACATTGGTATAGCTTTATTATCTGAATATCCTTCTTCTCTTTTTCCTTTTTTGTATTCTCTTGCACGAGCTAGAATTTTCTTTGCTATTTCTTCACAAGGAGCAATTCCTTGAACAAATTCTGCAGGTATCGTTTTAATATCTCTTGTCATTTTAATTTCTCCCAACTATTCTTTCAATTTCTTTATTAGGAACACCTTCAGAGGAAAATCTTCCTGTTCTTTCCATTTCTGATGCATTTATAGAAATCCCCTCGCTATCTAAAAACCCTTCTTTACATATAATCAATTTTTCGGTCATTTTATTCTTCTGCCTCTAACTCCAGTTTTCCTTTTTTATCTTGAATTGTTAAATTATCATAAAGAACTAATGAACCGTAGGCAGTTAACCCAATAATATCTAAATCTCTATCTCCATCAAAATCTCCAACTCTTATATTTAGTATTGCTACATCCTTTAACTTTTTCGGTTTCCTAAGAAGATTTTGATCACTATATGCTCTATGAATAAAAACTGGTTTAGCAAATCTATTTGTCATCATTAAATCATTTGTCGTTGGTTTTTCTTCTTCTACAGAATAATTATCTTCAGGTTTTATTTGTTGGGTTGGCTCTTGTCTATAACATCCAGAAAATCCAACTAAAGAAGCGATACTCAAAACTCCTAATGTTTTTCTTATTGTCATTTTATTCTCTACCACCAATTCTCCCTTGAGAGTCCCAGAATTAAATTTACTTTTTCTTGGTAATTTCAGTGCACATTCCAGCAGCTACAGTTGCACCAGCATCTCTTACTGCAAATCTGCTCATAAATGGATTTTCTTTTTGAGTTTCTAAAGCTAATTTACCTTGAGGTTTTATTCTAACTTTAGCTGAATCTCCATTTTTTAAGAAATCAGGATTTGCTTTTATTATCTCACCTGTTCTTGGGTCAATTTGTGCAATTAACTCAATAAACTGGCATGGAACTTGAGCTGTATGAATATGGAATACAGGTGTATATCCTTTAGCCAATACAGTTGGGTGATTAATTACTGTAATAGTAGCAATGAACTCTTCAACAATTGGAACTGGTTTAGCAGCGTCGCAAATTACATCTCCTCTTGCAATATCTTTTTTTCCAACTCCTCTAATATTAATTCCAACATTATCTCCAGCTAAAGCTTCTGACATAGTTTCATGATGCATCTCAATTGTTTTAACTTCTCCTTCAATTCCTTCTCCAGTTCTTCCTGGCAAAATTTTAACTTTCATTCCTGTTTTCATAATACCTGTTTCAATTTTTCCAACTGGAACAGTTCCAATACCTGTAATTTCATATACATCTTGAACAGGCATTCTCATTGGTAAGTTTGTTGGTAATTCAGGAGCAGGGAATAAGTCAAACTGCTCTCTTAATGTTGGTCCTTTATACCAAGGCATATTTGCAGATTTCTTAATTATATTATCTCCTTTTAATCCAGCGCAAGCAACAAAAGTAGTAGTATCTGGATTTATTCCAACACCTTTTAATAATTTTCCAACTTCTTCTTTAACTTTATTAAATCTGTCTTCTTTGTATTCAACAGCATCCATTTTATTAACTAGAATAGCAATATTTTTTACACCCATTGTTCTTAATAACCATAAGTGTTCAGTTGTTTGAGGTTCAACTCCTGCTGGAGCAGCAATTACTAAAAATGCTGAATCAGCTTGTGAAGCACCAGTAATCATGTTTTTAACAAAATCTCTGTGTCCAGGAGCATCAATAATTGTAACTTCAAATTTATCAGTAACTAATTTCTTATAAGATAAGTCAATAGTAACTCCTCTTTCTCTTTCTTCTTTAATATTATCCATAACATAAGCAAATTCAAAACCAGCTTTTCCGTTTTTAGCAGCTTCTTCTCTTAGTTTTACCATTTCTTGTTCTGTAACAGCTCCACCATCAAACATAAGTCTACCTACACAAGTTGATTTTCCTGCATCAACATGCCCTACGAAAACAACATTCATGTTTGGTTTTAACTTAGCCATATTGAACTAATAAAAAATTAGGTTTATAAATCTTTCGCTGATTTTTTGATATTTTTGAATTAAATTTAAATAAAATTTTATTTTGGTTTTTCTCGACGGGAAAGAGGAGATTTGACGAGGGAAAATTAGAAATAATCTTGTCTTAATATTTCACAAAAAGCTTTATCTAATTCTTTAGAAATTTGTTCTTTAGCAATTCTTTCCATTATTGCTATAGGTATTCTTCCTATAATTACTTTTGCTTCTCTTCCTTTTTTACGAGCCCATGGATCATCTCTATGAATCCTGGAATGATAAAGATTAAGATAAGCAATTACTGCTCTTTGTAACATCTTCTGAAGAATAACTTTGTTCTGTGATTGGAAAACTATCCATTTCGTCTCCAAGTCTTCCTTCTTTAACAGTTCTCATTTTTATTTAAGATGTATTTACTTTAAAAGAATTATTGTGTTGAGAATATAAAAAAGAATTCTTGCGAGGTTTATCTTAACTATAAAACATATTAATCTAACTAGAAAAAGAGGTGATAATAAATTCTCTAAAAATAAAAAACTACTGATTTTCCGCCAATCCTTTTCTATCCCTTATCTTTCTAATAACATCTGCTTGTAATGACATAGGTATTCTTTCAAACAACTGATCTTTCAAACTAGAAATTCCTCTTCCTTCTGTTGCACTTCTTAAATCTGAACTCCATCCAATCATTTCAGCAACTGGAAGTTTGGCTTCAACTTCTGCAGTTGAACCTTCTTGTCTAACGTCGAGCATTTGTCCTCTTTTGCCTCCAACTAATTTTGTAATCTCTCCTAAGAATGTATCTGGAATTTCTATAACATGAATCTGAAGCGGTTCCAACAGCGTAGCACTTGCCTCTCTCATTGCTCCGTGTATTGCCTCTCTTACAGCAGGATAAACCTGAGCAGGTCCTCGATGAATTGCATCCTCGTGAAGTTTAATATCTTCTAAAGCAACTTTTATTTTCATGCACGGCTCATGAGCTAATGGCCCTGAATTTATAACCATTTCAAATGCATCCAAAACCATTTCCATAACCTCTCCAATATGAACTTCCCCTTTAGTTCTATCTATAAAAATATTTCCTTTGTAAACATCTTTTACACTTTTTGCATCATCTCCATCCCATCCAAATTCAGTGAGCTTTTCATTCATCTCAACATTTTTCTTTTTTATTCTTCCCTCGGAAATTTCACCTTTTTCTATTGCCTTATAAATTTCATCTTCCAATGGCTCAACACTAATAAAAAAACTATTGTGCTTATTTGGAGACCTTCCTTCAAAACTTTGGGATTCTTTTCCAACTGTTTCTCTATAAACAATTATAGGAGCAGAAGTTTTTACTTCTAAATTTTTTTCTGTTTTAATTCTATTTTCAATAATTTCTAAATGCAACTCTCCCATTCCAGAAATTAAATTCTCTCCTGTTTCTTCATTGATTTCAATTTTTACAGAAGGGTCTTCTTTTCCTACTTTTCTTAAAACTTCAATCAGCTTCGGTAAATCTGCTGTTTTTACAACTTCAATTGATTTGGTAATAACTGGTTGGAATAAATGTTTAATCTCTTCAAAAGATGTTTGAGGCGTTGTTGTTATTGTTTCTCCAACCTCTACGTCAATTCCGCTAATTGCAAGAACATTTCCAGCAGGAACACTTTCAAGCTGTTCTGGTTTTATTCCATTGTAAACTAAAACCTGTTGAATTCTTCCTTGCTTATTTTCATTGTTCGCATGAACTTCCATTCCATTTACAATTGTTCCAGAATATAATCTTCCTGCAGAAATTTCTTTTCCAGAACGAGGATCAATTACAATTTTTGTGACGACAAAAGCAACCTCGCCATCTTTTTTACACTGCAATAATCCCTTTCCAAAATCACTTTCTAAATCTCCTTTCCAAATTTTTGGAATTCTATACTTTTGAGCTTCCAAAGGATTTGGCAAATGTTTTACTGCCATATCTAAAACAACTTCATGAAGAGGAGCATTTTCCCAAACCCATTTATCTCTTTCTTCTTTAGTCATAGAACCATCATATAATTTGTAAATATCTTTAAAAGAAATATTTTTCTTTTTCATAAATGGAATTGACATTGCCCAATTTTCCCTCGCTGAACCAAATGCAACACTTCCATCTAGAACATTAACTCTCCATCTTTCTGCAAAATCCTTTTCAGCAATTTGTTCAATTAAAAGATTAAAAGAATCAATTATTTTCATGAATCTTGCTTGCATTTGTTCTGGAGTTAATTTCAGTTCATTGATTAACCTATCAACTTTATTTATGAAAAGAATTGGTTTTACTCTTTCTTTAAGAGCCTGTCTCAAAACTGTTTCTGTCTGGGGCATTATTCCTTCAGATGCACAAACTAAAACAAAAGTTCCATCAATAGCTCGCATAGCTCGTGTAACATTTCCACCAAAATCAACATGTCCGGGAGTGTCAATTAAATTAATTAAATATTCTTCTCCATGATAAGCGTGAGCCATAGAAACATTCGCAGCGTCGACAGTCATTAATCTTTCTTGTTCATCAGAATGTTGCCAAGTTGCCATTCCAGCTTCTAAATCACCTGCACTTTTTGCAGCCATCATTCCAGCAGCAGCCAAAAGATTATCAGTAAAAGCTGTTTTTCCGTGGTGAATGTGCGCGCTCGTCGCTATATTACGAATATTTTTCTGAGTTGAAACTAATCTTTTAATCTTTTGTAAACTTGATTCTTTATCTGCCATGTTATTAAATTGAGGAAATGCTTTTTAAACATTATGATTAGCTCTTTGAATAATAGAAACATTTTTATTTCACCTAACCATTATTCATGTGTATAAAAATTAGTAAGATATTTAGAATATCAAAATGTCATTAACTAAAAAACAAATCAATAGAATGATAAAAAAAAGAATAGATAATAATTTATTAAATCAATTTATCAGAAGTTTAAGCGACATAAAAGAAGGCAAAGTTATAAGAGTGAAATAATTTATTTATATTATCCGCCCCCTTTTTCAGATTAACTCTCTAAACTTAATTCCTGCTTGTCTTTCAATGCTTTTTAAAGTACCAATCGGAATTGTTTCTTTATGAACTGGAACAACAACAGTTTTATTTTCTTTCTTCATAATTACATGTGTTCCATTTTGTCTATCAATTTGAAAACCTAATTTCTGAAGAATCCTAACTACCTCTTTAGATTTAATATTTGTAATTCTCATTTTATAAGAACAATCTACTTACCATCAGAGGCTCTGGTTTTACAAGAAAATCTCTTTTTTCAGGAGCAGATTCTAATAAAAGATTGATACCTGATTTAAGATTATTCATAGCTTCTTCAAGAGTTTCACCAAAATCACTTACTCCAAGTTCTGCACATTCCACTACAAAAACATTCTTTCCTTCATGTTCTTCTTCATGAATAGAAACATTACAAGATAATTTTTCTTCCATGTTTTTATTAGAACTATTAGCTATTTAAGTTTGTTGGTAATGTCCTTTTATCTTGCGCTATCAGCTTGCTTTAATTTGGCCACGCTTGGACGAAGTAATGAAAGCCGATATTTAACGTGCAGAATCGGCTTGCTTTTCACTTTCATTCTTTTTCTTCCAAGCAAAACTATCCCCATTATTTTCAGAAGCTAAAATTATTTCTTCAGCTAATGCTTGTGCAAAAGTTTTTTTCTTATTAAATGATTTTTCAGATGAACCATGAGCAAGATGTTTCAAAGCAAGATTAACTCTTCTTAACGGCGATACATCAACTGCCTGCGGGTATCTTGCTCCACCATATTCAATAACCGTAATCTCATCTCTTGGCGCAGCATTTTCAACTGCCTTTACTAAAACAGCAACAGGATTTTGTTTTGTTTTTGCTTCAACCATTTCAAACGCATCTAAGACAATTTTCATGTTTTTGGAATATTTTCCAGTTGAATTTCCTTTCTCAAGTTTGTGTTTTTTCCCTCTATGTCCAGCAACAGATAATTTATTCATTAATCTCTCAACAATATTTACTTTTGTCTGCCCCATTTTGCCTACATTTCTTCCCTGAGATTTTACAATTAATTTTGGTTCAAGATTAATTACATTCTTTAATCCAGGATCTTGCACTAAAATTTCAGAAACATCATACTTATCAAATAATTTGAATTTTGGAACTTGAACTTGCTCGCTCATCTTCTTCCCTTCTCGATTTTTCCCTGCCACAATCTATGAAGCGGTTGATCATTTACTTTAATTACTGCAAATCTAACTCCCGGAATATCTCCTTTAGAACGTCCTTGTTTTCCGCCAATTCTTTCAATCATAACTTCGTCGTGTTCATCAATAAATTTTTGCGCAAGATTTCCAGGAATAAATGCAGTTATGTTTCTCCCATTTTTTGTCAATTGAACTTTGCAACATTTTCTCATCGCTGAGTTTGGCTGTTTAGCTTCTTTTTGGCATTTAGAAAGAACAATTCCTTTTGCCTGATTTGCTCCCTCTAAAGGATCTGATTTTTCATAAAGATTTAGAGTCTTGACTTTGTAAGCTCTGTCTTTCCATCTAAACTTTTTTCTATCTTTCTGTTTTTTCTTTGCTGATTTTAATCCCATATTTATCCTTGCTAAAATTAGTTTAAAAATATTACTAATTAAATTATTCTAAACTCTTTTCCAAAAAAATCTTTGATAATCCCATGCATTTCAATTAACCGTCTTTTATCTCTACCTATCAACGCTGCTTTGCTCTGGCTTCCAGCAGTTAAAATAACTTCATCTCCTTTTATTTCGATTTCTTTGAATTCAATTGGGCTAACAATATTCCTAACAAAATTTTCCAAATCTATAATTCCCTCTGGCTGTGGAATTATTTTTACTCTTTTTCTAAGAATTTGATTCATTCTTCTAACATTTTGCCCCTCTCTTCCAACAGCTCTCATTACTAATTGTTTTGGAACGCAAAAAATAATTACATTATTATAGGAAAAACAGAATCTGGTTTGAATTCTAGTTATGTCCTGAAATAAATTTAGGTTCCTAATGTCTTGCATGTCGAGTATATTTCCCATCTTGATATTTTGGTTAGAGTTAGTTTGTTTTATAAATGTTGTGTTTTCTCGAGGAGAAATAAGATTTCCTTTGCAATTATTTATTTACTTCTTCTACTATTTTCTTCTTAGCTGTCTTTTTGTCTTCTTCCTTTTTTGTTAGAGGACCAATAACTTTAACTAAAAGTCCTGGAAGTCCAGTTCCTACTGGAACAGGTTGGTTAAGAATAATATTTTCTATAACACTTGAAAGCTTGTCCCCATTTCCTTTTATCGACGCATTTACAAATTGTTTAACTGGTGTCTCGAATGTTGCCCTCGCTAAAATTGAAGCTTTCTGAGCAATTATCCCCATTCTTGTAACACCTTTAACTTCTCCAGTATTGCACATAGCGTCGGAGATTAACTTTAAATGTCTAATATCAATATTAATTCCTTGACTATCAAGCACTTCTTTAACTTCATTCATTATTACTTGTCTCGCAGCTTCTATTCCCAAAACATCTGCAATTTCATATAAATCATTTGAAGTAACTCTTTCTTTGTCAACTTCTTTCAAGGATAAAATGTCTTTAAGATTTGTTCCCAAAGTCAGAATTACAAAGTCCTTCCCCTTTTTAGCGACGAGAATCTGCTTGATTCCTTTCACTCCAGTTATAATTGTGGATTTTAACTTTTCTTTTAATTTGTAAATCTCTCTAAAATTATATTCTGTTGCATTTATTTTTAATCCATCTTCTTTTTCTTTTGCTTTAAATCCAAGATCATTTAATTTTTCAACAACATTTTTTATTGAAGTATGAGTTTGTCTTAGTCCTTCTCTATCGACGATAATCTCTATATCTTTTTCATTGAAATCTAAATTTATTTGCGAAGCAATTTCTTTCAAAGTTACTTCCTTGATTTTCTCAGCAAAAGATCTGGCGTGATTTTCATTATTAAAATCTTTAGTAAGATAAATTTCCATTTTTGGAGATGATGGTTTCTTTCTAGCGTCAAAGATTTCAATTAATCTTGGTAATCCAGAAGTAACTTGCATTTCCGCTACTCCTGCCATATGGAATGTATTCAAAACCATTTGCGTAGAACTTTCACCAAATGATTGAGCAGTTACTA
>ERZ1292623.4177-Hain-H51-01um-R1-4177-length-11929-cov-4_pt1 | contig 11929 bp, 14 predicted proteins | sample MGYA00564398_ERZ1292623 | MGnify/ENA primary metagenome ERZ1292623 (study PRJEB36523, sample SAMEA6512633) | groundwater metagenome | collected 2019-01-07 | study: AquaDiva: Metagenomics assemblies of 32 groundwater samples | reverse complement strand
CGAGCCCGAGCCCAAACACTGCCAAATTGTTAGCCTCGGTGCCGCCACTCGTAAAAATAATTTCTTCGGGATGGGCGAACAGGGCAGCGGCCACGGTTTGCCGTGCCCGCTCCACCATCTGCCGCGCCGCAAGACCCAAGCGATGAATGCTTGAGGGGTTGCCGAACACCCGATACGCCGCAATCATGGCCGCGGCCACGTGACGATCAAGCGGTGTGGCCGCGGCAGTGTCGAGATAAACCGATTTCATTTTTAGTAATTTTAATTTGAAAAATTTTGTTAAATAAGTTATAATATTTGGCAATGGAAACAGAACGCTCGCCGATTGTCGTGGTAGTTGGCCATATTGATCATGGCAAATCCACCCTTTTAGACTATATCAGAAAGTCCAACACCGTGGCGGGCGAGGCCGGCGGCATCACTCAACACGTTGGGGCTTACGAAATTAGTCATGGGGCGGCGAATGGTCAGGAGAAAAAAATCACTTTCATTGACACGCCGGGCCACGAGGCCTTTTCCGGTATGCGGGAGCAAGGCGCGGCCTTGGCTGATTTGGCCATTCTGGTGGTTTCAGCTGAGGACGGGGTTAAACCGCAAACCCTAGAGGCCAAGTTGACGATTGAAAAAAATCAGCTCCCCTACTTGGTGGCAATTAGTAAAATCGACAAACCAACGGCCAACCCGGAACGAACGAAAAAGAATTTGTCCGAAAATGGTATCTTCCTCGAGGGTCTCGGCGGCTCAGTGCCGTGGATCGCCCTCTCGGCACAAACCGGCGCAGGCGTGCCGGAACTCCTTGATTTGGTTTTACTGCTCGCCGAGATGGCCGAACTGAAGAAAGACATCGCGCGTCCGGCGCGCGGGGTGGTGCTCGAGGCCGAAGTTGATCCGCGACACGGGATCAGCGCCACAGTGATTATCCGCGACGGCACTCTCCGGCGCGGTGACTATCTCGTGACGAACGACCAATCTTTCCGCATCCGCCAGTTGAAAAATTTCCTCGGTCAAAATTCGGTTGAGCTCGCGGCCGCCAGTCCAGCAATCGTCGGCGGTTGGAAAGTGCTACCGGCCGCCGGGGCTATTTGGCAGACCTTCGCCGAGCGCGTGGCGGCCGAACGCCATTTGAGCGAACAGTTGGCCAAACTCGAAGCGTCCGCCAAAACAAAATTGACCGCGGCAGTTTCCCCGACCACCACAGACGAAGAAAGATTGATCCCGATCGTGATCAAGGCCGATACGGTTGGCACACTCGAGGCGGTGAAAAAAGAAATTCTTAAAATCAACGTGCCGGCTGGACTGCGTCTTCAGTTAACCGATGCGGGAGTTGGCGCCGTGACGGAAAATGATGTTAAAACCGGAAGTATTTCGCCCGAAACCCTTATCATTGGCTTCAACGTTACCGCCGACCGCGCAACGAAAAGTCTGTCCGAAAAATATGGTTTGAAATTAAATGAGTTTAACGTGATCTATCACCTGAACGAGTGGTTGACCAAAGAGTTAGCCGCGCGCGTGCCGGTTAAACAAGTGGAAACGGTTATTGGCACGGCGAAAATTATTAAACTTTTCAGTCAGTCGAAAAACAAGCAAATTGTCGGCGGCCTGGTGATGAGTGGGAAATTGGTGGCCGGACGACGCGTGCTGATCCGTCGTCGCGAAACGGTGATCGGCGAAGGCGAGCTGACCGAACTGCAACAACAACAAAACGTGGTCAAAGAAGTAGAAAAGGGTAAACAGTTTGGCGCTCTCGTCGAATCGCGAACCACGCTCGCGCCGACCGACCTGCTCGAGGTCTTGGAAATCGTCGCCAAGTAAGTTACCATGAAGCCGGAACGCCACGATCGCTTAATCTTGACGATCAAACGCTTGGCCGCGGAATTCTTGGAGCGACCAAAAACAGCCACGGGAACACCCGCACCGCTCATCACTGTGAGCAACGTGGACTTATCAGGGAACGCCCAACGAGCGACGATCTATTTGACCGTCTTTCCGGACGAAAGCGAAGCGCTTGGTTTGCGTTTAGCCGAAGCGGCGCGCGGACCCCTGCGGGCAGAACTCCAAACCCGTTTGAGTTTGAAACGAGCACCGTATCTCGAAGTGGCGATTGACGAACGAGAAAAGAAGCGGCGAAGCAAGAACGACGCGCCGGCTCGGTAGCCAAGTGGTAAGGCGAGGGTCTGCAAAACCCTTATACGCGGGTTCGATTCCCGCTCGCGCCTCCCCCCGATTATTTCGGGCCCGAGTGGCGGAATTGGTATACGCGCACGACTTAAAATCGTGTCCCGCAAGGGATGTGGGTTCGATTCCCACCTCGGGCATTCAACTAAAAACGGTTATGACAACAGGAAAATTTTTGATTTCCCCTCAAGAGAAGGAAGTCGCCGTTTCTGTTTTAGAGAAAATGGAACGGTTGAAAAGAAAGCGCGAGCTTCGGCTAATCGGTTTCGAGGCGTTATTCGAACTCCTTGATCGTGACGAAAAAGCACTGGTTAAAAAAATTAGGGATCTGAATCCGGCCGTTTACGGCTTTAAGGGTCCTTACCTCGGCCGACCGCCGGTACCAAAGAATCTAGTCGCTCTGCGGCGGCAAAAGTACGAAAAAAACGGCGAGAACAAAAAAATCGAAACCCAATATCTCCCTCAACCGGTTTACCTAGCTTATAGAAAACTCAACGCCGCCCTACACCGCGACACCGGAAAGAAGCTGTTGGTCGCTTCGGGCTATCGTTCACCAGCGTACCAAGCGATTGTCTTTTTAAGATACCTAGTTGTCAACAAATTTAATGTTCGGAAAACCGCGCGCGGGGTGGCCATCCCGGGTTTTAGCCAACACGGTTACCCTGCGGAGCAGGCACTCGACTTCCTGATTGCAAGCGGCCTTCCGAATAATTGGAAGCCAACGGCCTTCGCCCGCAGTGCCGAATACCGCTGGCTCTTGGCCAAAGCCGCGCGTTTCGGTTTCTACCTGTCTTACCCGAGAAACAATCCGTGGGGCGTGATGTTCGAGCCATGGCATTGGCAATTCAAGAAAAAATTTTACACTTAAACCTTTTCGTTTTACACTTCTCGTCAGGTCCCGCCCGTAGCTCAGCTGGTAGAGCAGCTGCCTCTTAAGCAGACGGTCGTAGGTTCGATTCCTACCGGGCGGATAATTGGTCTAGGCGGATCGTGAATAATTGTTTATACTAAACAGCATGGAACATTACGTTTGCAACGGCGGTTGCGGCGGGGTGGCCGATAAACCGGACGTCTGTGGCGACGCAACCTGCGTCAAAAACGGCGAGCCGTTCGAGCCCTGCGATTGCGATTCCGCTGATAATCACAAACCACAGTAATCCTTGCCGGAGTGGCGAAACTGGCAGACGCGCTAGGTTTAGGACCTAGTGGGCTTTGGCTCGTGGAGGTTCAAATCCTCTCTCCGGCACACACCCCTTGCATTTTTTTATAGGTATGGTATAATGGTGGGTAGTAGTGTATCAACCGCGCGTGCGGTTGGATGGTAAGTGAAAACAGGGTCTTTGACATTTTTACCGCCAAACGGCGGAGGAGGAAGGTGGTGATGTCTTTAGGAACACTTCTTGGTACGTCTGTATTGTTAACATTGGTCTTCATCGTGCTGATTTATCTTGCTGCTTATGGACTTGCGGCCATTCGGGTTGGTCTTACTTTCTGTGCCGGCGGTGAAATAGTACCTATCGTCACGGGTAAGTCACCGACAAGATTCATCATGTCTCATGAAGGATTCCACTTAAACGATCCTAATGATTCGGTAAATTTCGACTCCAGGTATGATGATTGGGAAGTCCTGCCAAATCAATGGGGACCACCATCAAAAAAGACGCCGAAGAACTATGGTGGTAAAACGCCATGGAATGAAAAAAAAACATGGAAGGACAGTAGGGGTTGGATAAATAAATTTTTTGGCATCTATTGGGTAGGAATACCCCCGAAGACAAGGGTGTATGGTTATAAGTTCCAGTGGGCTGAGATACAGCAAAAAGAGACCCCGGAAGGTCAAGAGGGAACCCCTGGCCTGACCGTTAAAGTCAGAAACGAGGTGGTTTACTCGATTTTTGCTAAAGTGTTCCCTTATATGATGGAACTTAAAAGTGCAGAAACAATTGACAAGTTACCAGTCACATTGAGGTATGTTCTGAACATGCGGTGCACTAATCCAGCCAAGGCCTTGTTCTGGATTGACAATTGGTTGGCCAAGACGCAGGCGGCAGCAAATGAAAACGCCAGAAACTACGTGGGGTTTTCAACTTATGAAGAACTTACCTCGGAGACAAGGGCAAAAACGGAACGAGAAAAGAGAAGGTTGGCCGGGCAACAAAAAGATCCTGAGGATTTACAGAAAAACGGAAAAAGAAAAAAGGGGGTGACAGGTCACGGCATGAAATCATTCGAAGAGATCATGCTTGAATTGAACAACAAGATTGAAAAGGGAACCGGCCTTAAAAATCTCTACGGGGTGACAATCGTAACCGTTGAGATACAATCAGTGAACCTTGAAGGTGAGCACGGTAGGGCGGTTAGTGAGGCCACGACGGCTAACTATGTGGCTGAACAAAACGCCCGAGCCAAAGAATCCTCAGCAAGAGGGACGGCGGCCGCATTAAAGTTAGAGGCCGACATTATGAGTGCAAATCCTTTCGCCGCACGCTTGAGGGAATTACAGGCCATTGAGAATGCCGGCGCAAACGTCACGATCGTGTCCAAAGAAATAGGGGTAACACCAATGTTACCAATCGGCAATGTTGAGAAAAATCTAAACAAAAAGGAAGGATGAGGTGGTAAATATAAGATCGATAGTGCGAACGACACTGTTGTTGTGTTGCTTGCTGGTTGTTCCATTTTTTATTTCTTTGGTCACCCTATACCTGATAAGTGACCAAGAAGTAACTTTGGGTTATGGGGGTTTATCTGGTTTTCTTAAAGACTTTTTCAAGCCGATCGGCCTTGGGCTAGTTGGGTTGATGGTCTTGGGAGCACTAGGAGCCTTTATTTTTTGGCCATACAGAACCGCCCACAAACCAAAAGAGAGGGAGGCGGCCAAAAATGTTAGCTTAAAGCGAGCAAAGAAAATCGTTTTAACCATCGCGACCATCTGGATTTTGGTCTGGGGTGGTCAGGGGGTGATCAGGTGGTGGAATAAACCATCGACAATAACGTCAGAGACTGGCTCAAAGCTGGTTTTACCCTCGTCTACCAGCCGAACCGTCAAACCCGGAGATGTTACCCGGCAGACGAAGTTGGTGGTAACGGCCGAAAAACCAGAAAACAGCATCGTCTTGGGCAATGAGGAAGACGGAGAAAACCATGCCAAATATAGCTGGCAAATGCAGGTTCAAGGAAAGAGCGATCCTGCCGGAAAAATTGTGGGGGTAAACTGTGTGGAAGTTACAGAGGTGGTCTTCCGAGATGTTTTCGGGTTAATACACGAAAATGGAGTGGCGTGGCCGCAAACCATCTGTAGTAATAACAATAACCATGTTTCCCTTGGCAAACATCCGATAGATGGCTCGGTGGAGATAAAAATTCGCCGAAAGGAAAACGAAACCGAAAAGGAGGTGGTGGTGTTGGTGACAGAAAAAGTCCCCATATCCCAAAGATAAAGATAGCGAGGAAAGCAAGAACGCTAAATCCCGCCTTTGATCTTTCGATCATTGGCGGGATTTTTTTCTTTCCTCGTTTGGTCAACTACAATACTCGATGCCGAAAGTCCGGCAGACGAGCCGCATAATCCCCCAAAAGGAAACCATGATGAACATGCCGATCACCCCCCAAAGCACATGCCGTTGACCGGTGGCACGGGCCTCTTCGTTGTCCGAATTTCGGACTAGCTCGTAAACGCCGTAGAGGAAGTAGACCAGACCGAGCGCGAAAATAAACGAGATTAACGGGGTAATGATTTCGCTTTTAACCTTGCCGACCAGAGGGATTTCCTCGGCGGCCCAAACGATTGGAGAGAGACGATCAAACATTACATTGACCCAAAAAAGCGGTGCCTACCTCGGGATTAGGTCAAAAGTGTCTGGCGCGCTGTCTTGGCCAACTTGGAAGGTTCTGGAAAGGACGCTAACAAGCCCCCACACCGAAGCCATCACAAAGAGAGCCACGACACCCCAAATCATAATATTCCGCCCCTCGCCTTTCTTTTCGTCATCACCGGCCGAAAGAATGTATTTGGCCAAGCCGATGAAGAAGTAGATCAGGGCCAAAGTCATGATAATTGGTACGACCAGATCCAACAAATCCACGACTTTTCCACCGATGGAATCGAGGTCGGCGGTTGTCTGAGCGAAAATAACCACGGGCAGGAAATAGGCGGCTACCGGAACAAGCTTTTTTAGCGAACTTAACATTTTTGTAACTTTACAATTTATAATACTAAAACGACCTTGTTAATTTAATTACTACTCACACAGTATAACCCAAGCCATTAAACCAACCAAACCCGAACGGTGGATTATTCCTATTACTATTACTATATTTCCGGCGGTTGAATTCGAGTATTATTCTGAAAATCAAATGTCCCCGTTAGGAGTGAGACTAGGCCCCAGACCGATACAAACACAAAAAGTCCAATTATTCCGTAAATCATCATCGTTACTCCTTCTTTTCTTTTACCCTCATCACCGGCTGACTGAATATATTTAAACACACCAATCAAAAAATAAACGATCGACAATGCTAAAAGGATTCCCACAATGGGCCTCAGCACAAAATCTGTAATTGTGGAAAGGAAATCTTTAAAATCTGTGATCATATTTTTAAATTAACCACCTAAATTTGTAATCGTACCCTGAATCGCCGTCCTAATCACGAATGCTCCCAGTATAACACCAGCGCCGATCACCGTCCAAAGCAGGGCTTTCTTAGCTTCCGCTAATTCGGACTCGTTCCCCTGCGCTTTAATGAACAGAAAGCCGTCGTAGACAATGGCCAGAGCGATTAGCGGCAAACCAATCTGGATAATGATGGTCAAAATTTTGGTGATCAACTCGCTGACGGTGTCGATGTTGTTTAGGGGGTTAGTGATAACGGTCGGAGCCCTGGGACTACTGCCAATGACCCCAGTCTCTTCAGGACTCGAACCAAATATTTGAGCAAAAACCTTTTGAATCAAAAATAATTTTTCGAGCATGGTTAAATTTTTATAAACTCGGGTTTAACTAACGCCCCTAAAATTGTGTGGACGATGAGATAAGAAGCGAGGACGATTACCAAGCCGATCACCGAAGTCCAAATCATACTGATGGCCTGACTGCGTTTGGCGGCGTTGTTTGCGCCAAGCACCATGAGCACGCCGCCCCACACAATGCCGAGCGTGGCGAGCGGCGCGGCGATTAGGGTCACGAAATCGAAGATATTTTTAACGAGCAGTAGAAACGAATTGTAGTCGCATTGAGTTTTGCCCTTACATGGCACTAGCTCGGGCAACAACCCGCCTTCGGCCGCGAACGCCGTTACTGCTAATAAAATTTGGTTGATCATTCTCCGTTTTTTTGAACGAGCAGTGCCCCGAGCGCGGTGTTGGCCTCGGCGACCGCCTCGGCGCTGTTTTGTCGGCCCGTCACCACTGATTCTATCATGGTGGCAAAAATTTGCTTACTGGCGTCCGGATCAGGATCGGGCCAAGCCCGACTAACCACCGCCGCCGGATAGAAAACCGCGAGCGTCGGGTCGGCCTGACCGGCCGCCAAAAGATCGCGCCGCGCCGGCGGTAAGAAAAGGGTCTGGGCCAGAAGCTGATTGGCTTCGCGGCCGGCTAGCACCACCGCCGCCCCGAGGGCGGCGTTAACTTTCGCGCCACCGGCCACGGCGGCGAGACCGAAAACGCGACCGAGGGTGACCTTGCCGGTGTTGTCGGTTTGCGGCGGTAAGGCAACATCAAATTGTAAGTGTGGATTCTCCCGTTTTAGTCCCTGATATTCGCTGGCATAGCCGAGATAGAAAGCCAATTGACCACGCAGGAAAGCCGTTCGCGCTTCGGGCAAGGAACGATTCCAACCGTAGTTCGCCAGACCAGAATCGCTAAATTGAGTGTAGAAATTGAGCACCGCCACCGCCGGCTTAAGCGGGAAACCGAGATTTTCGTTCAACCGCGAAACGGCTCGACCGTTAACGTTTGAAACAATCGGATTGCCGGCCTGCAAAAATAACAGGGCTAAAATATCTTTGGCGTGAAGAATGTTTCGTGTTTCGCCAAGCGCGATCGCGCTTTGCAAAACATTGCGCCGGTCATCAAGAATGGTCAACCGCGCTGTTTGGTCAATAAATTCGGTCCAAGTGCGCGGCACGGCCGCGAGTCCGAGATCGTTCAAGAGAGTTTTGTTGTAGTAGAGCACGAGTGGATCAATCACGAGTGGCAGGGCGGTGGTGCCCGCTTCCGAGAGGTAGAGTTCGCCGGCGTCAACGAAGGTGTCGCGATATTGCCGCAAGGGCATTACGGACGCCGGCCAAACAACCAAACGATCCCGTTGGGCCTGACCGAGTTCCGATGGCAGTAACAGTAAATCCGGCGCGCGACCATCGGCCTTGGCTTCGACAAAATCACGCGCGAAAGTCGCCGCGGCCTTCTCCGTATAACTCAAAATGAACCGTTCTTGGTAATCGTTGTTCAGCTTGGCGAAAAACGGTTCAAGAACCGCGGCCGGGGTTGTCCCCCAAATCGCGAGCGCGACCGCCTCACTGGTGGAGGTTTGACGATAACCGGGCAGAACGCCGGCGAAAATTAACACGCCGACTAAAATAAAAATCAAAAACAAACCGAGAATGGCTAGCTGGAAAAGAGAGAGGTTCTTCATAATGAGAAGAGTAAGCCGTAATGATGGTCGCCGGCTGAAAATTCTTTAATCAGCTTGAAGCCACCCTCGGCCAAAATTCGCTTGGCTTCAGCCGGGCTGACCACGGCGGCGGCGGTTGGCCCGAGATTACCGTAAGAATCCTGCCAATCAATTACCGCTAACCGACCATCCGGTTTCAAAATCCGCTTGGCCTCGAGGATCAGAGAATACTTGGCGTTAACCTGAAACAAAATGTTGGCGAGAAGGACGAAATCAACCGAGCGATCCTTCAACTTGGAACCGCCGGCCCGTTCCAAGTCGCCCCAAATGACCTCAATATTGCTGGGTCCTCGCGCTTGGCCAGACTGAATTTCCCGTTTCAGTCGCGCCAACAATTCTTTCTGTACATCAATCGCGTAAACTCGACCACTCGAGCCGACCACTCGCGCCAGAGCTAGGGCGTAGGCGCCGCTGCCGGCGCCAAAATCAGCCACCACCAAACCCTCGCTCAACTGACAATGTTTGAGATTGGCCGCCGGATCAGAGAAAGCCATATGCCTTTAATTATAAAGCATAGTGACCATGCTTGTCATCACGAACGATCCGACCATTTTCCAGCGTCAATACCCGCCGACCGATTGCCTCAATCACCGCTCGGTTGTGCGTGGTTAAGATAACCAGTGTGCCTAAATCGTTAATCTTGCGAAAAATTTGGACGATCTCGAGCGTGTTAATCGGATCGAGATTGCCGGTTGGCTCATCGGCAATTAAAATATCCGGCTGGTTAACAATCGCCCGCGCGATCGCCACGCGCTGTTTCTCACCACCGGAAATTTGATGCGGAAAATTAGCAAACTTGTCGCCGAGGCCAACCAACTCGAGCACATGCGGCACGTCAGAAGCAATGTCTTCGTCGCTTCGACCAGCCGCCTCCATGGTAAAAGCGATGTTTTCATAAACCGTTTTGTTTGCCAGCAAACGATAATCTTGAAAGACGCTACCGATCTTCCGCCGCAGACGATGCAGATGACCACGACCAAGTTTCTGGATGTCGGTCGAATCAAAAAAAACGTTGCCGGAAGTTGGTTGCTCTTCGGCTAAAATCATTTTCAGGAGCGTCGTTTTACCCGCGCCGGAATGACCAACGATGGATAAAAATTCTTTGCGCTCAACCGAAAAAGTTACCTGGTCGAGAGCCAGCGAATGATCGGGGTAAATTTTGGTGACGCGATCAAAAAAGATCATGATAAATTTTTCTCGGCCTCGATGAAATAATCGAGTTCGCCATTAAATACTTGTTCGATCTGGCTCGTTTCCACACTGGTACGGTGATCTTTAACCAGTTTGTACGGATGAAGAACATAGGAACGAATCTGGCTCCCCCACTCGATTTCCGTGGTCTTGCTCACGTACATCCCTTCGGCTTTCCGGCGACGTTCTTCCTCTTGACGCCGATAGAGCTTGCCCTTCAAAATTTCGAGCGCGCGCTCTTTGTTGCGTTCCTGTGAGCGTTCGGAGTCGCAGTGCGCCGCGAGATGAGTCGGTAAATGAACCACCCGCACCGCCGTTTCGCGCTTGTTCACATTTTGTCCGCCCGGGCCGCTCGAGCGCGAAAATTCAAATTTCAGTTCGCCCGGATTAATCACCACACTTTTATTCTTTTCAAATTTAGGAATAACCTCGACCAAAGAAAAAGACGTGTGGCGCAATTTTTTGGCGGAAAAAGGCGAGACCCGAACTAGCCGGTGAACGCCGGACTCATTTTTCAGTATACCATAAGCGCCGCGGCCGCGCAGTTCGAAAGTCAGATTGCGATAACCGCCATGATCATTTTCGTTCTGATGCAGAAGATAAGTAGTAAAATTTTTCCGACCGGCGAACTTTAAATACATCTCGTAAAGCAAGCGAGAAAAATCTTCGGCGTCATCGCCGCCCGCGCCGGAAAAAATCGTCATCACCGCATCGCCAATATCGTATTCACCGCCGCCTTGGGCGGCGGCTTTCAGCCGCTTATGTTCTTCCACTACCGTCTGAGCGCGATTTTTATCCTGCCAAAAATCCGGCGCAGCCATCTGCGCTTCCAGTTCAGCAATTTTCTGTTCGGTTTTGGTTTTATCCATTTTCAAATTATTTACCCGAAAGTAAAAGTGAACGCGCGCAGGCCCGGCTGGCGAATGATTATTTCGAGCGTGTGTGTTCCCGATGATTGATCCTGAATGAGTTCGTACAAACCGGCATCTTTTACTTTTAACTCGGTCATTGGTTGACCGTCACGAATAATTTCTACCTCCGTCTCCCCTTCAGCTTCCGCGACCAAGAAAACGTCCTTGGCCGTATAACGATAAACTATCCGTGCGTTCGCCGAACGATTCTCGGCGAACTCCCTGCTGATCTGCCAGTCGCCGCCCAGATACAATTTGTTCGGTATTGGTTCGGCTGGTGGCGTCAAACCAACTTGTTCGCCCGCGACACCAATTTTTCCGTTAGCAAACAGTTGGTTGCGCGCGGCGCCGAAGTAAGTTTCCGGACTCGCCGGATGGACGCGCGGGGCAATCTCGCCGGTGACCGTCTGACTAACGGCACCGCTTTCTCCCAACACGACCATTCGTTCTTTAAGTGCCGCTTGAATTTTGCGTTCCGTCTCCTCGTAACCCCCTTCGCCGATATGGTCGTAGACGATGTAGCCATCAATGTCAATTAAGTATTTGCGCGGCCAATAACGATTGCGATAGGCCGTCCAGGTGGAATAGTCGTTATCAAGCACCACGGGAAACTTAATCCCAAACTTCTCGACGGCAGCTTTGACGTTATCGTACTTCTTCTCAAATTCAAATTCCGGTGTGTGTAAGCCAATTATTTCCAAACCCTGCTCGCGATATTTCTCGTACCAAGCGTTCAAATAGGGCGTGGTACGTTGGCAATTAATGCAACTATAAGTCCAGAAATCAACCAGAACGACTTTCTTTCCGACGAGCTCACCGATCGTGATCGGTTGGCCGGCGGTGTTGATAAAGCCATCGGGCGTGCTGATTTCTTTGGCTAATTCAAATGGTTTTGCTTTTGGTGTTTCTGATTTTTCTGGTGTTGAGATTAGGGTCGAGCTGGTTGAGGTTGCGGGCTGTCGCGGCTGAACCGTAACA
>ERZ1292623.4175-Hain-H51-01um-R1-4175-length-11932-cov-7_pt1 | contig 11932 bp, 9 predicted proteins | sample MGYA00564398_ERZ1292623 | MGnify/ENA primary metagenome ERZ1292623 (study PRJEB36523, sample SAMEA6512633) | groundwater metagenome | collected 2019-01-07 | study: AquaDiva: Metagenomics assemblies of 32 groundwater samples | reverse complement strand
GGCGCGATGCGCCCGCAAGCGCATTTGGCCGGTTTGCCATCCGAAAAGTACGAAGAGGTTTTGGGCAAAACTTCTAAAACAGATGTTGTTAAATACCAGCCGATATCTCCGGAAATGGTGGCCTGATTATGAACTCAAAAAGAAAAATTTTGGTGCCGATATTTAACCGGGCGCATTACGGCCGCCTGCGACCAGTGCTTAAGGCCATTAAAAACCATCCCCAACTGGAACTTAATGTTATAGTGGCTGTCCCCGCGGCTTACGGTGGTTTTTTTAATAATTTGGTCCATAGCCGGCCGCGCTCATGGCGCGCGGCTTTGCCCTGGTATATTTTAGCCCGCGCGAGATCATTTGTGGGCCAAGACGCGGTTTTAAGAAACGATTTTCTGGCCAAAAATTTAAATGACGACGGTTTTAAAATTGACGCTTATGCCCCCATTTTTTTTGACGGCGGCAATTCAACCACTATGGCCAAGTCGGCCGGCTGGGGGGTAGTCAAATTGGTTGACATCTTGAGAAAATTTAAACCCGATATTGTTTTTGTAAATGCCGACAGGTTTGAAATGATGGCTGTGGCCATCGCCGCTTCTTATTTAAATATTCCGGTGGCTCACAACGAAGGCGGTGATGTTTCGGGTACCATAGACGAAAGCGTGAGGCATGCCATTACCAAACTGGCCCATATTCATTTTACTTCCACCGAAGCCAGCCGCCGCCGGGTGATTCAAATGGGAGAGCGACCCGAAAATGTTTTTACGGTCGGCTCCCCGGCCATAGACGCCGTCAGCACGGTAAACCTTGGTTCCTCCAAAGAACTATTTCCGGATTTCTCTTCTAAAGATTTTTTGTTGGTATTGCTGCATCCCGTGGCTACGGTTTCTGGGGAAAAAAATATAGAGATGGCTCAAAATGTCATCTCGGCCTTAAGGGAAATAAAAATGCCCGTTGTTTTTTTGGGTTCCAACATAGATGCCGGTTCCAATGTCATCGGCTATACCCTTAGAGAGTGGTTAGAGAAAGACCGGCCCAACTGGGTTCGTTTTATTAAACATCTGCCCCCCGACGATTTTTATAGGGCTTTGGCCCGGGCCGTTTGCGCCGTAGGCAATTCTTCCAGTTTTATCCGCGAGGGCGCTTATTTGGGCACGCCAGTGGTGCTGGTTGGGTCGCGTCAGAACAATAGGGAGAGGTCGGGTAATGTTGTTGAAGTGGACGGTGGAGTTAATGAGATAAATAGTGCTGTCAGGCGTCAATTAGCCGTGGGAAAATATCCTGCCAGCAATCTTTTTGGTAACGGTACTGCCGGCGAAAAAATTGCCGAGAAATTAGCAGGGGTAAGTTTAAATGTCCAGAAAATTTTTCACGAAATTCCGGTATTTTATTAGGAAAATCCATTTTGGTTGCATTATGGTGGGGAAAATTAAGGCGGTTATGAACTCGAAACACTTTTTGCCACGAGCCGGGTTTGTTTTATGTATATCAATTCTGGTGGGAATTTTGTACATAGGCCCTCCTCTCGCGGTAGCTAAACATTTTGAAGGGGCGGGGCATAATTTTGTTTTGGCTCAGTATAAAACTTACCGGGATTCCCTGCAGGCCTATCTGCCTCGGGCTAGGGAGATTTACGATGGGCATTTTCCGCCGGCGGAGCTTTACGGTGCTGTTAGCGGTTTTACCATTCAGAATCCCCTGCCGTCCGCCCTGTTTTCCGTGTTTATTTTTCTTTTTCATGGTGATATGGACGCCGCTTATCTGGGCACCCAGTTTGTCTTTTCAGCCATGATTTTTGCTCTTTTTTACGGCTTGGGTTGGATGATATTTCGTTCCCAGGCCTGGTCCTGGTTTTTTTCTATAACAGCCGTTTTGTCGCCCATTGCCGTCAAGCTGCCTTTTTACAAATGGCGTGGCCTTGGTGAATTTCAGGTGTTTTTCTTAAATAACTTTTTCCCTTTTGTTCGGACTCAGTTTGATCAGCTTTATCTGGCCAGGGTAGATGAGCCATTGCTAACCTACCCCATTTATCTCGCGGCCATCTTGTCTTTTTTTGTTTTTTGGGACCGGCCGGGCCGGTGGTCGGCTGGGGCAGCCGGTTTTTTCGCTGGTTTGCTCTTTTACACTTATTTTCACCATTGGGTCTATTGGTCGATTGTACTGTTATCTTTATTTTTGTACATACTTACCGTGGGAGAGAAACGACGGCTCAAATCGTATCTTTTTTTGTTTTTAGTTTTGATTATAACCGTCATCCCGTATTTTGGGCAGTATTTTGAGTTCAAATCTCAAGCTACCCAGTCTGATTTTGTTTTAAGAGCTGGCGTGGCTTTTGGGCGCAGTCTTGGGATAGTTAGAGAAAACATACCTGACTACTTGGCTTATATCTTTTTGGCGCTGGCGGTATACGCAATTTACCGGAAGAGAGATCGCGATAAACTTGTTTTGTTATGGGGTTTGATTGTAAGCATGATATTGGTCTGGAATGTTCAGCTGGTGGTTGGCTACACGGCTATTCCGCATTTTTTTAGGAGATCCATATCGCCGATCATTTATATTATTGTTTTTATGATACTCCGTGATGTTTTTCATAGATTTGCAATAGGGCGGCCGTATTGGAGAAAATCTTTTTCGTTGGTTTTGATAATATTGTCGCTGTTTGTCGTTACCAAAAAAATTATCAATGTCGCGTCCATGAGTTATTTTTTACAGTCCCCGATTTATGATTACTACAAATTTCCCACGGGCGTAGCTGATTCTTGGGAGTGGGTGGAAGGCAACCTCCCCCGCGAGAGTGTTATGGTCTCTCCCTCAACATTGACATCATTCTATCTTAATACCCATACCTCGGCGAGGCCGTTTTTGCCCACGGCGTTCATAACTTTATTGGGTGTTCCGGAGATGAAAAGCAGATATCTTGAAAGTCAACGTCTTTTTAAAGTGAAACCAGAGGTTTTGAATCTTCGCTTGGCGGGACAATTGGACCCGCAATGCCAAGGCTATGCTTGTTTCCCCGACCGGGATAGCAATCTCAATGATAGTTTGGGAAATCTCTTGGGAAACTATTTTGCCAGTCGTTACGGTTCTTTTAAGGTTTTTGAAAGCCGCTCGGGTCAAGGTTTGATTTACTCTGACCGGGCTCTTGAAATTGCGGAAATGATTGAACATTACCCCCAAGTTAAACCCGATTGGAGCCAGATTGATGGCGGCTATGTTTATCAGGGACCAATGGAGAAAGAAATCAGCTCCGTTGACTTTACCGCTCAGGATAATTTAGAGTTGGTTTATCAAAATTCTCAAGTTAAGATCTATGAGATTTTACAATGATTTGAGTTTCAAAAAAAGTAGAAATTCAGTTACCGGCCGGGTCAGTTCGTGCGTCATATCAGCCTTGAAGCGGGCTTTAAAATGACTTTGGGATGGGTATGAACAAGAAAGAACTGATCAATTATTTTAATTCCTTGGCTCGCCAGGCCAACTTATGGAAGAGACGGAATTGGTACTATCACGAAACTCTAGGAAAGCTGTGCCGCTTCGTTGTGCCAAAGGGGAGTCGGGTTTTGGAAATTGGCTCGGGTACGGGTGATTTGCTCAAGGCAGTTGACCCGTCTTATGGGTTGGGTATGGATATATCTCCTAAGATGGTCGAGGTTGCCAGGGAGAAATATCCCGAACTAAATTGGCGGGTGTCCGATGCCGAAGACCTTAAATTAAATGAGCGTTTTGATTATATCATCTTGTCTGATTTGGTTGGATACTTGGCTGATATCGGACGCTCTTTCCACGAGTTGCATTTGGTTAGCCACGAGCATAGCCGGGTGGTCATCACCTATTACAATTATCTTTGGGAGCCGGTGCTTAAACTGGCCGAGCTTTTGCACCTTAAGGCGCGTGCCCCCATTCAAAATTGGATGTCGCCGGGTGATATAGAGAATTTGCTCTCCCTTGCTGATTTGGAGGTGGTGAATCGCTTCAGTAAAATGATTATGCCGGTATATATTCCTTTGCTCTCGCCATTGTTAAATTTGGTTTTGGTTAATCTGCCTTTATTTTCGCGCTTGGGTCTGATTCGTGGCGTGGTGGCCCGACCGTTGCCTAAAAAGAAAAGAGATTACTCTGTGTCTATAATCATTCCCGTACGCAATGAACGGGGTAATATTGAATCGGTTGTCCGACAATTGCCCGTCTTTGGCACAGCTCAGGAAATTATTTTTGTGGAAGGCCACTCCACGGATGGTACTTTAGAGGAGGTGGGTAGGGTGGCTGATCTTTATTCCGGCAAACGAGACATTCGCTGGGTTGTTCAGAGCGGCCGGGGTAAGGGTGATGCCGTTCGTTTGGGCTTTCAAATGGCACGCGGGGATGTTTTAATGATTTTGGATGCTGATTTAACCGTGCGGCCCGAGGACCTGCCCAAGTTTTATGATGCTCTTGTTTTTGGTAAGGGTGAGTTTATCAACGGTTCGCGATTGGTTTATCAGCTTGAAGATGAATCAATGCGTTTCTTTAATATTTTGGGCAATAAGTTTTTCAGTATTATGTTTAGCTGGATTTTGGGTCAACGAATAAAGGATACTCTCTGCGGCACTAAGGTTTTATTTAAAAAGGACTACAAGAAGATCGTCGCTGGCCGGAAGTACTTTGGCGATTTTGATCCTTTTGGCGATTTTGACTTACTTTTCGGCGCGGCCAAGTTAAACTTGAAAATTGTTGAGATGCCGGTGCGTTATCAAGCTCGCACTTACGGTACCACCAATATTCAGCGTTGGAGGCACGGTTGGTTACTCTTAAAAATGGTTTTTTTTGCGGTGTGGAAAATTAAATTCAGTTGATAACCAGAGATATAAACAACCAAATTGTTTAGTTATGAGTGTCAATAACAATAAAAAGAAAGCGTTTATTATAGGTGTAACTGGACAGGATGGCTCTTATCTAGCAGACCTTTTGTTGGCTAAAAACTACGAGGTTCACGGTATGATGCGCCGCTCCAGTTCATTTAATACCAAAAGGATAGCCCACATTCCGATCAATATCCACAATTCCAGGAATAATTTTAATCTTTATTACGGGGATCTCAGCGATGGGGCTGTTCTAAATCGTCTGCTTAGAACCATCCAACCCGATGAGATATACAATCTGGGTGCTCAAAGTCATGTGCGAATCAGTTTCGATGTTCCCGAATATACTGCCGATGTGGTTGGTTTGGGGTCGTTGCGTATTCTGGATGCTATACGCGAAACCGGAATTAAAACGAAATTTTATCAGGCCTCGTCCTCGGAAATGTTTGGTTTGGCCAAGCCACCACAAAATGAAACCACCTCATTTCACCCCCGCAGCCCTTATGCTTGTGCCAAAGTATTTTCTTATTGGATAACAAGAAACTATCGCGAAGCCTACGGTATGTTTGCCGCCAATGGTATTTTGTTTAACCACGAATCCCCTCGGCGCGGCGAAAATTTTGTCACTAAAAAAATAACCCACGCGGTTGCCAGGATCAAAGCAGGTTTGGAAAAAAAACTCTACCTAGGTAATCTTGATTCCGTGCGTGACTGGGGATATGCACCGGAATATGTTGAAGCGATGTGGTTGATATTACAGCAAAGCAAACCCGATGATTTTGTAATTGCCACGGGCGAATCCCATACGGTCAAAGAATTTGTTGAAGAGACCTTTAGTATGGTAGGTTTGGATTGGAAAAAATATGTGGAAATAGACCCGCGTTATTACAGACCCTCGGAAACCCCGGCTTTGATAGGAGATTGCCGAAAGGCCAAAAGGATTTTGAAATGGAAACCGAAGGTTAAATTTAAAGAGTTGGTTAGGATAATGCTGGAGCATGATTTAAACGAATATAATCTTAAAATATGAATCGGGTTACTAATTTTTATCGCAATAAAAGAGTTTTGGTTACCGGCGGAGCCGGTTTCATAGGTAGTCATTTAGTGGAGATGTTGGTAGATCAAGGGGCTAATGTCACGGTGCCGGTAAGGGCTACCACCAGTTTAGAGTTCTTAAATGACATAAAAGAGAGCATTAAAATTGTTATAGCTGATTTGAGAGATGTGGCTAGCGTGGTAGGGGTAGTCAAGGGTCAAGAAATAGTTCTGAATCTTGCCGCTTCCAAAGGCGGAGGCATCGCGCACAGCATGAAACATCATGCCAGCCTTTTTCGTGATAACCTTACTACTTTTATGAATGTTATAGATGTGGCTCGTCTGGCCGGGGTTGGACATTTCCTGGTAGTCAGCTCGGCCTGCGTTTATTCCAAGAGTGCCACTAACCCTACTCCAGAAGAAGAAGGTTTCAAAGATGTTCCGGATTCGGCTAATGCCGGCTATGGCTGGTCCAAACGCATGGAAGAATATTTGGGCCGGGCCTACGCTGATGAGTTTGGTATAAAGGTGGCCATTGCCCGGCCTTATAACGCTTACGGCCCCCGAGATGATTTTTTCGCCGAATATTGCCATGTTATTCCGGGACTTATACGCAGAATTTTGAGTGGAGAGAATCCCTTAGTGGTGTGGGGGAGTGGCCGGCAGACCAGATCGTTTGTTTATGTCACGGATTTTGCCCGGGGTCTTTTAGAGGTCTGTGAAAAATATCCGATAGCCGATCCATTAAACATTGGAACGCAAGAGGAAACCGCTATAGGCGACCTGGCTAGATTATTGGTTGAATTGACCGGTTCAAAAACAGAAATTGTTTTTGATACTTCAAAGCCAGACGGTCAGCCTCGACGGACTTGTGATGTCAGGAAAGCCGAGGAGAAAATAGGTTTCAAGGCCTCTGTGGTTCTGCGTCATGGGCTGGAAAAAACGATTGACTGGTATGTTTCGGAGAAAAAACGCAGAGGAATATTATGAAAATAACTTTGCTGGCGCCAACCCTGAACGAGATTGAGGCAGTCCGGGTTGTTTTACCTAAAATTAAAAAAGAGTGGGTGGATGAAATAATAGTTATAGATGGTGGTTCTACAGATGGCACGGTGGAGTATTGCCAAAATAACGGTTACTTGGTTCATAGACAAAAAGGCCGAGGTTATGGCAACGGTATGAGGGACGGATACTCTGTGGCACAAGGAGACATTGTTATTGAGTTTCCTCCTGATGGAAATTCCCCGCCAGAACGAATCCCCGACATAATTAAAAAAATCAACGAGGGTTACGATTTTGTGGTGGCGTCGCGTTACAAAGCCGGCGCTAAAAGTTACGATGATGATTTGTTAACAGCCGTCGGCAATAAAATCTTTACCTTTTTAGTAAACTTGCTTTTTGGAGCTAATTATACGGATGTGCTTATTGGATTCCGAGCTTATCGGCGCGAATCTTTCAGCAAATTAAAAATGACTGCCGCCGGTTTGGATTGGTCTGTCCAAATGCCCATACAATTTGCCAAAGTAGGTTTTAAAATTGCGGAAATTCCGGTTGATGAACCCAAAAGAATCGGCGGGCAAAGGAAGATGTCCCCTTTTAAAACTGGTTGGAAGATTCTAAAAATCATAATAAAAGAGTTTATGGAATGAAGATGAATAATTTTTACAATATAAAAAAGTGCCGAATATGCGGCAATTCCAATTTAACTCCTGTGCTAGATTTAGGCCGGCAATATTTGGCGTCTTCGTTTGTTAAAGATAATTCCTCAAGCATGAACCGAATTAAAATACCCCTAACACTGCTACTGTGCGATAAAAGGAGAAATAGTTCGGCGTGCGGCTTTGTTCAGCTTAAAGAAACCGTAAACAGGGATTTGCTCTATAGAAATTATTTTTATCGTTCCTCCACGAATCCTCTCATGAAGCAAGCTCTCAAAGAAGTTGTACATGATATTTCCAAGAGGACAAAATTTAAAAAGGGCGACTGTATCTTGGATATAGGCTGTAACGACGGTACCACGCTTACTTATTTTACAAAGAAAGCCGCGCGTTTGGGCCTAGATCCGGCTACAAATATCAACCGTTCTAATTTGGATAAGTCTATAACCATCGCAACTGATTATTTTTCCCGAGACAAGGCCTTGGGACTTAGCCGCGGCAGATTTTTTAAATGCATTACTTCCATTGCCATGTTTTACGACTTGAATGACCCGGGCGCATTTGTTTCGGAAGTCAGATCCGTACTGGCTCCCGACGGTATTTGGTGCATCCAATTGAGCTATTTACCTGTTTCACTAAAAACACTGAATTTTTACGATATCTGCCACGAGCACTTAGGTTACTATTCTTTAGGGGTCTTAAACGGTTTAATGTCCAGACATGGCATGCAGATTTTTGACGCCTCTTTAAATAATGTCAACGGAGGCAGTTTAAGAGTATTCGTTGCACCTAAGAATGGTCGCAGGTCGATTTCAAAAAATCTTGAAAAATTATATGCAGCCGAAAATAAAATGAACCTGCATGATCCAGACACCTACAAATCTTTTGCAGCCAAAATAAACAATCTAAAAAAGACAACCAGGGATTTTATTATTTCAGAGATAAAAAATAAAGGATTAGTTATAGGCCTAGGGGCCTCCACCAAAGGCAATGTTCTGCTCCAGTATTTTGATATTGACAAAAAGCTGCTGCCCTTTATCAGTGAGAGAAATCCAGAGAAGGTTGGCTTGAAAACCTTAGGCACAGACATTGAATTGATTTCAGAAGAACAGGCCAGATCGCTTAATCCCAGCGCTATGCCGGTTTTAATCTGGTTTTTTAAGGATGAAATAATAAAAAGAGAAAGAAATTATCTTAACAACGGCGGTAAATTATTTTTTCCCATGCCGTATCCTCACATTGTTACGAAAAATGGTGAACAAAAACTTCATCCCAGAAAAGTTATATAAGACCATTTTAGAAAAAATGCCCATAGTCTGCGTGGATTTGATTATCGCAATCGATTCGGGTTTTTTGGTTGTGAAAAGGAAAAATCATCCGGCGAAGAACCAGTGGTGGTTGCCTGGTGGCAGGGTCAATCGCAATGAGTCGGTCCATGAAGCCGCAGTACGCAAGGCCCGGCAGGAACTGGGCTTGGAGGCGCGAGTGTTAAGACAGGCGGGTGTTTACGATCTGCGTTTTCCCAGAGGGCCTCTTGGCATTAAAAATTTACACAACATTGATTTCGTGCTTGTATTGGAACCAGCGGCAAAATGGTTGGGAAAGTTGGTAAGTGTTGGTGATTATGATAAGGATTACTCCGATTGGAAGATTAGCCGAGTTATTGAACACGGTTGGCACCCTTACTTGATAACCATTCTTAAAGATGCGGGTTTTAAGATGACTGAACGGAATTGACCAATATGAAGAGCGTATCGGTCCATAAAATTTTAGGTGTTATTACGGCGAGAGGCGGCTCAAAGGGCATACCCAGGAAAAATATCAAAGAATTAAAGGGCGAGCCCCTGATCGCTTACACCATTAAAGCCGCACAGGAATCCGGCATATTTGACCGCATAATTTTAAGCACCGATGATGCCGAGATTGCCGAGGTGGCCAAAAAATACGGAGTGGAGGTGCCGTTTATGCGTCCGGCCGAGTTGGCGCAAGACAACACGCCACATTTGCCGGTGATGCAGCACGCAGTCTCTTGGTTGAAAGATAACGAGGATTATTGCCCAGATGCCGTTATGTTATTGCAGCCCACCGCACCATTGCGTCAAGTCCAACACATTAAAGAGGCCGTGAATCTATTTTTAAAATCCGGTGCTGATTCCGTGGTCGGTGTAGCTGAAACCCCCGGTCATTTTAGCCCTTATTGGGCAGTAGTCGAAGGATCAGGCGGCTGGGCCAGATTGTTTTTTAGCGGTGAGCCAGTGTTCAAGAGGATAACCCGGCGTCAGAATTTTCCAAAGAAAACCTACCACCATAACGGCGCCATATATCTTTTTAAGACGGATTTGCTTTTTATTGAACCTGAACCGAATTTCTATGGCGATAAAGTGGCTATCTACCCTATGGAAGAGGAGTACAGTATAAATATAGACGGTTTTGATGATTGGATTTTGGCTGAGAATGTCCTAAACAGGTTAGCAAAATAGCAACATTCGGCAATTTGTGTTTTACCAAGTAATAAAATGAATAACGATAAAGTTAACAGTGTCATAAGCTGGATAGTCAAAGCCGGTCTGTTTATAGTTCCAATTCTGCCTTTGGTAGTGACCCGTTCTCTTTATTTCCCGTTCATCACCGGGAGGAATTTTATTTTTAGAATCATAATAGAAATCCTTTTTGTCCTATGGTTGTGGTTGATAATGTCTGATTCCAAATTTCGCCCCCGATCCTCATCCATATTTTATAGCGTTGTGGCTACAGTGGTTGTTTTGTTTCTTGCCACAATTTTTGGTCTTTCCCCCTACAGAAGTTTCTGGTCCAGTTTTGAGAGGATGGAGGGTTTCTGGGCTCATTGGCATTATTTTATTTATTTTTTAATGTTGGGCAGCGTGCTCAAAGGGGAGTGGGACTGGTTGAGGTTCTGGGGGGTATCTTTGGGCGCCAGCTTGCTTATGGCCGGCTATGGTCTGTGGCAGCTTCTGGGAAAACTGGATATCCATCAGGGCGATGAGCGCTTGGATGCTGCCATGGGCAATGCCACATATCTGGCTATTTATTTAGTGTTCCATATCTTTCTGTTTCTGTTTCTCTTTTTCAAATTGTCCAACAAAAGTATCTGGTTAAGATTATTCCTTTTGGCGGCGGCGGCCTTTGAACTTTTTATTCTCTATAACACGGCCACCCGAGGGGCCATGTTGGGTCTATTGGTTGGAGCCCTTGTGTTTGGTACCGTAAACGCCGTTTGGGGCCGGGGTTGGTTTCGTCGGGGAGCTACGGCTGTCTTAATATTGACCGTTGCCATTGTATTAGTTTTTATTCTGGTTAAGAATTCTTCTTTTGTAAAGAATAGCGATGTTCTAACCCGTTTTGCCGGTATTTCTATAAGTGAAACCACTACCCAATCGCGCTTTATTATTTGGCGTATGGCCTACGAGGCCTGGAAAGACAGGCCGGTTTTGGGCTGGGGACCGGAAGGTTTTGTTTATATATTTTCTAAGTATTACGATTCAGAGTTGTGGCGTCAGGAACCCTGGTTTGACCGGGCTCACAATGTATTTTTGGACTGGCTGACCTCAACGGGTCTGGTTTGTCTTGCGGCTTACCTGAGTATTTTTGGTTCGGCCGTCTATGTTTTGTATCGGCTTTTCAGGTTGCACATTTTAAATTCAGCATCGGTGGGTCTATTTATCGGGCTCTTGGCAGCTTATTTTATCAACAATGTTTTCGTTTTTGATAATTTTGCCACCTATATGCTCTTTTACGCTCTCTTGGCTTTTTGGCACCATAGTTTTGTTGACTCGGCCGGGGGTAATGATAACAAGGGGCTAGTTTCCCAATTGCCCCTTAAGACGCGCCTAGTTGTAAATGGAACGGTGGCGGTGGTGATAATTTTTTCGCTTTATGTCTTTAATGTGAGACCCATCTTGGCTGCCAGAAGTATAATAGACGCCTTGTCTTTGGTAACTTATTCTCAAGACGGCAGTCGGGTGCGTGATTTGGGCGAGGGTGTAAAGGCCTTAAAAAGGGGAATAGATTACAATACTTTTGGCGCTATGGAGATTAGGGAACAATTGGCGCAGTATGCCGAAAGAATTGATCGTGATCCGGCTACCTCCAGCGAAGACAAAAAAAAGTTTAATGAGTTCGCCTTGACTGAAATGAAACTGCAAAAAGAAAACTTTCCTTATGATGTCCGCGCCAAAGCGTTTTTATCCACTCTTTACGGCACCGCCAGCGACCACGCCAACGCCATTTTAACGGCTAAGGAGGGTTTAGTGGTGTCTGCGCAAAGACAGCAATTCTACTTTATTTTGGCCGAGGCCTACTTTAGGGCGGGTGAGGAGGGTTTGGCTTTAGATACCGCCAGGCAGGCCTATGAACTGGCTCCGGATTACCCGGATGCTATTCACAACTACG
>ERZ1292623.4173-Hain-H51-01um-R1-4173-length-11934-cov-4_pt1 | contig 11934 bp, 10 predicted proteins | sample MGYA00564398_ERZ1292623 | MGnify/ENA primary metagenome ERZ1292623 (study PRJEB36523, sample SAMEA6512633) | groundwater metagenome | collected 2019-01-07 | study: AquaDiva: Metagenomics assemblies of 32 groundwater samples | reverse complement strand
AACCAAAATGATGTTGGAAATTATTATTCGCAAGCAGATGTGTTTTTACTTACATCAAATAGTGAAGGTTGGGGGTTGGTTGTTATTGAAGCGGCGACTTATGGTTTGCCTATAATTATGACTGATGTCGGTTGCGCCGGTGAAGTGATCGTGAATGGAGAAAGTGGTATTATTATTCCAATCGGAGACAAAAAAGCTTTAGTCAGAAATATGAAGAGAATTATTGAAGATCAAGAATTGCGTGAAAAACTCGGTGCTAATGCTAAATTAGTAGTACAATCACTTCCATCAAAAGAGGAGACATTTGAGCTTTATAAAGAAAGTTGGGAAAGATGTGTTAATTTTAAAAAAAATAGTAAAATCATGATTTTAATAAATAAATTAACGCAACATCTATTATTTCGTTATATTATTTCAGGAGGTACAGCAGCTTTTGTTGATTTAGTTTTGCTGTATATTTTAAATACAGTTTTTGATATCCATTATATTTTTGCTTCAATCGTGGCATTTATTATGGCATTTTTTGTTAGTTTTATTTTACAAAAGTTTTGGACATTCAAAAATCACTCGCAAGAGAATATTCACCAGCAAATTCTTATGTATTTCAGCGCATCTCTTTTTGGTCTTGGTTTGAATACGCTACTTATGTATATTTTTGTTGATTATTTTCATTTAATTGTTATCTTGTCGCAGATTTTTGCTGGAATCTTAGTGGCATGTTGTTCATTTTTTATCTCTAAGAAATTGATTTTTAAGTATAAAAAATTATGAGAATTCTTATTGTTACACAAAAGGTTGATATTAATGATGATGTGTTGGGTTTTTTTCATGGTTGGCTAAAAGAGTTTGCGCGACATTTTTCAAAAATAACGGTTATTTGTCTTGGTAAAGGAGAATTTGATTTGTCGGAAAATGTAAAAGTTTTTTCTTTAGGTAAAGAAAATGGAGTTTCTCGTATCGGATATGTGACGCGATTTTTGAAAATTATTTGGCAGGAAAGAAATTCTTATGATGTGGTTTTTGTTCATATGAATAAAGAATATGTTTTGCTCGGAGCTTTGATATGGAAAATTCTTAGAAAAAAAATTATGTTCTGGTATAATCATCCATTAGCCAATATATATGCTCGTGTGGCGTCGTATTTTGCGGATATTCTCTTATATACTTCACCGCAGTCATATTTTGCCAAAAGAAAAAAGGCCATTAAAATGTCTGTGGGAATTGATACAGAACTTTTTATAAACTATGGTCAAAAATGCGATACAAATTCTATACTTTTTCTGGGGCGAATTTCCCCAATTAAGAACACTCACATACTCATTGAAGCAATAAATAAAACTGATGGTGAGGGAATTCATACAAATGTTACTTTGGTTGGTGATGCTCTTGAAAAAGATGCGCTTTATTATGAAACATTAAAAAATAATGCCGAAAATATTAACTTTGAAAAAGCTGTGGCGAATAGAGATAGTGTTAAAATTTATAATAATAATGCTATTTTTGTTAATATGACAAAAAGTGGCAGTTTTGATAAGACAATCTTTGAAGCAATGGCTTGCGAGAGAGTTGTAATTGCAAGCAATGAAGGATTTAAAGGTATAATAAAAGAAGAATATCGCAAAATATTGGTTTTTAAAGAAGGGGATTCGGATGATCTTGCTCTCAAAATAAAAGAAGCAATCATTTTATCGCCAAATGAACGATTAAATATCGGCAAGTATCTCCGTGAGATTGTTGTTGCTAATCATAGTTTGGCTATTTTAGCTGAAAAGTTATATTCAATGTCATGATTAAATTACTTATAACTATTCCCTGTCATAATGAAGAAGTTGTTTTAGAAAAAAATATTTTTGCTGTTGTTGAATATGCCAAAAATAATCTTTCACAATTTTCTTGGAATATTTTAATAATAGATAATAATTCAAATGATAAAACTTGGGCAATAGCTCAAAATCTTAAAGAAAAATACCCATTTATTGTAATTGACCAGGTTTTTGATCCTGGTAGAGGCATTGCTATGAGAAAGGCATGGGCACATCAACCAGATTTTGATATTTATACATATATGGACGCTGATTTAGCAACTGACTTGAAGGATTTTTCTTTTATTATTTCTAAAGTTGTCGAAGGTTATGATCTAGTAACTGGTTCGAGATATGTGAAATTTGCTGATGCTAAACGTAGCTTTAAACGCAAACTGCTTTCACGAATTTATAATATTTTATTGCAAATTGTGCTCAGAGTTAATTTTAAAGATGCTCAATGCGGTTTCAAGGCAATGAGTAAAAAAATTGTTCATGAGCTTATTCCACAAACCACAGACAATGGTTGGTTTTGGGACACGGAATTGATGATTTTGGCTTACAGGAAGAGTTATAAAGTGCTTGAGGTGCCAGTAACTTGGCGCGCAGTTCGGGCCGCACATAGCGCGCCAGCAAGGTCTCTGTTTGGTCAGAAGTTTTGCGAAATCTTAAAAATATTTACAAAATGCGAAGAAAATTGATAGAATTACATTAATGAAAGAAAAATTGAAGAAAAATTGGCTTATTATTGCAATTGTCTTGATATTTTTTCTATCTCGTTTTTTGGCTTTTGGTCAAATGTATCATCAAGATGAATATAAATGGGTGATGATTGTTGATCCGTCTTATGGTTTGAATTATGAAAGTGATCACCCCCCACTTGTTGGTTTTTTATATCATATTATAGGTGTGGTTTTTGGTTATGATCATTTGCGACTTTTACCAATAATTATTAGCTCATTGTTATTGCTTGGTATATTTTTTCTTACATCTAAACTTTATAGCAGAAAAGCAGCTTGGTGGACGGTGGGTATTTTATTTATAAGTGTTTATAATTTTGTCGCTAGCACTCAAGTTGATATTGATGGTGCGCTTTTACCTCTAGCAAGTATTATTGCTATTTATTGTTTTTATAGAATAGATTTTTCTAATATCAGAAATAAAAAACAAAGGTTATGGATTACAGCGTTTATAATTTCAATTATTTTTGGTTTTCTTATTAAACTTTCGTTTGCGCTTGTGCTTGGCGCTCTCATTACCGAATACTGTATTCGTAGAAAACCAAGTAAAAAATTAGTATTGGTTTCTGTGGGTATTTTTATGGGTATCACTGCTATATTGGCAATTATGGTATTGATAATGAAATATGTTTTAAATATTGAACATGCCACTCGTTTTTTGCAAAATGTTACAAAATTCGGCTTTTTAAATTTTGCTTCTAGAGATTATTTCCAAGTGCTTTTTTTGGGGACAAAATCTCTAGTGCTTGCTTCACCAATTTTGCTAGGACTTTATATTCTTGTTTTCTCATCTAGTGAATATATTCGTCGCTATCGTTTTTGGCTTATTCTTCTCTTATATAATATACTTTTTTATTTCGTGGTGTTTGATTTCACAAATAGAACAATTGAACGGTATATGATGTTTCTTATTATTCCGTCATCTATAATTACAGGCTCCATTCTTGCCGATAAATGGAGATTAAAAATAAAAGATATGTCAGTCAGATTTTATGGAATAGTAACTTTTTTTGTAGTGATTACTTTTATTCCCTTTTTTTATAACTATGCGATATTACCACTTTATCCAAAAAATGTTTATATAGACAAACTTAAATCGTTTGATTTGAATTTTCTTATTCCGATTACAGGTGGTTCAGGACCAATCGGATTTTATGTATTGGTATCATATGTTGTTATTGGGTTTATGATTTCAATAGGAAGTGTTGTGATATATAGATTAATGAAGCAAGAATCTCACAAAAAAATTGCTCTAGCTGTTTTTATATTTTCTGCTCTCGCATATAATTTAACACTGAATGAAGAATATTTGTTTGGAAAAATATATGGTAGTGTCAATAAAGTGGCGTATGCGGTAACAAATGAAGTTATTAATAATCCTAAAATTGACAAAGTTATTACATATTACGATATTGCCGGATATGAATTAAATGATTCTAAAAAATATGCTAGAAGATTCTATGTGGCACCAATGTTCGCACAAAGCAATATTGGAAAATTCAGCGAATATAAGGGCTATTATTCTGTTGTGGATTTTCCGCTAATTGACCCCAATTCTATTTATTGGAAATATTTGCAATCATGCAGAACGGTATTTGAAACACAGGATAAAAATATAAATGGCTATATCTTTGATTGTAAAAATGGTAATAGAAAATTATTTAATTAAATTATGAATAATAAAAATGGTTATTATCACAAATATGTCAGGTCTTTTATAAATTTTCTAGTTCCTTCTAATAAAAAGGTTTTTGATATTGAATATAACAAGCTTGATTTTTCTAATACAGATAAAAATTATGATTATATAATTGCTTCTGATATTTTGGGATATGTTTTTGATGTGGAAAAATTCTTGAAAGATGTTTCAACTCTCACTAATAATGACGGACGCATTATAATTACTCAATATAATGTTTTATGGGAGCCGATTTTGGTTTTAGCTTCAAAACTAGGGTTAAGGAAACCAATGACGAAACAAAATTGGCTTTCAAAATTGGATATTATAAATTTTGCTCATTTAGCTGGATTAGAAACAGTAAAATCTGGCACAAAAATGATAATGCCTAAATATATTCCTTTAATATCCGCTTTTTTTAATAAATTTGTTTCAAATGTTTTTCCATTTTCAAGATTAGGTATTTTTCATTATTTAGTGTTTAGAAAAAAAATACATTCATCACGCACTAAGTTATATTCACTGTCTGTTATTGTTCCTGCTAGAAATGAAGCTGGAACTATAGCAAAAATAATAAAAGAATTACCAAAACTCGGTTCATTTACCGAAATTATATTCATAGAAGGTCATTCTTCCGATAATACTTTGGAAGAAATAAAAAAATATTCCAATAATAAAAATATAAGATACGCAATTCAAGATGGAAAGGGCAAAGGTGATGCTGTTCGTAAGGGTTTTGATATGGCAAAAGGGGATATTTTGGCAATTTATGACGCAGATATGACTGTGCCTGCTGATGAAATATATAAGTTTTATGAAGCTATAACTACAAATAAAGGCGATTTTATAAATGGTTCCAGATTGATATATCCGATGGAAAAAGAGTCAATGAGGATTTTAAATATTTTTGGAAATAAATTTTTTTCATTTTCTTTTAGTTCAATATTAGGTCAGCCTATAAAAGATACGCTTTGCGGGACTAAAGTTTTATGGAAAAGAGATTATGAAAATATTAAGAAAAATAGGTCATTTTTTGGTGACTTTGATCCATTTGGAGATTTTGATTTGCTTTTTGGAGCAGTGAAGCTTAATTTGAAAATTATTGATATGCCTATACATTACAAAGAAAGAAAATATGGTGTGACAAATATAAGTAGATGGAAACATGGTTGGCTCCTTCTCAAAATGACGATTTTTGCCGCTCGTAAAATAAAATTTGTATGAAAGAAATTAGAGATTGGTCTAAATTATTTAAAATATTATTTTTCTCTATTTTTATTATATATTTTTTACTATGGTTATTTACTATTCATCTCTCAAATATACAGAAAACACAAGGAATTAGCCCCACATTGCCTGTTTTACGAGAAGATAGTCAGGAATACGCTAATTTGTCAGAATCAATAATTTCAGGTAATGGTTTTGTTCTTAACGAGAAAGCCGAAACATTAAGAGCTCCTGGATACCCAGCATTTGTGGCCATTTTTAAGTCATTTGGTGGGTATTTTACCGTTACTTTTATTCAAATTATTCTGGTGTTTTTGATTTCTATTTTAATAAGGAAAATAGGTATATTATTTTTTTCAAGAAAAGTGGGGGAAATGTCATCTATAATTTTTTTGCTTAATCCAGTTACTTTATATTTATCGCTTGTTATCCTTACAGATATTCTTTTTTTATTTTTATTTTTATTAGGTTTATATCTGGTTGTTTCTTCAAACAAAGAAAATATATATAAGATTATATTAGCATCATTATTGTTTGGTATTGCTATTTATGTTAGACCAATGGGAATATTCGCTTTACCTATTTTTATTGCACCATTTTTCATTTCAAAAATTTCTTTTAGAGATAAATTAAAATCAGTTATCATAATGGTTAGCATAATTTTTCTTGCAGTTTTGCCTTGGATTATAAGAAATTATAGATTGACTGGTGTTGCGGATTTTTCCTCTTTTAAAGCTATTAATCTTGCTTATTATGCAGTTCCTTCATTTTTATCTCATATTAACCATACTAGTATTATTGAAGAAAGAATTATTTTGGAAAAAAAGATAGGAATACCACAAGATGAATGGAAATATTTAAAATATTCAGAACAGGTTTCAGGTGTTGCGGAAAAAATTATATTATCATCTCCATTTTCATATTCAATATATCACATAGAATCATCTATTCCTTTTTTATTTTCCTCTCCTATACAAGAGGTTTTAAACACATATCGTTCGTCTATGAATATACGCACTTCTTTTGAACCAGGAGCTATATATTATTTGATGAATAAAGAATGGAAATTATTTTTTTATAGTATTACTAAAGATTGGTGGAAAATGATTGAAAGAATAGTTATGATTTTTATGTATATAATCGTATTATATGGATTTTGGAAAGAAAAAAGAAATTTATATGTTTGGATATTGTTATTTATCCCGATTTATTTAATGTTTCTTGCTGGTCCGGCTGGAAACGCTCGTTATGCAATTCAAGCTTTTCCATTTATTTTACTTCTTTTTTCCACAGGATTTTGGCGTATAATTAATCGTATATATGAAACTAATTGAAGCAGCTCGACAAAAAAAGAGAGGTACAATTCGAAAATTAGCAAATTATTATGCTGAATATGATTTTATGTTTGCAGGTTATAAAGACAAACCGATACGCTTGCTCGAAATAGGAGTGCAGGGAGGCGGATCATTATATACCTGGAAAGAATTTTTTCCGCAAGTTAAAATTATCGGTATTGATATTGATGAATCTTGTCAAAAATATGAAGGCGAAAATATAAAAATATATATTGGAAGTCAGGAAGATAGTAATTTTTTGAGATCAGTTGAAAATAAAGAAGGTCCTTTTGATATCGTTATTGACGACGGAGGACATACAATGAAACAGCAGATTATTACATTTAATACTCTTTTTCCTTTACTTAAAGAAAGTGGAATATATGTCATAGAAGATTTACACACTTCTTACTGGTATGAATTTGGAGGTAAAAAAGGACGTGTTTATACAGCAATTAGTCTCATCAAAAAGATTATTGACGGTATGCATTATTGGGCGATTCAAAGTCCGCGTGCATCATTATTTAATCGCATTAAAAACAAAATAAAAACATTAGAGATCAAATCTTCTCGATATGATAATGTTCGGGCTATTTATATAGCTGATAGTATCGCTTTTATACGCAAAGAAACAATTAAGAAGGACGAAATGCTGAAATTCTAAAAAATGCTATAATAGGTCTTAATTATGAAAAAAGGCAAAATTCTTATTACTGGCGGGTTGGGATTTATTTTTTCTCACGTTACTGAATATTTTGTTAAAAAAGGATATGAAGTAGTTGTGATGGATAATAAATCTACAGGCAGTCATCCTGAAATTATAGATGATTCTTTTAAATATATTGATATACATATAGCTGATCCAGAAATTATCGATGTGGTTATGGATGAAAATCCAGATTATGTAATTCACGCAGCAGCAATGAGCGATGTGGATTATTCTATACGCGAATCTTATCGAACTCTTAAGAAAAATATTATGGGGAATATTCATATGTTTGAAGCGTGCAGACATTTGCCTAATCTTAAAAAATTTATTTATGTTTCAACAGATGAAGTTTATGGAGAATGTGAAAATAGAAAGAAAGAAGATGATATGATTTTCCCCAAGAATCCTTATTCTTGTTCAAAAGCAGTTGGTTCATTATTGAGAATTACTTATGAAAATACATATGAGCAATTGAAAAATAAAACTGCTGAAACTAGATTTTGTAATGTATTTGGACCAAGACAAGACAAGAGAAAAATTATGCCGGCTATAAAAGAATCAATTGAAAATGGTTACTCAATTCCACTTCATAACGAAGGAACTGGATACAGAGAGTATATTTATGTGAAAAATATTCCGCCAGCAATTGATTTGATTTTGGAAAAAGGTAATCAAACCTATAATGTTACTTTGAACGATGGTTTGACAGTGCGTCAGTTAATTGAAAAAGCGGAAATGGTGACTGGAAAAAAAGTAATTACTCATCCAAATAATCGTCCGGGTATGGATATGAAATATCAAATGGATAATGGTAGAATTATGGAACTTGGTTGGAAACCACTTTACACGTTCGAAGAAGGACTAAAAGAATATTTATGCGAAAAATAAAATTATTTACACCCTATGTTAGTTGGCAAGCGATATTTAATACTGTTCGTGTGCTTCGTAGCGGACAAATTGCTGAAGGTCCGGAAGTTAAAAAATTTGAACAGGAATTTGCAAAAAAATTTGGATTTGAGCGAGTATTGGCGGTTAATTCTGGCACCAGTGCTCTTGAATTGGCTTATGAACTAGCTGGTATAAAAGAAGGAGATGAAGTGATTACCCCTGTACTTACTTGCACTGCCACAAATATTCCACTTTTTCGTCGCAAAGCAAAAATTATTTTTGCTGATACGGATTATGATTTAAATGTTGATATTGAAGATGTAAAAAGAAAAATTACACCAAATACAAAAGCTATTGTTTTTGTTCATTTTGGAGGAAATAATCGCGGTTTGAAAGAATTACTTGAAATAGCAAAATCAAAAAATATTATTTTAATAGAAGATGCGGCGCAAGTTGTTGGTTCTGATTATTGGGGTAAAGCAGATTTTACTTGTGTGTCGCTTCAAGCTATTAAAACTTTGACTAGTGGTGATGGTGGAATGCTTATTTGCAAAAACGAAGAATTCCATAATAAAGGCAAAAGATTGCGTTGGTTTGGATATGATAGGGAACAGAAACAAAAGCTTGGCGATACGGACCTTTTAGAAGCAGGCTATAAATACCATATGAATGATGTGAGCGCAGCCATTGGTCGGGGAAACCTTGCGGTGGTTGATAAGATAATTGCTCATAGAAAAAAATTAATGGAAGTTTATAAAAAACATAACGCCATTACTGGTATTTGGTTTTGTTCGGTTTTGGTTAAAGACAGAAAAGGACTTATGAAGTTTTTAAAAGATAAAGGTATTGATACAGGAGTTCATCATTATAGAAATGACCAATATACACTTTTTGGTGGAAGACAAAAATTAAAAAAAATGGACGAAATAGAAAATCATTATATGCTTTTGCCGATGCATCATAAGGTTAGTTTGGCTGACGCTGAAAAAATCTGTGATTTAATTAAACAATACGAAAAGATATGAAAAAATTGGCAGTCATAGCGGGAGGGTGGCACTTTCCCATACATTTTTTTGAACAAATAGCTAAGCAAAAAAAACCTAATGGTTGGGAAGTTGATATGTTTGTGGTTTCGCATAGAGACCCTTCTTATGCTATTGAAGAAAAAAAGGAAACACTGGCTAATTTAGGATATATGCGACGAGAGCTATATGACCGCATTATGTATCGTAAAGTCGCTACTGTTACAGAAATAGAAGCATTGGGATGGAAATATTCATTAGAGCCGAATACTATGGGAGATTTTGGCAATACAAATCAATGGTTAGAAAAAAATGATTATAAACAATACGATAAACTACTCATAACTCACGACGACAATTTTATTTTGACTGATAAAATGTTTGAAGATATTTTGCCTCAAGAAGATTGGCTTATTTTAACAAACTCAACAGGTAATGCTCAAAGACGATTGCGTCAATGGTTGATGCTTCCAAAACCATTTGGTCTTCGCGGTTCATTTGAATTTTTTACTAGAGAGATGATGGATAAACTTGGCGGTTCGTTTGATTTATCTCGAACAATTCTTACGCGTGAAGGTCAATTTACCACAACAATGGATATGACGGAATTAGGTGATTGGAATCAAAACGACAAACCTCTTCGAGATTTAATTATAAAAAATAATCTTTTGAATAAAGTAAAATCTTTGTCACCTTTTTATCGTATGAGTAAATATTGTCTCGAAGGAGAGAGGGGGTATATTTTTAAAACCGAGAAAAGTAATATTGCCGAAGAAGAAAAGGGATTAGATATGGTTGAAAAAATATATAAAAAATAATATTAATATATGAAACTTGTTTATTTAGCAAACATTGGCATTCCAATTGATTGGGCGCATTCTATTCAGGTAATGAAAATGTGTGAAGCGTTTGCCTTTTCTGGTTTTGATGTTGAACTTGTTGTGCCGAATCGTTATACCGGAATTAATGATAATCCGTATGTTTATTACGGTGTTCAGAAAAATTTTAAAATAACGAAAATACCTTGTATTGATATTGGAAAAGGTAGTGATAAAGCTATTGTTTATTGGTTAAGATTAATTAGTTTTTTTATTTTGGCGAGATTTTATCTTTTTTTCAAACATACGGATTTACTATATACACGCGAACCACTTACATATCTTTTTTTTAATTCATTTATACTTGAACTTCACAACCTACCTAAAATTATTAAAAGAAAATATATTATAATTTGGCGAAAAGCTAAATGTTTAGTAGTTATTACAAATGCTATAAAAAACAAACTGATTGAAGTTGGTATTTCAAAAGAAAAAATTTTTGTTGCGCCAGACGGTGTTCCTTTTGAAGATTTTAATATTCAGATAACAAAAGAAGAGGCAAGAAAAAAGCTTAATTTGCCAAATAAGAAAATTATTATGTATACCGGCTCGGATATTCACTGGAAAGGATTGTCAGTGTTGGATAATGTAAGTAAGGAATTATCTAATGATTATCTTGTTGTTTTTGTTGGTAATATAAAAGGAGAAAATAATGATAAAGAATTTTTTCCTGGTTTTCAGCCATACACCAAAATTCCTCTATGGTTAAAATCAGCAGATGTTTTGATTCTTACGGGAAATTCAAATGAAGATATTTCTAGACATTACACGTCACCACTTAAAATGTTTGAATATATGGCTAGTGGTAGGCCTATTATTGCATCTGATATGCCATCTTTTCGAGAGGTGCTTTCAGAAAAAAATTGTTTATTTGTAAAATCTAATACAAGTTCAGCTTTTACTGAAGCAATAAAAGTTCTTTTTAACAATCTATCACTTTCTGATACAATTGCTAAACAGGCACTTGAAGATGTTAAAGAGTATACTTGGGGAAAAAGAGCGAAAAATATTTTAAATTTTATAAAATTATGAAGAATGTGATCATTGTTCCCACTTACAATGAAAAAGAAAATATAAGACCTCTTATAAAAGAGATTTTTAAATATATGCCAAATGTTAGTATTTTGGTAGTAGATGATAATTCTCCAGATGGTACTGCAAACGAAGTTAAAAATATTATGATTGAACATAAAAATGTTTCGCTTCTTTCGCGTGCTAGAAAAGAGGGTTTAGGTAAGGCATATTTGAATGCTTTTAGCGAATTAGCAAATGATTCTAGTATTGAATATGTGGTGATAATGGATGCTGATTTTTCTCACGATCCGAAATATTTACCAAAAATGTTTGAAATTGCACCTAATTATGATGTGGTTGTTGGTTCGCGTTATATAGGTGGAAAAGATTCAGGTACAGAAGGATGGGAACTTTGGAGAAGAGTTTTAAGTAAAATGGGTAATTTTTATTGCAGAATAATTACGGGTATGTCTGCCAGAGATTCTACTGCCGGTTTTATGCTCATTCGTAAAGGATTACTTGATCAAATAAATATTAAAGATTTTGATGTGTCAGGGTATGCTTTCATGATGGAATTAAAATATATTTTATGGAAAAAAGGGGCTAGATTTAAAGAAGTGCCTATTATATTTAAAAATAGAC
>ERZ1292623.3440-Hain-H51-01um-R1-3440-length-13496-cov-10_pt2 | contig 11934 bp, 11 predicted proteins | sample MGYA00564398_ERZ1292623 | MGnify/ENA primary metagenome ERZ1292623 (study PRJEB36523, sample SAMEA6512633) | groundwater metagenome | collected 2019-01-07 | study: AquaDiva: Metagenomics assemblies of 32 groundwater samples | reverse complement strand
CGGCGCAGGAAGATACCCCAGCTATATTCAATTTTCTGAACATACTGCAAGACGCTTTTAGGTTCGAATACCTTAATTGAAGGAGTAACGGCCATAATACTTGCATCATCAAAGAAAGGTACAATTTTCTTGAGAGCGTCCGAATTGACAAATGAGTCAGCGTCAAGACAGCCCACTAAGTCGCTTTGAACCTTCTCTAGAGCAAAATTAAGGGCCGTGTGTTTACCGCCATTTTCTTTCGATAAAATACTGATTTGAGAATAATTCTTGAATTTAGCAAGCTTACAGTACGTTCCATCGGTTGAACCATCATCTACGGCAATGATAGAAAGTTTGTCCTTAGGATAATCAAGGTTAAGAAGCGATTGGATAGTCTTGTAGACAGTAGGTTCCTCGTTGAAACACGGCACAATGATAGTCACGGTTGGGAACCATTTGATATTTTTGCCAATATGTTTATCTTCTAGGCTCAATTCTTCTCGCACCTCAAGATAGGTAATTAAAAGAAAGACCTCAAAAAAAAGAGAGATGAAAAGAGAGATATATAAAATAAGCGCTTGAATCTCGACCATTTGCGATAAAACTCACTATACCATACAATTGCCGTAATGAAAGAAAGCCCAATATACTGTTATCTCGATGGCAAGATAGTTACCTCGAACAAACTTTTGGTAAGTGGCTACGACATAGGACTTCTGCGAGGATATGCGGTATATGACGGTATTACGACACACAACAAAAAACCATTTTATCTATCCGCACATCTGAATCGCTTTAGAAAATCATCATTTAAACTTGGTTTGAAAATCCCATTAACTGACACGGAAATTACAAAAATAATTGGAGCACTAATAAAAAAGAATAAATTTGATCGCACTAATCTACGTCTAATTTTGTCCGGTGGTAAGACGATAGATGGTATCGAATATAACACTCAAAAGTCTACATTTTTGATTTTAGCTGAAAAATGGAATCCTCTACCCAAACATTTATACAATAAAGGCGGGAAGCTTATAGTGGAAAACTATCTTCGTTTCATGCCAGAAGTTAAAACCACGCATTATATAACTGCTGTTAGACTTCAGTCAAAACGAAAGAAAGCAAAAGCGGTCGAAATTTTATTTGTTTCAAATGGAGAGGTTTTAGAATGTTCCACTAGCAATATATTTATGTTTATCGGTGATATTTTGGTAACCCCCAAAAATAATATCTTGCTAGGTGTTACCCGAAAAGCTGTACTAGATATAGTCAAAAAACATTTTAAAATAAAAGAGAGGAGTATCACAGTGCGAGAGTTGATGAAAGCAGACGAGATTTTTATCACGTCTTCATTTAAAGATATCATACCGATTGTTAAAATAGATAAGAAAACAGTTGGTGGGGGCATGGTAGGCATAAATACGCGCAGAGTAATGAAATTATTTTCTGAATCAACAAAAAACTATTAAAAAATGGCTGAAAATATAGTTATTCAATCAAAAGAGGAAGAGAAACTGCGCAAGGCCCTTGAGATTAGAGGTGATGCCGAGACAAAGCGTCTGAAGCGGTTCTTAGATATGCCTGACCTTTCCCGCACGCCCGGTAGTCCTCTTAGTGAAATCGTCAATCGCACTCTAAAGGTCAAGAGTCTCGAAGGCTTTGACATTATTAAAATACCGGAAATCATTTCCACCGAAATTTTATTCGACCTTTTCAATATGCCCCAAGGACATCCAGCTAGAAGCAAATCAGACACTTATTACGTCAAAGATAATTATGTGCTCAGAACTCACGATACAGTATTCTGGTACTACTACTTGAACCACCCCTCCATCAAAGAAAAGATAAAGAAAGGCAAATCTCTTGGAGTGATTTGTTACGGCAAAGTTTATCGTAAGGATGAGATTGACCGTACTCATATGAATGTCTTCCATCAGATTGGAGGGCTCTACTTGGTGCCCGATGAAAAGATGACTGCCACACCGGAAGACCTTAAGAAGGTTCTGACTGAAGTGGCTCAGAATATTTTCGGCAAAGGCACAAACTTCCGCTTCTACGACCACAACTTCCCTTATACCGACCCGAGTTTCGAGATGGAGGCAGAAGTCAAAGGAAAATGGGTAGAAATGCTCGGCTCTGGTATGCCCAAAAAGAGCGTGCTGGCTAATTTTGGTTTGACCGGCTATCACGGTTGGGCCTTTGGTTTTGGTATGGAACGCCTTGCCATGATGTCCATGGAGCTGCCTGACATCCGTCTGCTTTGGTCAGACGATAAGAGAGTAAAGTCACAATTGAAACTCGGTAATAAATTCAAAGAAATTTCCAAATTCCCACTAGTAGTGCGGGACATTTCTTTTATCGTAGGTGAGAACTTTGTACCCAATGATTATTTTGATGTTATCCGGGACATAGGAGGAAATCTGGTCGAACAAGTAGAACTTATCGATAAATACGAGAATGCGGAAAAATTCGGGAAAGAGAAGTTAAGTTATACTTTCCGCGTTACCTACAGGAGTCTTGAGAGAACACTGACAAATGAAGAGGTTAACAATCTCCACTTTAAACTTGAAGGGAAAACTGAAACTGACTTCGAAGCACAAGTACGTGGAGTTTGATCTTTGAGTAAGGTTAGACTTCACCGTAATTAAATACATCTAATTCACGCTATAGCGTATTATAAATGTAGACCGTCCTAAGCTCGGCTTAGGACACTTTTCTAGCCTATTTTGTCCCCATATAAAGATACAAAATCCTTTCTTTCTAGCTCTATTTATGCTACAATAGGGGGAATAAATACATATGCCGAAAGGTAAGAAAGACAGCAATCCTGCCACCAAATCGGTGGGTAAATACAGCGCTGAATCCATCACGGTTTTGGAAGGTCTCGAGCCAGTCAGGAAGCGTCCGGGCATGTATATCGGTACCACCGGACCCGATGGCCTTCATCACCTCGTCACGGAAATTTTCGATAACTCTCGCGACGAGGCTATGGGCGACTTCGCCGACGACATAGAAGTTGTTCTTCTGCCGGACAATCGTGTTCGTGTGGCAGATAACGGCAGGGGCATTCCTGTCGATATTCACAAACAGACAAAAGTCTCTGCCCTTGAGACTATCATGACGACCTTGCATGCCGGTGGTAAGTTCGGAGGAGAAGGATACAAAATATCGGGAGGACTCCACGGAGTTGGCGGGTCAGTGGTCAACGCCCTCTCTATTTATTGTAAAGCTGAAGTACATCGAGATGGCGGAATCTATGTTCAAGAATACAGCCGAGGCATGAGAAAAAGCGCGGTCAAAAAAGTAGGCAGTTCCAAACTCCATGGCACTATTATCACTTTCCAGCCGGACCCAAGCATCTTTCCTGATACTAATTTCGATTTCGAACGCATCATAAACCACCTGCGCCAACAGGCCTATCTGGTGAAAGGTCTCAGAATATCAATCTTGGATGCTAGAGAAGCGGCCAAAACAAGCGAGGGCAGCGTGTTTTATATACGAGAACTAGGATTAGACGCCCCTTCAATGTCTTTTTGTTTTGAGGGAGGACTCATGTCTCTGGTACGATTTGAAAACGAGCACAACAAACCGATACATAGAAATATTTTCTACGTCGAGAAAAAAGTGAATGGCAATGATTACGAAATTGTCGAAGTAGCCCTGCAATATGTTGATGATATCTCTTCCCGTATCTTGCCTTTCGCCAATAATATTTACACCACCGAAGGCGGTACTCATGTCACTGGCTTCAAGACCGCCTTGACTAGAAGTTTAAACTCCTATGCCAGAAAGAATAATCTAGTAAATGAGAAAGAAGACAACTTTACCGGAGACGATGTGTTGGAAGGTTTGACCGCCGTCATCTCGATTAAATTGCGCGAGATCCAGTTTGAGGGACAGACTAAAGCAAAACTTGGCAGTGTGGAAGCTCAGAGTATGGTTACTGGCGTCTTCGGTGATGCCTTCTCCGCTTTTTTGGAAGAGAATCCTGATGACGCGAGGAGTATGATCCAGAAGGTGGTACTCGCACTCAAAGCACGTAAAGCAGCCAAGGCGGCCAAGGACTCTGTCTTACGTAAGGGCGCGCTTGAGGGTATGACTCTCCCTGGCAAACTCGCCGACTGTCAGTCGCACTCGGCGGAGGAGTCGGAACTTTTCATTGTCGAGGGGGATTCTGCCGGTGGTACGGCGAAGCAGGGAAGAGACAGACGCATCCAAGCTATCTTGCCTCTTCGCGGTAAGATTCTTAATATTGAACGCGCCCGGCTTGACCGCATGCTCGGAAGCGAGCAGATTAAGAACTTAGTGGTAGCCTTCGGTACGGCAATAGGGGACACTTTTGATATCACCAAACTTCGTTATCACAAAATTATCATCGCTACCGATGCTGATGTTGATGGCGCACACATCCGCACTCTACTTCTGACATTGCTCTATAGATTTTTCCGCCCCCTCATCGATGCCGGTTATATCTACATCGCCCAACCACCGCTCTATAAGATTAAAAAGGGGAAAGAGATTATCTATGTTTACTCCGATAAAGAGCGTGATGAAAAAACAAGTGAGGGAGCCGACATCCAACGTTATAAAGGTCTTGGAGAGATGAACGCCGAAGAACTTTGGGAGACAACCATGGATCCAAAGGCGCGAATCCTCAAACAAGTTGCCGTAGAAGACGCAAGGGAAGCAGACCGTATTTTTGACATTCTTATGGGTACCGATGTTCCTTCCCGCAAATCTTTCATCCAATCTAACGCCAAAAAAGCCGTTTTAGATATATAAATCTCTCATTTTTATTGTGGGTAAGGTGGGGATAAAAAGTGGATAACTTTGGTAGTGTTGTGGCTAGTAGTGGTATAGAATGTTTGCTAGTGGGAAATAGTGGTAGTATGGAAGAACAATGTTCATAGGCGAGTACACACATACAGTTGATGAGAAAAATCGCTTCTCTTTGCCTGCCAAATTTCGTAAGGAACTTGGAAAGCGCGTAGTTGTGACTCGCGGTAAAGATCACTGTCTCTTCCTCTATCCCACGAAGACCTGGGTTTCCATCTCTGAAGAGGTGAAGAAGCTCGGTCATGTAGAAAGTGATCATCGTTATGCACGATTCACTTTCTCCGGTGCATCTGAAATCGAGATTGATTCTATAGGCAGGATCCTCGTCCCCGAATTTTTGCGGGAGTTCGCGGATCTGAAAAACCCAATCATCATCACCGGCGTCCACGACAGAGTGGAAATCTGGAATGCCGTGAGCTGGTCATCCTACAGAAAAAGACTCGAATCAGAATATGCATAAACCTGTTCTTTTACACGAAAGTATTAGTGCGCTTAATCTAAAGCCGGGCAAAATTTTTGTAGACGCTACATACGGTGGCGGAGGGCATAGCATGGAAGCGAGGAGGCTATTCCCGACTGTTGAGATAGTCGCTATTGACGAAGACCCTGAGGTAGACGCAATCCGAGCAAACTTTAGAGACTTGGACAAGGTTCTAAAAGGAAAAGTTGATGCTATCCTTTTTGACCTTGGGATCTCGACTAACCAACTTGAAAGTTCTGGTAGGGGATTCTCATTTCTCAAAAATGAACCTCTGGATATGCGCATATCCGGACAAGGTTTGACAGCTGCCGACATTTTAAACTCCTGGGATGAGCATGCCATTGAACTCATCCTACGCGGCTTCGGAGAAGAAAAGAATTCGAGAAGAATTGCCCACGATATTGTGGAGAGGAGAAAAGTTAAACCCTTCGCTACCACATTTGACCTTGTGGAAATCGTGGGGGAGAGAAGAGGGAAGATCCACCCCGCTACCAAGACTTTCCAGGCTCTCCGTATCGCGACAAATGAAGAGCTCACTAGTCTTGAGATTGGACTAGAGAAAGGCTACAAAGCTCTAAGACCTAGGGGAAGATTTGCGGTTATATCCTTCCATAGTCTGGAAGACCGGATAGTAAAAAATTTCTTCCGAAATAAAATCAAAGAAAAGGTCGCCAGACAAATCACAAAAAAGCCCATCGTCTCAAGCGCCGAAGAAGTCAAGAAAAATCCGCGTTCACGCAGTGCCAAGTTACGAGTTATCGAGAAAATATGAGTAAAAAAACAAAAATAATTTCATACCACAATCGAGTTCGCTTTTTCTGGGTTCTGGTGGCCATATCGATACTCTCTCTTTGTGTTTACGTTTATGCCATAAACACCATCGCCAGAAACATCGCCTCCAGACAAAACTTAGAAAGACAGATAGTAAAGACGAGAGCTGGCCTCGACTCGCTTGAGTTCGCCTACATCGAACTTAAAAATAGCATCACCCTCGAACTTGCTTTCGACTACGGTTTTCGGGAAGTGAAGTCTCCACTCTATGTTTCTCGCGTTCGTCCGACATCTCTTTCGTTCAATACACTTAGCCGCTAGAAGCTATGCGCGGGCTTCAGAACAGGTTGCGTTTCCTCTCCCTTTTCGTGCTTCTCTTTGCCATCTTACTTGTAAGTAAGCTCTATTTCATACAGATCGTATCGGGAGAAAATTTCGAGACCAAAGCGGAACGTCAATACGTTGCTGGGATAAATTATTTTGATCGGGGCCTAATCTATTTTACTGCCAAGGATGGCACCTTGGTACCGGCGGCCTCGATTAGACTCGGGTTCATCCTCTATATTAATCCTAACATCTTGGGCCGACGCGACGACTTAGAAGAAGTCTATGAGACTGTTAATGCCATTACTCCGGTCGACAAGGCGGATTTCCTGGCTAAAGCAGACAAGGATAATGACTCTTACGAAGAGTTGGCAAAGCGCCTTTCGACTGATGTGGCGGAGAAGATTCAGAAACTTGAAATCTCCGGCCTCTCCGTCGCTAGGGAAAGATGGCGCGTCTATCCCGGCGGGACCATAGCGGCGCATACGGTCGGCCTCATTGGCTTCCAGGGCGACACACTGGCCGGACGCTATGGATTGGAACGCTTCTACGAACCTATTCTCAAGAGAAGCGGAGACAATGCTTTCGTCAACTTTTTCGCCGAAATTTTTTCAAACATAAAGAAAGCGGCGAGCGTTGACGAGAGCCTGGAGGGAGATATCGTCACTACTATTGAACCGTCAGTCGAAGCTTTTCTGGAGAGCGAAATAGAAAAGGTAACTTTAAAATATTCTTCTGACTTTACCGGTGGCATAGTGATTAACCCGAGGACAGGGCAAATTTTCGCCATGGCTCTTACCCCAACATTCGACCCGAACTCTCCACAGGAAGAGCGGAGCTCAGCTATTTTTAGCAATAGGTTAGTAGAAGATCGATATGAAATGGGCTCAATCTTGAAAGCTCTGACTCTGGCAGTTGGTATTGACTCCAATGCCATCACGGCAAGAACCATCTACAACGACCCCGGTTGTATGACCCTCAATACCAGAACTTTCTGTAACTATGACGGCAAATCACACGGTTCCGGTCTTTCCATGCAGATAGTGCTCAATAACTCTCTCAATACTGGTGCCGCTTTCGTAGTTTCTCGCATGGGCAACTCAAGTTTCAGCGATTACATGCTTCGCTTTGGTCTCGAAACTATCACTGGCATTGACTTACCAAATGAGGGCAAGTCTCTAGTCTCGAATCTAAAAACCAATCGCGACCTTGAATCGGCGCAGGCTTCTTTCGGCCAAGGTATTGCTCTTACTCCCATCATTACCGTGCGCGCGCTCTCAGCCTTGGCTAACGGTGGCACCCTTATCACTCCTCACTTGGTTAAAGAAATCAAATACAAACTTGGACCGACTAAAACTATGCTCTATCCGGAAGAGGAGGAGAGAAAGCGCGTGCTCTCACCCGAAACTTCGGCAGAGATATCACGTATGCTCACGGAAGTGGTAGACCGTTCTCTCCGCAACGGCCAAGTTCGGCTTGAGAACTATAGCATTGCCGCTAAGACCGGCACCGCCCAAATCGCGAGGCTAGACGTGGGGGGGTATTATGATGACCGCTATCTGCATTCCTTCTTCGGTTACTTTCCTTCATATGAGCCGGAATTCCTAGTTTTCCTTTACACTTACTACCCGAAAGGCGTTCAATACGCATCAGAAACTCTGACAGATACATTTATGAATATAACAAAGTTTCTCATAAATTATTATGACATCCCGCCGGATAGGGAAGCGCCCCCATCGCCACGCAGTTGATTCATTCCTTGCCCCGTAGTAAATTTTGTGAAAACATATCACGATGGCCTCATCGTCTAGTGGTTAGGACACGAGCTTCTCAAGCTCGGAACCGGAGTCCGATTCTCCGTGAGGTCACACAATTTTACTATCGGGGTCAAGGCTGGAAGCGGAGTTCGATTCTCCGTAGGGTCATACGAGTTCTACGCTCTCGAAGCTCTGGAGCGACTGAATAAGTAAACGTCGTGAACTTTATACGGGTATCAATACACTTCCTCATGTGAGCCAATGTTTCCTAGATAGAGAAATTTATCATCAAAGAAAAACACCACACGGTATTCATAATTGATACTAGCGGAATATAAATGTTTGAGTCTACCAGATAATCTATGAGTTTCAAGGCCCGCCAAAAACGGGTCATATAAGAGATTGGTTATAATTTGTTCTAGTTTCGGTCTAAGTGTTGGATGCCTCTTAATGAATACTTTAATCTTGCGTTGAGTAGACTTTGAAATAACCAGAGAACGCATTATCTTGCCAGAGAACGCATAAACATTTTAGCTGTTTTATAATGAGAGACCTTTCCCTGTTGTATATCATAGAGATTAGCCATAGTCTCAAACTCAAAAAGACGCCGCTTAGCTTCGCGAGTGATTTCTTCTAGTCCTTTTTTAGCTTTATTGACTTGAGTAAAAGTGATAGTAACCATGGCAATATTATATAGAAACGGATAAATAAATCAATTACTTCAATTAAATCCTTGATAATGGGTCATGCAATAAAAAACAGCCCCGCGGACGATGTTCTGTCCGCGGGCTGGGGTTGTTGCCATGAGCCATTCTACGCGCGCTGCCCTCCCTTGAGGAGGATGAACGGTTCATACCTCTTTGGAAGCGGGCCGAACTCGGCACTGGGTGGGAGGCGGGCGGGGTCGGCAAACCGATACCCGCTCTCGCGCATAGCCCAGTTGTAGTTACTGGCCACGCTTGCGAATTTGCGACTCAAGACGTTTACCTCCCCCTGGAGCCACAACCGATTTTCGAGTCGAGCAGCCATCCAGTTCCTGGCGAGCAGCCAGTCAAGCTCCCGAAGTTCGAGAGCCATCCTGTCCAGCTCTCTCGATTGCTCGGCAAGACGGTTGTAGGCGGCGAGAGCCTCCCGAGGCTCTTCCGACGCAGCTCGAATCCAGATTGAACCTGCTACTACCATGAGCATCACGCACGCGATGATCGCGAGCGCGGCTCCGCACTGGAGACGCCGCGAAACGAAAATCTCCTTGGTCATGACACCCTCCCGTCCGCCTTGGGCGAACCTGCGCGTTTTCTTCCAAGAACTCTCTAGTCTTCCCGTATTATACCACCCTTTATTACTTTAAGTCAATAGACGCTCCGACATCATCAATCTCGCAAACCCCGCTGACGCACGCCAGTTCCGTTTTTTGGTCAATTTCATTAGCCACTTCATAAGTCACGATTTTTGAGAAATCAATATTACCGAAGCGTTTGACCATCTCGTTGTATGTCTTTTCATCAATTGTCTCGTAGGGAGCGAGTTTGTAAACATGACTTTCTCTCGGCAGAAAAGCCAGTCCTCCGACGATGTCCCAATTTTTATAAATCCAATTGGCCACGTCTATCCATTCGTCATCACTAATGGAGATAGTGGTGGAAGGATTGTGCTCCGTGAAGTTTTCCTTGACCATCTTCCAGTATTCCAGCTGGTCGATCGCGCTTTGGTCATTTTTAAATATTGCGCGGTCTGGAGCTTTCACCGGAAAATCCAAGACAAAGGTAGTGGCATTCTCCATGGTCTGACCGACTTCCGGATGGAACGGTATGCCCTGGTCGCGAAGCATTTTGAAAAGTGAATCAGTATTAGAAATGCGCACACGCCTGATGTAAAAGGCCGAATGCCTCGGGTGAATACCAGAAGAAGAATCAACTGTTTGAGAAAGATTCCCCGACGGTTTGACGCAGGTCACGCAAGTAGATTGATTGACGCTAAAACGTCTGGCGTATACTTTATTTATTTTGACGGCTTCGTCGCGCAATTTTCGCATGACTTCAGGTTTGCGCACGGCAGGGCAATCCCACTGACCCGTGATAGAGACGCCGAGTAGAGCTTCCTTGGCGCAATTCTTATGCCACTTTTTGGAAAGATAAGGAAAATTGGTGAGTGACGCTTGGTATGTGCCAAGAATAGTGGCAATTTTTAGTTTGCGCAAAAGAGTAGCTTCCGTATCTTCCGCGCGCGCCACGATTTCCGATAAATTGCAGAATTGTTTGGACTGCAGGATAATTTCTCCGCACGGATTGCCTCCCCAGCGCGGCATCGTTTCCAGAGTAAATTGAGCCAGACGACGCTTAGGCAAAGTGAACTGCAATCCGCCGCGATTGTAAATTCCTCGTTCGCCTGAACCAGATTTCATAAGCGCAATCCACTCATCCATAAATTCGGTATTGGTTGGTTTAGTCTCATAAACGGCGGAATTATTGGCAAGCATTCGTTGCGGTTCCGTATGCCAGAATTGTCCTTTCTTGGCGTCACGAATCGCATTATCCTCCAGGTCAGAGAGGGAAATCATGGCGCTTCGACGCACCCCTCCGGCTACCACTATGTTACCGATTTCACAGATAATATCGTGGGCATCAATGTTTTCCAATCGCTTGCCTTGCCGAGCAAGCATCTTTCTTCTGGTAAAAGTAAGGAGTTCGCGCAGTGGCTCGGGCCCAGAAGATTTACCTCCCATGGTTTTAAGCCGTGCGCCGGCGGGACGAAGTTCGGAAAGGTCAAAATCAATATCCTGGCCGTTTGCCCATGTCTCCATACCAAGAGTAAGGGCATCGCACCAACCTTCTTTGCTATCAGGTACCACGAATGTCGGTAATTTTTTGCCAGTCTGGCGTTTAATCTGCGGAAGTTTTTGAATATTTTCACTTTCCACCGACCAACCAGCGCCAGTACCCGACATCGAGATATACATAATTTCGGCAAAATCACGAAAATTTTCTGGCGCGATATAAGAACAGTTATACGCGCATATATTGTTGACACGCGCCGCCTTACCCGCGAACTGCAAGAGTCGCATGGACGGCATAGCCTCTTGTTTCAAGATAGCATCTCTCACTTCCGCGTATTCAGGGTCTTTCAACTTTTGGCCGAGATTCTCTTTCATAAAGTCCATGTACCTGTCGACTGTCTCTATCCAAGTTTCTCTGCGATTCTCTTCTTCAATCCATTTGGAATAGGTGCGATAATAAATAAATTCTCCAAGCTGGTTTCGAAAATATTTTTTGCTCTCCGCGGCAAGCTTTTTAACTTTTTGCGGAACTTCAACACCCTTGTAGCGAAGCTTGGTTCTTTCCTCGCGATAGAGAATATATGCTTTGGCAGTGGCCAGAAATTTCTGGAGCATAAGTTCCGCTTCTACCAAATCCTGTACTCCCTCTACTGTCGGAGTCGCGAGTGTCCCGTCCTCTTTCGGTACTAGCAATTTCTTGGAAATGGCTTCTGCAATTCTTTCCGGCGCGCCACTCTCAAACTCTGAAGCGGCGTGCATGGCTTTTTCTATTGCACGAGCAATTTTGTTGGTGTCGAAAGGAACAATCGAGCCGTCTCGTTTTATGATGGAGAAAATTCGTGTTGGTTTAATAGGAGAGACGGGTTTTTTCATGGCGTGGATGTGCTAATCAATAATAGTTGGTACATTATAATATAAACAAGCGTTTTTGAAGTAAGAAAAACTGGGGAAAACAGATTTATATGACATTTCGGGAAAAAGTCCATGCGGTGGTCAAAAAGGTTCCCAAGGGA
>ERZ1292623.4172-Hain-H51-01um-R1-4172-length-11936-cov-5_pt1 | contig 11936 bp, 9 predicted proteins | sample MGYA00564398_ERZ1292623 | MGnify/ENA primary metagenome ERZ1292623 (study PRJEB36523, sample SAMEA6512633) | groundwater metagenome | collected 2019-01-07 | study: AquaDiva: Metagenomics assemblies of 32 groundwater samples | reverse complement strand
GTGAGCGAAATCGAACCATCAAACATTCCCAAAGCCGCAAAGTCACGGACCAACTTCTCCGCCAAATTTAGCGAGAAAATGGCCTCTTGCCAAATTCTCTGCTTCATCGAGTAGAGCTTTTCGACCTTTTGCCGACTCCAAAAGTAAATGCCGCCTCTGCCTTTTTTGTGGACTACGAGTGCCGAAACAAAATCTGCCGTGCCATTTGTAGCTTGGCTATCCGTCCCAATAATTACCTCGTATGAAGCACTCTTATCCGTTCCCATAAACCAAACCATCTTGGCAAGCGCCTGCTCCCAATCCAGCCGACCATAGGTGGGACTAGTAAAAGTCTGTGAGGCCGTTTTATCTGTCATCGAGAGTAGATTGTATCAATATCTGGAAATAGTTGCAAAGTGAATCACCTAAAAAACATGACGAAGCGAGCCCAAACTGACAAACGAGTTACATCTGAGTTGATGGCGAGCGGAGGCCTGAGTGAGACCGGATTTTAAATTTATGGTTTCTCCAAAAAGCTGCGGTCGAACATTTTTTTAGGTGGCAAACTGAGCAACTATTTCCAAAAAAAAGACCTCTGTAGCTACAAGAGGTCTTTTATATACCAGCCAGTACCTTTTATTGAAAGGGCTTGACCCTAAAATAATTGGGGTCTATCTCAATCTTTACAAAGCCACTTGTCTCTGTCAACCCTTCAGTATTATTCAGGGTTGATCCTGAGCTAAGTCGAAGGATCAAGAATGAAAAAAATTACTCAAGTGGACAGTGGGTGATATGATTAATTTATGTTACATCCTCAAGCCTTCGCCAATGCTTTTGCCGCTGCCTCAATTGTCTTCTACCTAGTTCTGGTCATTCTCCGACTCGCCGCTCCTCCATTTTTCAAACTTGTCTTAAACAGCCAATTTCTAGGAGCCGATATCGCCTCTCAAGTTCCAAGGTTTAACGCGGCAAATCTTTTGGGATTTCTGATCGCCATCACAGTTATTGCTTGGATTTTTGCATATTTGGTAGCAGTAATTTACAACAAATATAGTAAGTAACTACTCAATACACCCCGCCGCAATAACAATTCCGCAGATTGAAAGAATCGCCAGTATCAATTTTCTCTGCATCTTTTGCCATATTGTAGCAAAATAATTTTCTTTGTTAGAATCGCCCTAATGACCAAACCGAACCACCTATCTCAAAAAAGACTTCGAGAAATTTGGGCCCAAGTCCCGCCGGATTATTATGATCAGGGTATCAAAAAAAATATCTTTCAAAAACTCTGGCATACCCAAAAATCAAAACAAGTTCTGACGCTTTTGCCCCAAGATGCCAAAAGAGTCCTGGACGTTGGTTGTTCCTCAGCAATTATCACCGCCCAGGTTGCCAAAACACTTCCCAAAAGTAGTATCACCGGCCTCGACAGCTACAAAGCGGCTATAAATTTTGCCCGCAAGAAATACAAAAATATCACCTTTATAGTCGCCGATGCCCACAATCTGCCCTTTCGCGATAAAACTTTCGACTTGGTAATTTGCACCGAGACCTTAGAACACGTCAGCGATCCCAAAAAATCTCTAATTGAGATGAGGCGGGTTCTGACCAAAAACGGCCGCGCCATCATCTCCATGGATTCGGGCAGTTTACTCTTCAGAATCATTTGGTTCCTTTGGACCAAAACCCGCGGAAAGGTTTGGCAGGATGCTCATTTACACGAGTTTAATGCCCAAATTCTTGAAAATTTAATCCGCCGGTCGGGTTTTAAAATCGCCAAGAAAAATATCTCCCATCTGGGCATGGCAGTTACTTTTTTGGCGGTTCCCCGCCACCAAAAGCTAAAAGCGCCAGCGGTGTCAAAATCAAGACCTGCGGCACATAGATAATTCCCCAATAATCATTGTAGGGAACCGTCCCAAACCTTAGAAACGCCAACGGAAAGGACAGAGCTGCCGCCGCCCAAATTATCGCTTCCTCACCTCTTTTTCTTATAAACAAACATGCAAGCCCAAGAGTGGCTAGCCCCAAAAATATTAAAAATGGCCTAAAGTTGACAAATAAATACTCCCACGAAGCAAAGGCCAGTGTCTGTTGGACGAAAAACCAGCCGGATTCCAAAACTCGCGCTGCCGTCAGCGTTCCCCAGGCGTCTATGTAGTGACTGGTCCAAATGATATGGAAAAGATAAAGTACACTAAAGGCAATCATTGGAATGGCAAAAACCGCCAGCATTCGTCTGCGCCCCAAAAGTGCATAGACGGACATCAAAACAAGCGGCAAGACATAAACTTCACGCACCAGAACTGTTAGTGAGAGAAAAATAATGGCCCAAAAATAGCGCCGCGATATCAAAAAAAACAATCCGATTATAAACAAGAACATGCTCCACCACTCGGTGGCCAGAATAATTTGATCTCGCGCCCCAAAATAAAGATATGGGAAGAGTAAATAAGGGGATAAAATCCCCAGATTCGGGCCCAAGTATCTTACTCCAATAAGATATGCGACATAAAGAACACTAGATGCAAGTGTCAGATAAAGGATATAGATAGAAATTCCACTAGTGCCAGGCAGCATCTGCCAGAGAAAAAACAAGGTCGGTAGGCGCCACCCCCAAATATCCCCCGGCACCAAAGGCTGATCGAAACGCCCCAGTTGCGCTGTCCGATAGGCGTCATAATAGTTAAAATCCGCCTCCAAGAGTAGATAGGTTTTGTAAAGAACCCCCCAATCATTGTTATAAGTGTAAAGCGGCAGATCCCGACTCAAAAATGCCCTCACCGGCCCACCGGCAACCCAAGCGCCGGTCAAAAAAGCCATTATTATTACGCCAATCGCGGCCCGCTGTATTATCTTTTGTCGAATGTGGGGCGCTAAAATCACCAGAAGACAAAAACCGAAGACCAAAAAACCGCCTTGCGCGTTTAAAATTCCCAAAACTAAAAGAGGCAAAGCCGCAAGCTTGGTGGCGTCAATTTTTTTGACTCTCATGGGACACTATCAATTGCAGAGGACTCAAGAAAAAAATTACCCTAATAATTCTTCAACCTTCTTAACAATCCCAATAGCTGATATTCCCTCCCAATCTAAAAGCTCACCAGGCTTTCCGGACATTGGCATTTTAGAAACTGCTAATTTATAAACCTTGACCTTATCATTTGTTGCAAACACGTTCAAAACCGCATCGCCAAGTCCTCCCTCAAAATAATGATCCTCAATTGTAATAATTAGATTATTAGTCTCCTGGGCACAAATTCTCAAGGTCGCCTCGTCAATCGGTTTAACAGAATAGGCATCGATTACCCTCACATTGATGCCCTCTTTGGCCAGTTGATCAGCCGCCTTGATGGCCTCCACTACACAAACTCCACAGGCCACAATCGTCAATCCATCCTGCGCTGAAGAGCGCACAACCTTACTCCCCCCGATCTTAAATTCCTCATTATTTTCGTAAATAACCGGAGTCGGTGGTCTTGCGGTACGCATGTAGCAAATACCCTCATGCTCTGCCATTGCTGCGACCAACTTTGCACTTGCGACAGCATCGGCTGGACACAAAACCACACTGCCTTGAATAGTTCTAAACATAGCTATGTCCTCAAGGCCCATTTGTGAGGGTCCATCTTCTCCAATGGAAACACCGGCATGACTGCCAATAAATTTAACGTTGGCGCGGCTATAACCGCTCATCCTAACCTGATCAAATGCGCGAGTAAAAAACGCAGCAAAAGTTGAAACAAATGGAAGATAGCCTCTTGTCGACATTCCCAGTGCTACAGAAACCATGTTTTGCTCAGCAATAAACATTTCATAAAATCTATTGGGATATTTTTCTTTAAAGATTTGGACATAAGTTGAATTTTTGACCTCTGCATCAAGTGCGACGATATCCGGATTAATCTCCCCAAGTTTCACTAGAGCCTCCCCATATGCCTTCCTTGTAGCAATCTCCTCACCAATTTTGTAATTAATTTTTAACTTTTTGGTTGATGCCTCGAACTGTGAACTGTTAACCCCTCGGGCCTGAGACCCGTCGGGACCGAAGGCTGTTAACTGTGAACTTGGCTTTGCCATCTCTCCCCTTATCGTCCGATCCACTTCCCCTAATTCTTTGACTGCTTTCTCAAAATCTTTTTCGCTGAGCGCTCTCCCATGCCAACCCTCCTTATTCTCCAAGAAACTCACTCCTTTGCCTTTAATCGTCTTGGCAATAATCATTTGGGAACGATCACTTTCTCCATCAACCTCATCAAAAGCCTTCAAAATCTCCCCAAAATTGTGTCCGTCTACCATCTGCGTTCTCCAACCGAAAGCCTCTATTCGCTTTTTATAAGAATCGACATTCCAACCAAGCATCGTCTCCCCACTCTGTCCCAAGCGATTGACGTCAACAATACCTACAATATTACCAATTTTATAATAGGAAGTGAGCTCAACTGCCTCCCAAAAAGAACCTTCAGCAATCTCTGAGTCACCCATCAAAACATACACTATATAAGGAAGCTTCTTCTTTCTTGCTGAAAGAGCCATTCCAAGCCCAACTGAAAGTCCCTGACCTAAAGACCCGGTTGCCACATCGATATATTTAAATCGAGGCGTAGGATGTCCCTCTAAATTACTACTAAGCTGTCGATAATCGTCCAGCTCTTTTTCGCTTATAACCCCGGCTGCCGCATAGAGTGCATATACTAACGGTGAGGCATGACCTTTTGAGAAGATTACTCTGTCATTTGTTGGATTTTGGGGATTATTAAGATCGTATCTCAATTTATCAAAGAAAAGCGCTACCATAACTTCAACTGCCGAAAGAGCAGAGGTCATGTGACCACTGTTTGCTTTGGTCGTCATCCGTAAAATGTAATATCGTACTAGCTTTGCTAGCTTCTCCAGCCTTTCTTTCTCCACACCACTAACTTATCATAATAAGGAAATAATTCCCATGCCAAAAGCCCTTTGGTTTAAATTGGCCTTCATCCTTATTTTATTGTTGGGTCTTGTCATTCGCCTAATACCTACCCAAAACAACAACTTCTACTTCACCATGGATCAAGGCGATGAAGCAGTCAGAGCAAGAGAGCTTTGGTTTCGCCATCAGATCCCCTTGACAGGCCAAGAAACAAGCTTACCGGGTATTTACCATGGGCCTTTTTGGATCTGGTACATCGCAATCGGTTACTTTCTTTTTCCAGGACATCCATTTGGGGCACTTTTTATGCTAATGCTTCTCAAACTTTCAGTAATTGGTATACTCATGTGGAAACTTAAGGATTACATCTCTCCCCAATTATCTCTTCTTGTTGGTTTTAGCTTGCTATGGTTTTGGCCTTTTTACGATGCCTCCCGCTATGCATTCAGCCCCTTTCCATTGGTTTCCATCGCTATCTTAACTATTTTGTTTTTAACTGAAGCAAAAAGACATCCGTGGGGATACATCGCAGCAGCGGTTCCAGTAGGAATGATCATCCATACCGAACTTGCAAGTTTTATGCCATTTTTTATCCTTTGTATTCTTGCCGGTATAAGAGGTGCCATCAAAAAATACTGGCCAGCCAAAAATGTACTTTTCTTTCTGGCCCTATTGTTTGTTTTCTTTGTTCCTCACCTTATAACCGAAACATCATCAAATTTTCCTCAGCTTACAGCCTTAAAAAGAAATCTCACCTCCCCTGAAAGCGTTTTTTTTACATCAAAAGAAGAGGTCATAACGAGAGCCTTTGTCCAACTTTTTCAGGAAAGTGTTACTCCTGTAAAACCCTTGCTGTCAGCTGGGATGATTTTTGCCATAGTGCTATTTGTACTTATCAAAGTTAAACAATATATCCCCCAATATTCGAAAAATCTTACAGAAAAATATGATTTCAGCGAACGATTCATCACCTTAACGGCCCTCCTCTTCCTCTTGTCGTGGGTTTGGTTTAGCGCAAGTTCCGGCTGGAACCCTTGGCATACAGTTTATATTCCTCCTATACTTTTTATTGCCATTTTGCTTGCTATCTGGAATCTCCCAGGAAAACTAGGTGCCTTAGTTTTTCTTATAATCATAACCGCCCAAATCATCTCTTTTAATAAACTCTATAAAACTTTTTTCAAACCATCAGATGATCCCAGTCTTTTGACCAACGAACTCGCTGCTGTAGATTGGGTTTACCAAGAAAGTCAGGGTTTGGGATTCTATGTTTACAGCTATCTGCCCTCTGTTTACGATTATCCATACCAATACCTCTTCTGGTGGCGAGGAACCAAAAAATTCGGCTATGTTCCTTGTGAATACTCAACCTTCCCCAATGTACCTGATCTCTTTGTGCCAGGAGTCAAATACTACCAAAATCCCCAAAGAGAATGCGCCAATCTTCGATTTCTAATTGTCGAACCGGACGAGCGCCAAGATCTTAGAGATAAATGGCTGGAACAAACCCGAAAAGATACTATACTATTGGGAGAAGTAAACTTCGGAAAGATTTTAGTCGAAAAAAGGCAAATATGAAAAAAGTGAACAAACCAAATAAGTTTCGACTACTTTTAGTTCTGATAATTCCTTTTTTGATTTTCCTGACTATCGCCGTCGCCAAAAGCGATAAATCCCAAAACCCACCTGCTCCAACGATCTCCGAGCCGACAAGCAAAAACCTAGAAACTATCAGAAAGATTACCATCGACATCAACGACAAGTGTAAAACCGAACCTGCAACTTGCTATGAAGAAGCAGCCCGACGCCAGCTTCTGGACAAATACGAAACCCGCGAGATCCTAGCTGCCATCTACGACTTCGATAAATATTACTCCTGTCACGCTTTTACCCATTTCTTGGGTCGCGCCCTCTACAAAAAAATCGGCAGCATTCCCGACGCCTATTCCCAAGTCGACTTCACTTGTCATGGCGGCACTTATCACGGCGTTTTGGAAGCATTTTTAGATGAGCGAAAAACCACTATTGACGAGATCTCTGGGAAAGAACTCGCACAAATCTGCGCCGATTCTCCCACAAAAGCCAAGAAGTCGCAAGATCAGATTATCACCGAATGCTTTCATGGCTACGGACATGCTTTTATGTTCATAACAGAATCTGATCTCCCCAAGTCACTCGCCTACTGTGACAAACTCGACCCGATCTATCAAGAGCGTTGCTGGGGGGGTACCTTTATGGAAAACTCCACCAGCTCAACCAATATCGACCACCCCACCCAGTGGCTCAAAGCCGATGACAAATTTTATCCCTGCACTATCTTAGAGAGCCGCTATCTGGCCCAATGTTATTTTTACCAAGCCAATTATTTATTAAAGGAAACCAACCGCGATTGGAATCGCGTCTTCTTGGACTGTCAAGAGCTAAAAGACACTACCCCTCATGATTACTGTATCCTTGGCATGGGTGCCCAGCTTGCTTCAGTCAGCAATGAACAAGGAATAAGTGTTGCCGCCAGCGTTTGCCAGAAAGCGCCAAATCAGGATGACGCCTACATCTGTATCGAGGGCGCAGTACCGTCTCTGTTTGCCCGTTACGGAGGCGACACTCCTCAAATTCACGAGTTTTGTCAAAAAGTAACCCTCTTCCTTCGCGAGTTTTGTTTTGCTAAATTAGGTAGTGTGGCCAAAACCTATTGGCAATATGATAGGCCAAAACTACAAGAAATTTGTAACAAAACCCGGCAGTATCAAAACGCTTGTCTTGAAGGCACCGAACGCGATTTTAAATATTAAAGTGGCAAAAAAGTTTAAAAAAATCCATCTGGCAGTCATAGCCCTGGCAGTCCTCACCGTCGCCTTGACCCTTGGCCTCTACCTCAAAAGTAAACCTGCCCAAAAGCCTCAAGTGGCAGCCGCCACCGCAGGCGAAGTCCTGGAACTTAAAGAGATTCTTGGCCCTGACCAGACAATCAGACTTTTGGCGACCAGAAAACTCGTCGAGAGAGTCGGTGTAGAAGAGGCCCTGGAAATTCTCAAAAACTCCGGTCTCCCTTATACCGGTGAAGGGCACCTCGCTGTCCACCAAGTCGGTTTCCATGCCTACGAAGTCTACGGCAAAGATGCCGTTTTGCACTGCAAAGACTACTTCCTCTCTGCCTGCTATCATGGAGCCATTATCGAAGCCGCTTCCGCTGAGGGCACCCAAGTCATCAAAGAAATGACCGACCGCTGCCGCCACTTCGCTCCGACCTTTTTCCAATGCGTCCACGCCGCCGGCCACTCCATCAATGCCATCTGGAACTACGATCTGCCCAATGCCCTTAAAACTTGTGACCAGCTTTATGAGGCAGCCACCGGGTTCCCCGACACCCTCACTTCCTGCCACAACGGCGCTTTTATGGAAAACCTTTTTGGTGTCCATGATTGGGGTACCGAAAACTCACCCAAAAAAGATTGGCTCTCCGAAGACCCTTATTTTCCCTGTAATGCCATGAGCGTTAAATACCAAAAGGGCTGCTGGTTAAACCAGGCCGCACGAATCTATCAGATGCATAACTCAGACTTGGTTATTACTGCCCAACTTTGCGAGGCAATCGGCAACCGCCAGTACACAGCTTGGTGCATCGACAACTTATCCCGCCAAATTCACCCTCTAACCGAAAGTAACATCAACAAAGTTTGGCAACTATGCAGCCAAATCGGCCAGCACAATTTGACAACTTGTGTCATGATCAATGCCGTCTCTTATTATTCTGTTGGCGACAGACCGCTCGGTATCGATGTCTGTAACACCCTTGATCCGACCTGGCGCAGCCAATGTCTAGTACCGATTATCAATTATCTTCTCAGCGACAACATCGCCAAAAATCAAAAAACGGATCTTTGCAGAAGGATCATCGGCAATGACCAAATCGCCTGTCTTGAAAGACTTAAATCAATTTAAAAACCCCTTTTTCTTTTTACCGATTCTTTTGGTAATCTTTGTCCTCTTTTCCCTATTGCTTCTTCCCCAATTTAAAAAGGATGACTCAAAAATCGAGGTTGATCAAAAAAAGATAGACCTTATCTTTGCAACCAGCGACACTCGCGCCTTCACCGAACTTACTGGCGAGATTGGACCGCAAATTGCTTATGAGATTATAAAAGCCAAATATCCCAATAATGACGCCGCTGCACACGACTTTGCCCATATCATCGGCATCGTTGCCCATGACCAAAAAGGTATGGAAAACCTCAAAGTTTGCGACACCGCTTACAATTACGGCTGCTACCACGGATTTATTGAAGCGTTTATAGCCAAAAACACGGTTGCCAAAGTATCCGGCATTGAGGACGGTTGTATTGCATTAGGTCCTGTGCATGCACCTTCCTGTCTTCACGGCATTGGCCACGGTGTCATGGTCGATGCTTCTTACAATCTTGGCACTGCCCTCGAAAACTGCTCAGTCTTAAAAAAGACGTCCCAGATTTATTGCTGGGATGGCGTCTTCATGGAACGAATTGTCGGCTCGATGCTCGTCGAAAAAGATAAAATTAAAATAACCCAGGAAACACTGCGCGACCCCTGTGATTCTGTCAAAATCACTTACAAAGAGCAGTGTTGGCGCAACCAAGTTTCTGCCTGGCTTCCGTTTTTCCAAGGGAACACCAAAGAAGTGGGGAAGCAGTGCAGCTTGATTGAAAGCCAGTATCAGAAAACTTGTTTTGAGAGCCTTGGTCTCTTAGTCACTATCACTGTCGGGGAAAGCCGGGAAGCGCTCATCTCATCCTGCCAAGTCCTACCTACCTCGCCAGCTGGCGGACAAATTTCCGACGATTGCCTCATTGGCGCTATGAAAGAACTCCTTTTTGAGGGCAAAAAGCCAGATATCGCTGCTCATCTTTGCGATGCAGTTTCAGCACCAAATCGCAATTATTGTCTCGCAACTTACGCCGACCACCTCGCCCAATCCCAAGCCCGTTTTGGCCGCTAAATAAACCTAACCGAACCCTTGACAACAACCATTTCTCTATTCTAATAATGTTTTAGTGGTCCTCAAAAAAGGGGTTGTCCACCACGCCGGACTTATCATTATAGCCATCGTCGTCTTCTGGGCACTGGTCCTCTACTTTTTAGTCTCCAAAAATATCATCAAACTTAAAACTCCCTTTACCCAAAAAGAACCGACCGCTGTTGAGCTGAAAACCGATTATAAAAATCCGTTTAATAAAGAAACGCAATACGTTAATCCCTTTGACCAAACTAAAAATCCATTCGCGGTAGCCCAGTGACAAAAACAATAAGCTTTAACCTAATTAAAATCTTCGCAGCGGCAGCAGTAGCTTTCGCGCTTTCAATTCTTTTAACTCGTGCCGTTTCTTCTCAAACTGCCTCGCCGGCTCCGTCCCCTGCTCCAACCAACACACTCGAGGCCGCTCTTACCTTCCCCATCAACGAACTCGGTGGCTGTTCTGACTACAGTTCTTGTTTTACCTACTGCAACGACCCGGTAAACAACACAGCTTGTTCCCAATTTGCCGAACAGCATGGGTTCTACCAAGAAGATCCTACCAATGCTGCCGATGCCGCTTTTTGGCAAAGGGCTGAACAAACTCTTGGCTGCAACTCGGCCGATTCTTGTTCCACTCATTGCTCCGACCCGGCCAATATTGATGCCTGCGATGCTTTTGCCCGCTCTGAAACAATACCCGGCGGCTATGTGGACGAGCCCGACAAGCCCGAATACCTGGATCTTGCCTCCGACGTTCTTGGTTGTGATTCGGCCGCCACCTGTGCTACTCACTGTGATGATCCTGCCAACCAGCAGGCTTGTTCTGACTTTGCTCACGATGTCGGTCTTTTAGGCGGCACCACGACTGAAGGACCCGGCGGCTGTACTTCAACAGAAACTTGCCAAGCCTATTGTAGCGATCCCAATAATTTCGCCTCTTGCTCCCAAGCTGCCCCGGCAGGAACAACTTTTACAGGACCTGGAGGCTGTGACAGTACTGACACTTGTCGCGATTACTGTGAAACTAATGCCGAGGATTGCCGCAGTTATACTCTGGGCACTAATGGTGTCTATGTCCCGGTAGCATGCGGTACCGGCGAGACCCTCGCCCCGGGCGGCATCTGTTCCCCGATCGAAGACATGCCTGTTGTATATCAATGTGCTAGCGCAAGCGGTTTCTGGGATGGCAGTAATTGTACTGAACCACCAGTTGGAATTACGCCGACTGTCAAAACTGCCTATTTCGAACCAAGACCAGACATGGACGGCTGCGCCACCCCTGCCACTTGTTACGATTACTGTGCGGCCAATCCCGGAACTTGTGAAGGTTTTGACGCCAGCCAGCCTAGACCCGATGAAACTTACAACCCTGTAGTTTATGTCACTCCCGGTTTGCCTGTTACTCATGACCCAATTCCCGAAATGGGCAACTGTAATTCACCAGGCTCTTGCTGGGATTATTGTTCCGTCAATCCCACTTCATGCTCCGGATTTGATCCCGACTCACCAAGACCAATCGATACCTACGTTCCAGGAACCTATTACACGCCACCGTCAGACGTTGTCTACGTCACCCCGCCGGTAACTAACTATTATGTAACTCCGATCTATCCGACCCCTCCGGCAGGCAGCACCTATACATCTCCACCATATTACACACCCGGAATCTATAGCACACCTTCTTACACCACGCCTCCGCCAGGAAGCAATTACACCACACCGACTTACTACACACCTGGCAGCTACGTCTCTCCTTTCTACTACACTCCTCCGCCAGGTTCAGATTACACGACGCCGACTTATTACACACCCCCACCTTATATCTCACCTTCTTATTACACACCCCCGTGGATAGTTGATTACACCACGCCGACTTACTACACCCCGCCATCTTATCCCTCACCGACCTACTTCACTCCTCCGCCTGGCTCAGATTACACATCGCCAACTTATTACACACCACCGCCATACGCCTCACCCGCCTATTACACCCCGCCGTGTTTCGCCCCGCCATGCAATTACCCTTCTCCCAGTTACTACACCCCGCCGCCATACATC
>ERZ1292623.4171-Hain-H51-01um-R1-4171-length-11938-cov-6_pt1 | contig 11938 bp, 18 predicted proteins | sample MGYA00564398_ERZ1292623 | MGnify/ENA primary metagenome ERZ1292623 (study PRJEB36523, sample SAMEA6512633) | groundwater metagenome | collected 2019-01-07 | study: AquaDiva: Metagenomics assemblies of 32 groundwater samples | reverse complement strand
ACTAAGCGCCTTCTTGTCGGTCGTACCATCGCGCAGCTTAACGACAGCAGTGTTGGTAAGTGGTGCAGTCACGCGCATCCAGGTCACCACAATCGACTTACCGGGCTCTGCGCCACGAATAAGCAGATCGGTTTGATCGGTGGTAACCGTCTTGTTGAACATCTGAACGCGGCCCTCGGTGCGGAAGCTCATGTTTGGATGTCCTAAGTTAGCGCTTACCAATGCGCATCTTGTATATGAAAAAAGAGGTTGCGGTCAGGTTAGAAATAAGCACTGACTTGGCCGCCTCTGTTGTAGCATGGTTAAGATAGCGCATGTGAGAGAAACCAAAAAAGCCCTTATTCCCGTCGGTTGACTGGAACTGGGCCTTAAGTCGAATAGCGTCAGTTGAGTCGAGTAGCTCAAGCGTGAACTGAGCGCCACTATCGAACAAAAAGAAACAGTCTTCAAAGGAGGACATTACATTAGTCGGAAGAGTGAGCGTACCGCTTGCCGCAATCTGCCAACGCTCGACAATCTGTGAGTTAGCCCAAACCGCGCGTAGGATTTCCTCGGAATTATTCTCAATCGGAGTCGCGTCGTTAGCAGAGCCAACGAAGACGTGCGACTCGACGGTTAGTTTGTGGCGTTCCGACATGGTGTGTCTTTAGGACGTCCAAAGGCGAAGTAAAGTTTGAGGTGAGGTAGCGGGGCAAGCGTCCAGGGAACACAGAGGGATTTTATTTATTGGACTACCGCTACTCACCTCAAACAACCTATATTATCGCACTAATACACGTCCGTGTCAAATGTGCGACCGTAGAAGTTTTCGAGTGTTGGTGACATGGTTTCCTCGCTTCGGACGTCCGAAGTTTCTTCGCGCTTAGCGTTCATGTGTTTCTCGGCCCACGCTACCGACTGCGGATCGACACCCTCAAGCGGCAGGTCTGGATCTATGACCAGTGAACGACGTACACGATCCCAGCCAACCGCTACCAAGCAACACGAGATGACGCTATCATCATGTGAGCCCTTGATAGCGCCGAGTTTCTTACCATCGTTGATGAAGTTACGAAGCTCATCATGGACGATGCTGGAGCGGATCTTTAGCAGACCCTCAGACATCATTGCTTCGAGTTTTGCCACGAGTCGATTACGCTTATCCGGCGCGGTACTCAAGAACCCAGGGAATGGCGCTACCGTACCATTGGCATAGGTACGTTTACGCTCAGGATCGAAGAAGATGTTTCGGTCGCCTAACTCATTCATCCAGATATCGATAACGGTAGCACCAGGACCGTTGTACTCGGGCACACAGAATGTCGGTAGCCCAGCGGCACCGTACAGACGCCTTAGTCCGTATGAGAAGTAAGCAAACTCTCGAGTTTTCCAGCGCCCACGCAACATCGCAACCTGATTGCCAGACATCGCGTCGAAAAACGGAATGACGCTAAAGTCGCCATGCCGCAAACCCTCTGCCGTATCCAGTCCACTAATATAGACCTTACCTGGTATTGGTAGTTCCCAAATGTGAACTTCCGGTGTCTCGTTACCATCACGCGGATAACGGATGCGCTGCTTAATCAAACGCGGCGTTACGTTCTTCTTTACTTTCGACGTCGGAGGCGGTTGATAAAGATGACAGAGGCGAAGACAATCAGAGCAAGATATCCCGCCCTTCTGTAACGGCTCGCGATCCTTGATAAGGATCTGACGGTCGATGTCCGGTAGTTTGCAGCCTTCAGGAAATCGTGTTGTACCACCATAGTACGACTCGAAATCAGCATTCCCTTCGTTTGGTGCGAAGGAGCCATCCAGAAAGTATGTCTCTGGAGGCTTCTCGTAAGTCTCTTGACGTTCGACCGCGAACGTAGTAAAGGCACACTTTGATTGACGGAAACCGAACCCGCCATCAATGTAAATCTCCTCCTCCTCAGCGGACAGGAAGCGGACCTCCTCATTTAGCATGTCCTTATCGATTGCTGGATTGTTACGTGTACTGACAGAGAGAACCTGTACACGCCAACTCTTACGCCCAACAAGATGAGCGTAGATCCACTCACCACCTGAGTTTTCATTAAGAAGATCGTCGTGAGTAGCAGTGATTAGGATCTGCCCGTTCTCACGCCAAATGCGCTTACGAAGCTCGCGGTAGATGTCGAACTTGGGCAGCTCGTCAACAACGATAAGGAGCTTACGAATTGACTTAACGTTGTCGGTGCCCTTTTCCATCGACATAAGTTGGATGTCCCAAGATCCATCCTTAGCCGTGATGTGATGCTCGCCCTGCTTCTGGTCGGGCTCATGCCACTTATACTTGCCGTCGAGTGTCTTGCTCAGGAACGGGACCAGGGTTTCACGATAGATGAGATCGTAGACCTTCTCGAAGTCCTTGCCGAGAATACCGAGACGACGGGGCAGACGGGAGTTAAGTGGTGGGTGGATGTTGCAGAAGGTTGGACGTCCAAAGACGCAATTGGGATGTTGCGTGCCACCATTGCGCGGACCAGGGCAACCATGCAGGCCGCAGCTACCAACGCCCCACTGCACACAATCCCGCGGACACATAACCTCGCCATGATAACCGTCTGCTACCGCGGCCAGCTTTGCCATTGCGATGGTTGTCTTACCAGACTGATTACCACCACCTCCTAATACCGTACCTCGGCAAGTCGTCGACAGTAAGACTTGTTGTGATGGACTATGTGATACGAACGTAGAAGCAGGCTTCTCAATTACACGCTTGGTGAACGTGTAAAGAACCTGCTTTTGCGTTACTCTGTCTTGAAGGTCGATTTGTGTGTACATATGTTAGCACGCAAGCTAACTTGACTTTTCAGTAAAAGTTAGCTATAATAGAGGTATGAGTCTCTTTGGTAAGAGTACATTCCCGTTCGAGTCGTGCAAAGGATGTTCTGGTTTCCGTAGTGAAACTCAGGACATAGAGGGCGATGAGCAAGTCGCAATGTACTGCAAGTTAACCGTGCAGGAACGTATCAAGCGTAAGATCGAGTGCCCGGCTTACACACCAAATGAACGCCGTCTTGCTGAGCTGGTCTGGTCGTCGACGACAACTGGCGTTGGGACGTCCAAAGTAGACATCTCAAGCGTTCATATTCCTATCTCACCAACACCGTCACGACGCTATACACAGCGCTCCTTTTGCTTCGTGACACGTGAGCCATGCACGCACCATTCTACTGATGACGAACAACGCTCACTGTGCTTATTCGGCGATGCTACAAGAGTACGGCGTCCCGAGTTTGATAAAACGCAAGAACTGGCAGGCACGGCTGAACCAGTAAAGGTGCGCGGCTTCGGTACTGCTATCGCGGTTTCTATGCCGGTATGTCCAAAGGACGGAAGGCTTAATAAGGCTTTCATTAATGGCGAAGACAGAGAGAAGCGTAGGGTCGTTCGATATAAGCCGTCACAAGAGCGGAATAAGTAATGTCGGACGTCCAAACACTCTACGCCTATTCGACTTACTGTGAGGATTGGCAGCCGCTCCTAACGGATGTTCTGCTAAAATGTCAAGCCGTCAGGTACTTTCTCGTAATTGATCGTAAGCGTCATCCTCTCTTTTACCGCATCGGAATTTCCAAACCGAAAGCGAGGCCAACCAGAAAAACGACACCTTGGACGTCCATCGTGCCAGCTTGATACTTGACAGCCCCCCATTTGCGTGTATAATCACGCGAGGAGGCTGAGAAACGAACATGAAGATCCAAACTCTTCCCATATACGCCGGTGTCTGTGTATGTGGATGCCGAGAAGAGTGCCACGATATTAGTGGTTGTATGCACTGTCACTGCTCCATCTCTGGTCTTGTCGTAATGGACGAGTACGAGGCGGAGCGTAACCGTAGAGCTGGCAAGGTATACGATCTTCGGGCGTCCGAAACACACCGCCAACACGCGGCGTAGCTCGCTCCGGTTGTCTGGTCGTAAACGACAACTTCGTTTACGCAAGTGAGCCAAAAGCAGACGGTCTGATGTAACTTAATGGTAAAGGGCGTCCCTGAGTATGGGGCAGATGTGGGTTCGACTCCCACCATCAGACTAACCCAAAAACTTAATTTCCTCGTGAGTCCTCACGCCAATCAGTACTTCATCGGTGCTCGTACGCGTGAAGAGGCCCGCAAGATGCTTGCAGTAGTATTCCCTTGGTTTGTCTCCAAGAACCATTACTTTCGTATTTCTACAGTATACGCATGAATACTGTACGAAGTAACCTTTCATCTTTTCTTCTTTGGACATCCTAATAACCCTCGTCGTCAACAACAAGTTCATCGGTTGCGACTGGTTCTTCCTGTGAATTCTCGCGGCCCTTGAATAGAGCGCGCGCCTCAATCGGCTGATCCGGTTTGAACCACTCATCCCGCTTTCGCATCATATCAACCGCTTTGTCGTTGATAAGGTTTGGCGCGAAGTCCTTGAGAGACAGACTGAGTTCATCGATATTCATGTTATCGATGTGTTCTGGAATGTGGATGTGAATCTCGGTCTTGCCGTCACCCATGCCCCATGACTGCATAAGAACCTTTGCGGCGGCAATCTTCTCCATCGGCTTAACGCCGCGGTCTGCCATCAGCATCGCGTGCATCTGATCTTGCACAATTGTAGGAGTCGCACTGTGGCGCTTCTGCATGACACGTAGCGCGCGAATAAGCTCGACATCACCTAACGCGATTACCACGTCCATGTGGACCAGACCGGTTTGCCGCGCTATCTTTCGGGCGTCCAAACCAACCTCCATCGCCGCTGTTACAATCTTAATATGATCAGCCGGAAGGGCGCTTAGGAGGGAAGGTTGCTGAGAAACGATGCCCGGAGGTCGATGCGCTGGTACCTCAAGTTTGTTCTCTGTTACCACCGGACTCTTCTTTATGCTGCTGATACGTGGCATTGCGGCTCCTTCGGATGTCCAAACCTACTCATATAACTGTAGCATCTAACTCTCAGATTTGCAATTTGACAACTCCTCCTAAAAATGGTATTACTCATTGCAGGGGTTTCGAGAATGACACAGGAGGTCGTCAACGACAACTTCGTTACAATACGCGCGTCCTCCTGCTACGCTAAATCTTCTACGCATCATACGCGCGTAACGGAGATCACCACCGCTCTCTGCTAATCCCAAAGCAACATGTATGCAACGGGCTACTCCACTTCTACTAATGCAACATCTCATGTAACCTTGAACTAATGTTACATCTACCGCCCTGCTACATAACGCGAAATAATAGCACAAGCCAATCGGGCCGACGCTGGCCTAGGGGCCGCTCTGGCCCTTGGTCCAGGAGTTTGGAACTCCAAATCCGTGTAGCCCGTAACGTACCGCGGCGGAACCAGAAACAATAGGTTTCGCCGCCGCGGTACACAGTACGAAATGATTGATTCGACGCATAGGTCATGAGCGTAGTTGGTAGCTTTCCTGGCAAAAGAGAACTTGCTCTTTAGCGCAGGCAGAGGTTGCCAGGGGGCAGAAAAGCCGTGTAGATTCGGACATCCAAATATGATTAGGTGTAGTGGGATGTAAATCCGTATGATATGCTGATTCTAAAAAATGCGGGAGTGACCCTGAAGTGCTCGTTTTAAAAAATGCGGGAGTGAGTTAATCACCACCTTTGAGCGTCACCCTTCAGGGGGGGTGCAAGGGGTACGCAGTGGCTTGGTACGCAGATTGCAGAGGCACACTTGTTGCACGCGTGGTCGTGAAGCTACGCTACATGCCACGTATCGCAGATGAAATACACTACGCTACGTGACATTGGACGTCCGAAGCATGGGTTACATGGCATGTAGTGCAGCGTATGGCACGTGTGTTACGTGTATGGCACGTGCAATACGGTACAATACAAGTATGTGAGAGATATTATCATACTTCTAAGGCACATCCGATGCCCTACAATACAGAGGAAGGAAAACCCTGTACCTTGACAAAAATGCTCATTTTCACGGTACACACGTACCATGCAGATAGTTCAAGATCCCACGCAAATGGTTCACACTAAGCAACTCAAGCGACAGTCAATGAAATTCCATTTTGCTACACATGCAACCCTGCAACAATTGCAGGTTTGGACATCCTACAACGGTCCCGCTGTGCTCCCTGGTAGCTGGCACGCCGTTGGCATAGGCACACTGTTGCCCAGTCGTTCGGGGCGGCGGGGCGGTCCCGCAGAAAGAAAGGTGTTGACTGGTAGTCGGGCAGGGTCATTGCACCCGTTCAAAGCCCAAGGTTGTAGGCTCATTGAAAACCTGAGTGCCCTTAGTGCTGTGTCCTGTATCTCTGCGGAGTCGCGGCGAAAAAGGATAGGCTAAACGGGCAGATACGATAGATAGACGCTTAGTCAAGCGTGCGAGACGAGTAGGGCATAGGTCCGCTTGTTCCGAGGGTAGCAGCTGCGCGGAACGTATAATATCCATTCCTTAGGTGGATAGCGTAGTATGTCCCTAAAATGTAGGAACGCGGAGAATGCGACGGTGGGCAAAACGGCTGAGTAGAAGATAACACGCGATTACCATACCAATTGAGTCGTATTCAATCGGTCCCTGGTACACGTACGTTACCCTTCACTCTGCTTACACCCGATAGGGCACACCCCTATGCCAGCGCGAAAGTCTCGCACGCTTGGATAAGCGTCTATCTCGTGACACGGTACACGTGGCTTGCTTGCCGCGCGTCAACCGTGACACGCTGATAAGCGCCGCAATCCTGCCATGTAGTCCACATTACCGCTGTAAACTCCGCAACGTTCCTACCTACCAAACGCTTAGTTGTCGTCGACGACCAAACTAATCCGCTCGACAATTGCGACGCTTGCCAGCGTGTCATGGTGATACGCGCATGAAACCGTAACGCAGATGTTACGGTTTGGAGATCCGAACATGGCAAGCAAGCGCAAAGCGAGTAAGACGGAAACGCTCGGAGCGAATCCGTCACGCAAGGCGAAGCAACGCGGCCCGTCGAAGATCGTTCCCGTCAAGGTTACGATCAAAACGGCCGTTTTCGCGTCGCTGGGTAGCGACGAAGAGACGGTACGTGCGGCACAGACCACGCTCGACACGATCGCGGCAAGCGTGCGCGACGTCAACAGCCTCAAGGCCGGTGTGTGGGAAGTGTTGTATGTGGCGTGCGCGATCCTCGCTGACATGCTGGGAATCAAGCCCAGCAAGGTGATCCGCATGTTGGCCGCTGGAAAGCGTGTCATCTGCGGCGGGTTGTCGCTGCACACCATGCTGCCGGTGTTGTCGGTCGATTCGATCGTCGCGTCGATCAAACAGTGTGGAAAGGGACTGAATAAGCTGCGCGCGAGCGGCGCGCACATGCCCAGCATCGGCTACAGGTTGGCGCGCAAGTGTGCGACGGACGAAGTACGCAAGGGTGGCAACGATGGTGATGTGATCGCGCTTCGGACGCCCGAAGCTATCCGTGCTGCACTTCGCCACCCGGCTTTCATCGGCGAAGTGTTGTTTGACGGTACGGGAGCGGAACGTGCGCGTAACTACCCGTGCCTCAATCCCTACGATCCCGACTGTATCAAGGCTTTCCTCGCAGTCGTGGATTTCGGGACGGACGCGGTTTCCGAATCCGGCGAGGTCAAGATCGATCTGGATTTGCTGTACGGGACCAAGAAGGATAAGCCGCAGGAACCGGAGCTGCACGTGGCAACCCTCCCCAGCCTGTCGCAGTGGTTAGCGTGGTACGCGGAAGGCTGCAACGGGGAAGAGCCGCTGATCACCGATACCGATTCGGTCAAGGCGATGACGCGACTCATGGACCAGATGACCGCGCATTTGGTGGTGTCGGGGGAAGAGCCGCAGATCACCGATACCGATTCGGTCAAGGTGTTGACGCTACTCATGGACCAGATGGCCGCGCAATTGGTGGAGTCGCAGGACGTAGCGTAGTACCGTGTCATCGGGGTAGCGTAAGCCCCGGACAATCGAGCGCGCAATCGGAGCTGTAGACGCGCTCTTGTCCGGGGCTTTGGACGTCCTAATTCTTTTCTTGCTTGTTTTCGTAACGCCGGCGTTACGGTTTAGACGCCGGTCAACCGACACGAATGAACATAGAGCGTAACATGGAATACATCGCTTCGATCCTATTCGCCGTTCACGCTGGTTTCATCTGGTTCGCTTACCGGGGAGTTTGAACATCATGCGTATCTATCTCAAAACTGGCGAAGTTGTGGAGATCATCGCCGACAAATACAGTGACGAGCTGCACTTCACCAAGCGCGATGGTTTCACGCGCATCATTTGCGCTGCGTCAGCAGACAAACTGACGGAGGATGAGATTTACTTTCTCACAGAACATCACCCGGTTAGTGCGGTCAAGTCGTACCGCGAGCGCAACAAAATAGTTGTGCTCAGAGACGCGATCGACAAAGTTCGCGAGTTGGCGAAAGCCGCCAATCTGCCGTGGCCTAACAGTGGAGGATCGCCGTGAACTTCTGGTTCGATATGTTTTGCAGTGAGCTACTAAGGCTCGCCAACACAGCCGAATTCTACAGCGAGCCCCCATACGCTTTGTTTTGGTACGCTGGTGCGATCTACATGAAGGATCGTGATCTTTATAAAGAATACGATATAGCAAACTGGCTTCACGCCATTCGTGACGAATACAAACTCTACACGGAGGGTAAGCTATGAAGCGTCAGCAGCTCAATCACGCAATCGCCGAGTCGCAGCGGCTCAGCGCCGAGATTCGTAACGCCCGCGTTACGGTCAATCCGAAGCTGAACATAGAGCGTAGCCCGTCGCGGCTCGTTCGCCTGCCCGTGCCGCCGGTCGAGCCCGTCACCGAGCGCCGCGAGAGCAACGAGCGTGATGTGTTCACGCGCGGTGAACGGCGCAAGCTGATGGCAGAGTTGGAGGTTGTTTTCGGACGTCCGAAGACTTCTGCTAACCGCGCCGGAACATTCCATATGGAGGACTAACAATGCAAATCAAACACAGACTCACTGGCGCCGTACTCTACACACATGACGGCGACACTCTCGACGGCGCCAACCTGCGCTACGCCGACCTGGGCAGCGCCATCCTGAGCGATGCCAACCTGAGCAGCGCCATCCTGAGCGGCGCTGACCTGAGCGATGCCAACCTGAGCAGCGCCAACCTGCGCGATGCCGACCTGAGCGGCGCCAACCTGCGCGATGCCAACCTGAGCAGCGCCAACCTGCGCGGCGCCATCCTGAGCGGCGCCGACCTGCGCTACGCCGACCTGAGCAGCGCCGACCTGCGCGGCGCCAACCTGCGCGGCGCCATCCTGAGCGGCGCCGACCTGTGCGATGCCAACCTGCGCTACGCCGACCTGCGCGGCGCCAACCTGGGCAGCGCTATCCTGAGCGATGCCAACCTGCGCAGCGCCGACCTGAGCGGCGCCGACCTGTGCGGCGCCGACCTGTGCGGCGCCATCCTGAGCGGCGCCAACCTGCGCTACGCCGACCTGCGCGGCGCCAACCTGCGCGATGCCGACCTGAGCGACGCTGACCTGCACCGCGCCAACCTGAGCGGCGCCGACCTGAGCGGCGCTGACCTGAGTAGCGCCGACCTGCGCGGCGCCAACCTGCGCGATGCCGACCTGAGCGGCGCCGACCTGCACCGCGCCAACCTGTGCGGCGCCGACCTGAGCGATGCCAACCTGAGCGATGCCAACCTGAGCAGCGCCACACTACCAACTGGAGAGGAATGGGAAAGGTATACCAGGGACGTGGTAATAGCCCTGCTTACAGCTGGCGGAGTTTCGCTCGCAAGTTCCGTTGCCGTGTGGGAGTGCCCTTCGTGGAGTAACTGTCCGCTCAGTGTGGCGTTCAACACAAGCGGACTCGATGGAATTCCTATTCTGCTGCAACCACGAGCTAAACAGTTTCTCCAGTTCTTCGATGCGAAGCTGATACCGTGTCCAATCGTGAAGGAGCAATAATCATGAAAGCAAATCGCAACAAGCGCGTTGTGTCGCTGGTTCGGGCGTCCAAATTCCTGGTCAAGAACGGACTGCCTGGGTATATCACAGCCAACCTGCTTGATTGGATCAGCGATGAAGCCTATGAGGCTGGGTCGTCAGATGGGCAGTCCGATCCTGATATCGAAAGTCTTGTCTACTCCGAAGGTGGTGCAATTCGTATGCTTGATGCTATTCGTGTGGCCGGTCATGACCTGCGAAAGCTGGGTTACTGACACTGCTATCACTTATGAAGATCGAAATCCGCCTTGTTGCAATCTACGAGCGCAACCTACGTCGTGATTACGAGGTACGCGTAAACGGCAACAGAGTAGGCAGCGCTGTACATATGAATGGCAAGTATTACACCGGTCCAAACGTTGCGCCGCTTCATTCTCTCGGCGCTGTCAAGCTAACCATAGAGCGCTACCTGCGCAGCAAAGGACAAGCGGCATGAAGGATGGTGCAACACCATGATCAAGAACTTCACCCGTTCCGAGTGTGATGAGAACGGCCGCAGAATCACACCGTCCGAGGGTGAGTGCTGCGGCGAGAAGATGTCACTCGGTAACTTTACCAACACGTGCCGTAACTGCGGCGCTGACTACAACAGCGCGGGACAGCTCCTTGCGCCGCGTGAGCAGTGGGGAGAAGAAACCGGCGAGAGTCTTTCGGACATCCTAAGTATCGACTACGCCGATACAGACGATCTACTCGAAGGAAACTGATAACATGGCAACCATCATAGCTTACCGTATCGATGTAGCGCGTTCTCGTGGTTGTAGTGTTGTACAACTCATTCCAGAGCCCGGCAATGTCGCAACCGGTAGTGCCGTCTGCGATAAGATCATCGAAGATGGCATGACGTTTTGGCGTGTGATACACCGCAGACAAGAGGTCATTGACCTGTCACCCAGCAGGAAGGCGCGCGCTTTCCGTTCTGCACATCGTCACGTTGCTGAAACAGCCGCAATCATCGCTGTAGTCAATGATGGGGTTGGCGGCGTATACAGTGGAGATTGATTATGTGGAGCGATGCAGTTTCTCAGCTTGAAACATTCTGCGTTCTCTTGCAACACTATTACTCAGTTGCAAATGATTATGATCTTGCGATATGGATTGATATGACGAGTCTTCATTTGAAGAATGAGGTTCGTAACTGTTAGCTAACTTGCTAACACTTTCTGTTAGTGGTATGATTCGGATGTCCAAAGTAAGGGAGGTGTACAATGTGTGGAGTCATAACGGCTCGTCATCTCGTCACCTGCGCTCATGTGATAATCCTAAACTTTGGACTTCCAATCTACCTGCGCTGCGTTGTGCTGGTAGTCCTGCGTCGTAACTTCACCTTCCTTGATGTAGTTAAGGAGACTAAGTATGATCAACACCGTGACTGACACTGTCTTCGCATCCAACAACGCTCGCATCTACTGTACTCGATGTTGTACGTTCAGTGGACGACTGTATAGGAGTTTTAACGGTACTCCTGTAACAGATTGTCGGTGTAGTCCAACGATTAGCATAACAATGGCGGATCATAACATCTATCTGGTGAGGCATCAGAGAAGTTTGGACGCCCGTAACTAAGGAGTAAACACGGAGGATTGATAACATGCTACAAATCAAAAACAGATTCACGGGAGTAGTACTCCACACACATGACGGCGATACTCTTGTCGGCGCCAACCTGCGCGATGCCAACCTGCGCGATGCCAACCTGTGCGATGCCAACCTGCGCGGCGCCGACCTGTGCGACGCCGACCTGTGCGGCGCCGACCTGTGCGGCGCCGACCTGAGCGATGCCAACCTGCACCGCGCCAACCTGTACAACGCCAACCTGTACTACGCCATCCTAAGCAACGCCAGCCTGCGCAACGCCAACCTGTACGGCGCCATCCTAAGCTACGCCAACCTGTACGGCGCCATCCTAAGCTACGCCAGCCTGCGCGGCGCCGACCTGCGCGGCGCCGACCTGCGCGGCGCCGACCTGTGCGGCGCCGACCTGTGC
>ERZ1292623.4170-Hain-H51-01um-R1-4170-length-11939-cov-6_pt1 | contig 11939 bp, 8 predicted proteins | sample MGYA00564398_ERZ1292623 | MGnify/ENA primary metagenome ERZ1292623 (study PRJEB36523, sample SAMEA6512633) | groundwater metagenome | collected 2019-01-07 | study: AquaDiva: Metagenomics assemblies of 32 groundwater samples | reverse complement strand
CTTTGGGTCGGCGAAACCCTGAAATTGCTTAAATGCCCGGATTTATAAGCATACTTTTGATCCACTGACGAATCATTCAATATATTGGCAATGGTCCAATCGGAAAAAACATCAGAAAATGTCTGAGAGAACAAATTTTGCCGCAAGGCCTCATTAATGGAGCCAATCCCTGATTTAGCGCTTTTTTGAGAATCAACCAAAATTTGAGCACCGTAATTATCCACCAGGTAATACATAAAAAGAGTAACCGCCCCGTAATCAGATGATTCATTCTTCCACTCGGCTAAGGGATCGGACTGATTTTGCTGAAAAGCGAAAATTCTTCTCCTGATATTGGAAGTGTCAAAAACATCATCATAGCCCAAGAGCCGAGGGGCGTATTCGGCCCTGGTTTCGTTAAGCCAAACATCCTCAGTAATATTTTTTAAAATTTCTTTTTGGTAAAAACCGATGAGATGCTGAAATTCATGGGCCAAAAAAACTTTGGCCCGGCCTGAAATAACCGAAGAAGAATTTATAAAAAACATCTCCCGCTCGTTTGATTCAGGCGCTTCGGTTTTTTTGTAAAGATGAGTGGTGTCAAAATACCCGCCGGCTTGGTCAATAAGTTTAGTTATTAAAACTGTTATTTTCGGATCATTATCAACTCCAGGATTGCTTTCGGTCCCCCAAAAACCTCTTTCAATCGGGTAAATCCGATTATCAAATTCCAAAGCCAATTCATCTAACTTTTCTAGGAACAGATTCTTTTCCGGCTCAAAAACCCCGGCCCAAAAATCATCGGAAACATACCAGTAGGCGTTACTAGAAATTTTTCTCAAAGTGGCGCTGACTTTTGTCCGGCTAAGATACTCATATTGAGGATTTAGATTAAAGATAACGGTCTGATTAAGAAAATCGGCAGAAGCGCTTCCAGAATATAGAATATAGAATATAGAATATAGAACAACGAAAGAAATGGTTTTAGAATTTAAATGTCTAAATTTCATTAGCGAAGAGAATCTATAAAGTTCTGGGCTTCTTTGGCAAAAGCCGGGTCAATCTGGCTGGCGGTCTGGGCGGCTTTAATGGCTTTGTCTATCTGGCCTATTTCTCTATAAGCTACGGCTAAAGAAGCAAAGTATTGCGGATTTTTTGAATTTAATTTAATCAGGGCTTCGTATATTTCGGCTACTTTTTGGAAATTCTTCATTCTTAAATAAATCTCAGCCATTCTCAAAGCATCGGCTTCATTTGATTTATAATCATAATCCGATTTCTCTATAGTCTCGGCACCCTTTTGGAGCTGGCCGGCTTGAGCAAGAGTTATTCCAAGATACCAATAAGAAAGGCCGACCTCGGGATTCAACTCAACTACTTTTTCAAACCATTCTATTGCTTTTTGATAGTCCTTTTTATTTAAATAAACCTGGGCAACTTCATAATAAGTCCTGACAAAGGTCGGCGAAATCTCAAAGGCCTTCAAGCTGTTTTCCAAAGCGAGATCATTGTATTCGGAATTAGGGTCATTTTTGCCAAGCAAAATATAGGAACGGCTGATATAAAGGTATGGCAGATAATCTTGGGGAGATTCGGCGACGTTCTTTTTTGTATTTTCAACCGCGACTAAAAGACGCTGGCCGGTTTTTTCATCAACCTTGCCTCTATTTGCCAGTTCAAGAATATACTGGTTGTAGCGGTGCCGGATGTCATATTTTCCAAAAGTGTCATAGCTCATTGCTTTCTTGAACTTCTCAAAAGCCAAATCATGATTCCCTGACCAAGAAGCGATGATTGCCCGGGTGGTGGCATAGTTTGCCTTGGCTGGAATAACCTCAAATCTATAAATTGAAAAAATAGCGGCTATCGCCAAAATTATACCAATTATATTGACTAATAAACCTTTATTTTTAAATTCGTAAGTCATTGAACTTTGGGACGATTGTATAGTTCGCTGGCTCAAAAAATTAATGAATCCCAAGACAAGGAAAAACATTATGTAATTGGCCGAGGTGTCAAAAATAAAAGAATTATGAATCATATAAGCAACTAAGGCAGATATCAACCCGATTTTAAAAACTTTTTCCTCGGGACTAGAGTTTAATCTTTTAAGGTCTCTGAAAGCTACAAAATAGATAAAAAGGTAGGTTAAAAATCCGACTAACCCCATAGTGAAGAGAACTTCCAAGAACTGGTTGTGGGCCCGGTCAAATAATGTCTCTGAACCAAGACCTCGAAAAAACTTGGGATTAAAATGTTTAGAAAAAGGAATATTAAACATTTCCGGGCCCCAGCCGAAAATCATTGATTTAAAAGAATCATTCCAGCCGTTAAAACCGGCTCGCCAAGCCCAGGTTCGCGTCTGGACCGTATAGGCCTTTGGTGAAATATCGGCGTAACGGGAAAGATACTGATTACTCTTTACAAAATCAGTATTTCGCAAAGAGTACAAAATTCCGGCTACCGCAATCACTAAAACAAAGAAACCAATGGTCATCTTTTTTAATCTAACTGAACCAAAACTGTAAGAATACAAAAATCCAAAAACCAATATCCCAACTATGACTCCCAAAACCGAACCCCTGACTCCGGTCAATAAAACCGCAAAAGCATCAAGAATAAAAACCGCGATGTAAAAGCGCTTTTCGTTCACGGAAGCAGATGGCTTAAAATACAGCATCAAAGCCATAAAAGCGTTAATAATCATATAGCCGGCAAAAAGAGCTGAATTGCCGATGGTGCCGAAAATTTTTGCTCTTCCGCCAGAACCAATCACCCAGCTAATGTCGGTTTTTTGCAAAAATCCGTAAAAAGCCGAAAGCAAACTGGCAAAAAGAGATAACTTGATAAAAGTAAGCCACTCTTCTTTTTTCCTCAAAACTGAAGTTGCAATCACAAAAAATCCCCAGAAATGAATAAAACTAAACCAACCCCCCATCCGCTCAAGAGTACCGAAGAAGCTTTGATAAAAATTAATGCTGGTAAAAGTAGCTAAACCAAAAGCGGCCGTAAAAATTGATATCGCCCAAAAAAGCGCCGTCCGGGGAGGTAAAAATTGTTTTCCGTATTTAACTATTAAAACAAGATAGAAAACTGCGAGGATTTCAATCAAAGACCTAAAAACAAACACTTTGCCAAAGTGAAAAGGAGATATATATTGGCTGAAAATAACCAATGGGATAAAAGCAATCAAATAAATTCCGTATTGCAGGAATTTCAGTAGGTTAGGCTCTCTTTTTACAATATTTTTATGGTTTGACATATGCCATCTTTTGTGATAACCAAATGAGAATTACATGAAACGATTCTTTCTATTTTTAGGGGACGTTTTAATTCTTTACGCTTCTTTATATCTAACCTTATTTATCCGTTATGGGGCTGATTTTAGTTTACAGGCCCCCGTTCATTTGTTGCCCTTTTCTTTGGTCTTTATTTTCTGGATTTTGGTTTTCTACATTGCCAATCTTTATGAACTTAATTTTGCCAAAAACTCGCCTGATTTCTATTCTTCTTTATTCAAATCAACGGCTATTTCGGCAATCATATCGGTCCTCTTCTTTTACCTAATTCCTTTTATCCAAATTGCGCCAAGAAGAAATCTTTTGATTTATATCGCTATCTTCACCGGCCTGATTTCTTTATGGCGCTACCTCTATAACCGATTTTTAGGCAAAACCTTTAGAAATAATACTATAATTGTCGGCTTCAATCAAACTTCTTTTGATTTAGCCAAGTTTTTAAATCAAAATCCGCAATATGGCTATAATTTAAAATACGCTTTGGATGTTTCAGAACAAGCTGCTTTTTCATTTGAGAATGTTGATTTCAGACAGGTTCGCGGAGCCAAAAACATTGAAAGGATTATAGAAAATGAACACATTAATACTATCATTTTGAGCCCAGAGGCCTACCGGCTACCGGATATTATTGATGTTTTTTATAAAGCCGGAAAAAGAAATGTCCAATTTATAAATTTGGCTAGCGCCTATGAAAAAATATTAAAAAAAGTTCCTCTTGAAACCATAAACCAGCTCTGGTTCTTGGAAAATATTTCCCGCGGCGAGAAACGGTTTTATGAATTTCTGAAACGGCTTACTGATGTGGTGTTAGCAGTAATCGGCACTATTGTTTTCGCGGCTCTTTTCCCTTTTATTGCCTTGACCATAAAATGGGAAACCGAGGGTCCGGTATTTTATAAACAAACTAGGATCGGCAAGGGAGGAAAAATTTTTGAGGTCATAAAATTCAGAACCATGATCCAAGAGGCGGAGAAATACGGAGCGGTTTGGGCAACTAAAAACGACCAAAGAGTGACTAAGACGGGCAGATTTTTTAGAAAGACCCGCCTGGATGAATTAGCCCAGGTAATCAATATATTGAAAGGTGAAATGTCAGTGGTCGGACCAAGGGCCGAGCGGCCGGAGTTTGTGGAAAAACTAAAAAAAGAAATTCCATTTTACGATGAAAGGCTCCTGGTCAGACCGGGCCTTTCCGGCTGGGCTCAGATAAATTATGGAAAGGATTTAGATTCAAATGACACTAAAGAGAAACTTCAATACGATCTGTATTACATTAAAAATCGTTCTCTGACGATTGACTTGGCCGTGATTTTAAAAACAATCAAAACAGTTCTCTCGGCGACTGGATGGTAGTTATCAACAAATTTTTCTTTACATTTCTTTTTATTTTTTAAAAAATTAAATCAGCACCGGACTTTCGCGTTTAGTTTTAGAAAGGAGAGTCAAGATAGTGAGTGAAAATTCTAAAATTTCCGCGAAGCCGCCCCAAAAGGAAATTGTTCCGCTCAAAAAGAAAAAAAGACCCCGGCAATGGCGTCATTGGGAGGTAGAAAAACCCGAAGCTTCTTCGCCTGCCCGAGGTTCAGTCAGGCGCGATTCAAGCAAGGGTTGAGTGAAAACGATTTCCGAATGATAAACGGGACTTAGGCCAAGTCCCGTTATCTTTTTCTTATTACTCAATTTACTCAATTATATTTACAAAAATAAGATTTTTCATTACTATAAAAAAATGTCTCTAAATCTAAAAAACAAGAGAATTCTTGTTACCGGCGGAGCCGGATTTATAGGAAGTTTCTTAGTTGAAAAGTTAGTCAAAATAGAAGCAAAAGTTAGGGTTGCTGATAACTTATCCAACGGCTCTTTGGATAATTTAAAAAGTGTCAAAAATAAAATAGAGTTTTTGAAGCTTGATTTAAGGAACTATAAAAATTGCTTAAAAGCAACCGAGGGTCAGGATTTTGTTTTCAATTTGGCCGCAAAAGTCACCAATATCGGATACAACCGGGAACATCACATAGAAATGTTTGAAGAAAATATGCTTCTGCAAATGTATCCGATAAAAGCCGCTTTTGAAAATAAGGTTAAGAAATTTTTGCAGGGTTCCACCGTCTGTGTCTACCCCCATGATGCGATTATACCCACTCCCGAATCAGAAGGAGAAAAAGGCCGGCCCGAAGATACCAATGAAGGTTATGGCTGGGCCAAAAGGATGGGCGAGGTGCTGGCCAAGTTCTATCATCAAAAAGGAATGCCGGTAGTAGTCTCAAGATTTTCTAACGCCTACGGACCAAGAGACCATTTTGATTTAAAAATTGCCCATGTTATACCGGCCTTTATAGTTAAATGCTTAAAAAATAAAAATGTGGAGGTTTGGGGAACAGGTAAACAAACCCGCTCTTTCCTTTACGTAGAAGATGCAGCCGAAGCCCTGCTAAAAATTATGAGATATGCCGAAGATCCATATCCGATAAATACCGGCGGCAGCAAAATGATTTCCATGGAAAACCTATTGAAGCTAATCATAAAAGAGTTAAAAACAAATAATCAAGTAGTCTGGGATACTTCTTATTCTGACGGCCACAAAGAGAGACAGGCTGACACGACCAGAATGAAAAAAATCACCGACTGGACTCCTAAAACTGATTTAAAAGTAGGCCTTAAAAAAACGATTGACTGGTACTTAACGAGCCGAGCCGTTAAGCCGGGAAAATAAGTAGTTAGAAATTATATGAATCAGAAAAAGATGTAATGATTCCACTGGACCATAGTGGCCCTTAGGTGAATCAATCACGATGGCCTGGCGGCAAATTCTCTTTGCTTCGCCGCCGTCAAACCCAAGGATTCCGAAAGCATCACCATCTTTGGAATTGACATATTCAATCGCTTTAATCAGATTCGGCGAGTTTCCGCTTCCTGAAAAAACAATCAAGATATCGCCTGGCCGGTAAAGATTCCTTAGCTGCCCGACAAAAATTTTTTCATAACCTTCATCGTTGCCTAAAGCACTTATATAAGAGGTGTTATCGGTCAGACTTAGGGTTCTGAAGGGTTTGTCTTTTCCGGCACCGGCGCACAATGCCAAATCTTCGGCAAAGTGCGAGGCCGTGGCCGCGCTTCCGCCGTTTCCGATAACAAAAATTGTCGCTTCCCGCTCTCTGGCTTCTAAAAGAACTTCCGCTAATTTTTTAATTGAATCAATATCGATGGATTTAACCAAATCAAAAAAATTTTCAGTATATTTTTTGAAAAATCGGCTGAATGAAATTTTTGGTTCTTTAAAAATTTGTTCGACTCTATTCATTAAGAAGCTCTTATATCTTAGCAAAAATTGTTTAAATTTCAAATCGGTCGATATGACATCTGAACCAAAATCTTATAATATTCAGCTGATATGAATAAGCTTGAATTATTCCGTTTTTTCAGAGACACATTCGTACCGCCATCCTTAAGACCGCGTTTTAACTTTTGGTGCCGCTATGTTTTGTATAATCGTTGGTACAGGTTCTACTTTCTAGGATCATTCAATCTTTTAAAATATGTTTCGCGCCCGTTGGGAAAACGCAAGAAGCGGATCTTGGCCTTTGAAAATTTCTATAATAATTCGCCGGCCTTGGGAAGTTTTCTGGAATTTCAGATGAGGGCGCTTTGCTTAGCCGAATTGCACGATATTGATACGATAGACATCGCCCTAATTTACGATCTAAAAACACCTCTCTGGAATCCCAAAATGTCGAAATGGCTTAGTCCCTCAAACTTTCAACTGCTTCTTTACGAAATTCTACCCTTGTTAAACCTGAACTCGAAATTGGGCTCGGTATTTGTATTTAACTGTCGGGACGATTTTGAATCATTTCTAACCCAGCATTCGGGAGAATATATTCTCTGCCCTTCCCTATTTCATTATATTAATAAAAGCGGCGCCGCTTCGGGAAATTATGGATTTGTGCGAAATTTTTATCTAAAAAAGCGGTATCTGCCTCAATTTGTCTTCAAGCCCAACATTGCTCTTTGGGCCAAGGCCTTTATCAAAAAATATGCCGGAGATAAATATCCTGTTGCCGTCAACTTGCGGATGAATCCGTTTTTTGGCGAAAACCGCAACTCTGATATTCCTTCCTGGCGCCATCTATTTGAATATTGTCTCAATAAGCACCCGGAGATTGTTTTTCTGCTTTTGGCTCAACAACAAGAAGCACCAGACGACTTGAAACATATGTCTAATATTATCTTTGTAAAAAACCATAAAACCACTATGGAGCAGGATATGTGCCTTATCAAACACTCTCTTTTTTTTATGGGCGTCGCTTCCGGGCCGACATCTTTTACTAATCTTACTAATGATATACCATACCGTGTGTTCCGAGTTCAAATGTTTGATAGAAGCTACACTTATAACTGGCATAAACCGGGAAGCCAGTGGCCCTGGGCGGAAAAAACCCTGCAAAAGCTGGTCTGGGAAAAAGAATCTCCCGATTCACTAATAAAAGAATTTGAACATTTGTTCCGGCTGGTTGACAAAGAGTCCTGGCGAAAGAAAATGGAAGTAGATCAATCAAAAATCAAGATCCTGGAGTGGCCGTATATTTATGAAGACAACCAAACCCAATCAAAAAATTAGGCCCGATCAGGAATTTCCCCATTCAGAAGCCGTTTCTTACGCTGAAGAATTCGGGCGGCATTTTACGCGGGATAACCTATTCGGCTATGTGGAAAAAATCAAAAAGATCCGGGTTCTTGTCATTGGCGAAGCAATCCTGGACGAATATCATTTTGGACACGCCATTGGTAAATCCGCCAAAGAGCCGACCGTGGCCCTGAAATTTATGCAAAAAGAGGTTTACCCCGGCGGCTCTTTAGCCATCGCCAATCACTTGTCTAATTTTTGTGACGAGGTCGGTCTTTTAGCCATGGCGGGAGAAAAAGAATCTCAAATCAATCTTATTAAAAAGTCATTAAATAAAAACATAAAACTTTTCTTGTTCCGTAAAAAAAATTCTCCGACGATAACCAAAAAAAGATTTATAGAAATAAGCCCCATCCAAAAACTGCTGGAGTTTTACATAATCAACGACTCTGAACTTAGCAAAGCTCAAAGCTTGGAATTAAAAAGAATGCTTGATCTGACAGTACCTAAGTACAACATGGTTATCTGTGCCGATTTCGGCCACGGCATGATTGACTTAGCGGCCAGAAACACCATCGCGGCCAAGGCGAGGTTTCTAGCCGTAACTGCCCAAGCAAACGCCGGAAATATGGGCTATCACACCATCTCATTATATCCCAAAGCTGACTATCTGTGCGCCGACGAACGGGAAATAAGACTTGAGACAAGAGAAAGGAACAAAGGAATTCCAGAAATCGTAAAGGAACTTCAAAATAGGTTTTCGTATAAAAATTTGATTATTACGGCGGGTGAGGCAGGGTGTTTTCTGGTACAAAGGAATAAAATTATCCGGATCCCGGCGCTGGTTGATAAAACCATTGATAGGGTGGGAGCCGGAGATGCCTTCCTTTCAATTACCGCTCCTTTGATATTTAGCAAAGCTCCGGCAGAAGTGGTTGGCTTTATCGGCAACGCCGTCGGCGCCATTGCCGCGAACATCATCGGAAACGAAAGGCCGGTCACCAAAGAAATGCTTTATGATTTTTTGAATAAAACCATAGGATGGACAAAATAGCCGTTATCGGCAGCAACTCTTTTTCCGGCAGTCATTGTGTCAGCTATTTTCTGGAAAATAGCGATTTTGAAGTTATAGGCATAAGCCGATCGCCCGAATATCCGCCGGTGATGCTGCCCTATCTTTACAAAAAAAACAAGCGGCCGGCCCGATTCAAATTTTATCAGCTTGATCTAAACAAAAATCCCAAACAAATAATCAATCGGCTCGACCGGGAAAAACCCGACATCATCGTCAATTTCGCCGCCCAGGGCATCGTGCCTTTAAGCTGGAACTCGCCGGAAGATTGGTTCAGAACAAATTGCTTAGGGATAGTCAATCTTACCAATGGCCTGCGTGAAAAGAAATATCTAAAAAAATACATCCAGGTTTCAACGCCGGAAATTTACGGCCCATGCAAAAACTTCAAAGAAACTCTCACATATTATAATCCCTCTACTCCCTACGCCGCATCAAAGGCAGCGGCTGATTTATTTTTAGTAACCCTATATAAAAAATTCGGCTTCCCGGTTTGTTTTACCCGTTCGGCCAATGTTTACGGCCCTCATCAGCAACTCTTCAGGATCATACCTAAGTCCGTGATCTCAATTAAAAAGGGACAAAAAATCCCTCTTCACCAGGGAGGATTAATAAGCCGAAGTTTTGTTCATATCACTGACGTGATGCGAGGCATTCATAAAATCATTAACCAAGGCCGAGCCGGTGAGGTTTATCACTTTGCCACCGGACAAAATATAACCATTAAAGAACTGGTTTCTATGATTTGCAAAAAAATTGGGATTAGTTTTGAAAAATCAGTCAAGAAAAGTGGCGACCGGCCGGGCCAGGATGATACCTATGACCTTAATTTTGCCAAAACAAGCAGGGAACTCGACTGGAAACCGACAATTGAGCTTGAAAGCGGCCTTGATGGTATCATCACCTGGATTAATGAATCGTGGTCAAAAATTCAAAAACTCCCTCTGGAATACAGCCATAAAAAATGAACAAAATTTTATCTTTTAAACAACTCGTTCAGGAAATAAAGAAATTAAAAAAGAAAGATAAAAAGATCGGCTACTGCAACGGCAATTACGACCTTTTGCACCCCGGTCATGCCAAGCATTTTGAATCCGCCAAAAAGCTCTGCGATGTCTTAGTGGTATCCGTGGCCAGCGACGCTTTTGTCAAAAAATGGAAGGACAAGAGCCGGCCAGTTTTTTCCGAAAAACTAAGAGCTTATATGGTCAGCCAGCTGGAACCAGTTGATTTTGTGACTATTAATACCCATCATAACGGCTCCGGGATAAAGTTTTTCAATTTACTGAAGCCGGATTACTACATCCGAGGACCGGATTACATAAATTCCAGAGCTAAACAATACCTCAAAGAAAAAGCTCTGGCTATAAAAGCTGGCTGTGCCGTAAGATACACCAAGGACCTGAAACTATCTGCCAGAGAAATCATCAAAAGCATAAAGGAAAACAAAACCTATCGAATCAAGTCAATTTAAACAGGTTCAATAAGCATGTTGCTCTGGTGTTCTTCTTCGGGCAAAAACGGATACATTCTTTCAATCGGCGAACCTAAGTAGCCACGCGATTTGTCCAAAACCGAAAGAGGGATCAGCGGCTGGTCCACGGGCATCATCACTTCGCATAAAACCGGCGAGCTTGAGTGTTTGGCTGAAAGCATGAGTTTTATCATCGTCTGGAGCTTTCGAAGGTCGCCCAATCGGTAAGCCACGACACCATAGGCCTTGGCGATTTTTGTGAAATTCGGGGCACTGTAACCGCTTTTGGGTTCTGAACCAGAATAATAGCGATCAAAAAACATTTCTTGGGTATGCTTAATGGTCAAATAGCTTTCATTATTGAGAATAAATATTTTTAAAGGAATTTTATAATGCACGACTGTTTGTAGTTCTTGGATATTCATCTGAAAACCGCCATCGCCAAATATACCAATAATTCTCCTGCCCCCGCCGCCAAACCAGGCGCCAATTGCTCCGGGCAGGCCGTAACCCATCGGCGCAAAACCGGTATTGGTAAATATCCGCTGTCGCCCTTTGACTTTGAAGGTCTGCATCGTCGAGGTTAAGCTCGTCCCCATGTCGGTTACAACAATATCATCATCTTTTAAGTTTCGACAAAGTTCCTGGATAAAAATGTAAGAATTGATTCTCTTTTTAGTTTTATAATAGGCGGGCAGGACAACCGGGTACTTGGCCTTCCATTCACGGCATTTCTTAAGCCAGTCGCTAACATCTGGAATATTGTTGATTTTTATTTGCTTGGTAAGGGCTTCGATAAATTTATCAGCCGGAGCGACAATCGGAAGGTCAATCTTTAACAAGTTTTTACCCAACTCATGTTCGTCAATATCGATAACTACCTTTTTGGCTAACCGAGCGTAAAGGTCTGGTTTATTGCCAACCTGGCGGGTATCCAGTCTTGAACCGATGGCAATGATTAAATCGGCATTGGCTATTGCATAGTTTGAACCACGTTGACCCATTACGCCAGCCGAGCCGATAAAAAACGGATGGTCATGACTGATTAAATCAAGGCCATTCCAAGTTAAAATAAACGGAAATCTTAATTTGTTTAATAAAGCAAGGAGTTTAGCCGGACCGCGACGGGGGTCGCTCAATCTGACCCCGTGGCCGGCAATTATTATAGGTCTTTGGCTTTTTTTGAGCATCATCAAAACTTGCTTTATTGTTTCGCTGCTAGGCAAACCATCTGAAAGAGCCCTATCTGCTTCCTGGTAGCCAGTCAGTTTTTGGGGTTCAATTTGGGCGTGCTGAAGATTAGTCGGCAGGTCTAGCCAAACCGGTCCTTTTCTGCCTGTTTTAGCCAAGAAAACCGCTTTTTCCAAATGATATCTGATGTCCCGTTGATCCGTGACCATAACGGCGTATTTAGAGTAGGGCTTTGCTCCCTCGATAATATTTATGTGCTGAACGCCGAGTTGCCTTATGGTCCGGCCGTCGGTCGTCAAA
>ERZ1292623.4169-Hain-H51-01um-R1-4169-length-11941-cov-4_pt1 | contig 11941 bp, 15 predicted proteins | sample MGYA00564398_ERZ1292623 | MGnify/ENA primary metagenome ERZ1292623 (study PRJEB36523, sample SAMEA6512633) | groundwater metagenome | collected 2019-01-07 | study: AquaDiva: Metagenomics assemblies of 32 groundwater samples | reverse complement strand
AAAAAAGAAGCAAGTAAAGAATAAGAATCCTAGTAAAAAGTGGACTAAATTTAAGCTACTAGATGGTAAAGTTACCAGAGCTAGGAATTGCCCTAAATGTGGTCCAGGTGTTTTTTTTGCAGAACATAAAGACAGATTGTATTGTGGGCACTGCCATTATTTGGAAGTTAAGAACTAATTTTTTATAACTGTGTCATATTTAAGGGAAATTTTAATTGCATTTGCTGAAGCTAATAATTTAGAATGCAGAGCAGACTTTGTGAATAGAACGCTAGTTTATTCTTGGTTTGATGATTCAAGGAAAGATACACTTTGCAATATAAGCTAGGTTTGTTTTCTAGAAGAATATAAATTTTAAAACCCACAAGGTCAGCCCGAGAGCCAACCCTATGGGAAAAAGAGGTGATATAATATATGGATACCAACATATATTTAAATCTTTCTATTGTAGTTATTTTTAAGTGGTTACATAATAGGATTTTTAATCTCTTTGCTTCTATTAATTTATGCCTACAGAAAAAGAAAGAGAAATTGGGGAGTTTATTTCTAGAGAACTTAAGGGAAGAAACTTAAATCCGGAGTATGTTGGAAGAATTATTTATGGCTATTTGGGGTTTGAAAATTCTAATCCAGGCTTTAGAGATCATGCTCCTGAAACGGGGGCACTATATGTGCAATTAGTTTTAAATGGTTTTATGTATAGTACTGATGGAAATACTGCAAGAGTTTTGGAAAAGAGAAAAAGTTTGAGTAGATTGGCCACACTATTATTTGCTATTGGAGTTGAACGTGAACACTTTTTAATTAAGACAATATCAGAATATGATCATGATTTTGTTTATCCTCCAGAAAAGGGAATATGTTTTTCTGCTTTAAGATTAGTCCATGATGATCTTGAGATAATAGAACGAGAATCTATTTCTAATCAAGAATTAGTAGATAGAATACAAATCTACTTTGTTAATTTAAGGTCTGCACATGGAGATGGAGAAACTCCTGTTAAAGTTTTAGAACACTTACTAAAAAGAGTTCCAGAATTGTCTGGTTATAGAATTCATTTTAAAAAGATTTAAAAACACTTTACATTTCCAATACTTAAATGGCAGATGCGGATGTTGTAAAAAGAATAAGAGAGTTAATGAATAATCCTGAGTATATTAGGAACATATGTACATGTGCACATATTGATCATGGCAAGACTACGTTTTCAGACAATTTGCTTTTAGGTGCAGGAATGATTTCTGAAGAATTGGCAGGAAAACAGCTATCTTTAGATTTTCATGAAGATGAAAAGGAGAGAGGAATTACAATTGATGCTGCTAATGTTTCCATGATTCATAAGTTAGGAGATAAAGAATTTTTAATCAATTTAATTGATACTCCCGGGCATGTTGATTTTGGTGGAGATGTAACAAGAGCCATGAGAGCATGTGATGGGGCTATTGTTTTAGTTTGTGCTGTTGAAGGAATTATGCCTCAGACAGAAACTGTGTTAAAACAAGCTTTAAGAGAAAGAGTCAAGCCTATCTTATTTATCAATAAAGTTGATAGATTGATTAAAGAAGTTAAGCTAACTCCTGAAGCAATGCAGCAAAGATTCATTAAGATTATAACAGATGTTAACAAATTAATTAAGAGTATCGCACCTGAAGAATATAAAGAGAAATGGCAAGTCAATGTTCAAGATGGAAGTGTTGCTTTTGGAAGCGCTTTTCACAAATGGGGATTAAGTGTTCCTTATATGCAGAAGCATGGAATTTCTTTTAAAGATGTTATTGAGGCTTATAACTCTGAAAAACAAACTGAACTGGCAAAAAAAGCTCCTATGCATCAGGTTGTTTTAGATATTGTTACAAGACATCATCCTAACCCTAGACAAGCTCAGGCTTATAGAATACCAAAAATTTGGCAAGGGGATTTGGAATCTAGTTTAGGAAAATCTTTGTTAAGTTGCGATTCTAATGGGGAAGTTGCATTTGTTGTTACTAAAATTGTTGTTGATAAACATGCAGGAGAAGTTGCTGCTGGAAGATTATTTTCTGGAACTGTAAAACAAGGGCAAGAAGTTTACATGATTGGAGCTAAAAGAAAATTAAGAGTACAGCAAGTTAATGTTTACAAAGGATCTCAAAGATTTCAGGTAGAAAGTGCAGTTGCGGGAAATATTGTGGGGCTTATTGGATTAAAAGATGCTTTTGCAGGCGAAACTGTTTCAAGTGTTGAGATTGAACCTTTTGAGGCGATTAAACATATTTTTGAACCTGTTGTTACTAAGTCAATTGAAGCAAAAAAAGCAAGTGACTTGCCTAAACTAGTTGAAGTTTTAAGGCAAGTAAATAAGGAAGATCCCTGTATTTTTGTTTCTATCAATGAAGAAACTGGAGAAAATCTGATTGCTGGGATGGGGGAACTACATTTAGAAGTTGTTGAGAACAGGATTAGAAAAGAAAAGGGTGTTGATGTCAAAACCTCTAATCCTATTGTTGTTTATAGAGAATCTATTTTGAAAAAGTCCAGGGAAATTGAAGGTAAGAGTCCCAATAAACATAATAAGTTTTATTTCACTGTTGAACCAATACCTGATAATGTTTATGAAGCAATTAAAAGTGGAGAAATTCCAGATGGAAGGATAAAGAAAAATGATAGGGAACTTTGGAATAACTTTGTTAAATTAGGGTATGAAATGAAGGAAGCGAGAAGCATTAAGCAGATTTTTAATGGGAATATTTTGATTGACTCGAGTAAAGGCATTGTTCACATTGGTGAGGTAATTGAACTGATTATGGATGGTTTTGAACAAGTTATAAAAGAAGGACCATTAGCAAGAGAGCCTGGAATTAAAATGGTAGTAAGATTGAAGGATACTACATTACATGAAGATGCTATTCATAGAGGGCCTTCACAAGTATTACCTGCTGTAAGAGAGTCTATTAGAGGAGCTATGATTGATGCCCAGGCAATTTTATTTGAGCCTTTGCAAATTTTACAAGTAGATATACCTGCTGAATACTTGGGGGAGATTTCTAAACTTGTTGGGAATAAGAGAGGACAACTTTTGACTGTTGAGCAAGAAGGAGTGCATATAACATGTAAGATTAAATTACCTGTTGCTGAAATGTTTGGACTAAGCAATGATTTGAGAAGTGCAACTGAAGGAAGAGGAAGTTTTTTCGTTGTTGATCAAGCTTTTGAGAGATTACCTGCTGAATTACAAGATAAGGTAATTAAAAGCATAAGACAAAGAAAAGGATTGAAGACTGAAACTGTTTCTGAATCTGAAGAGAAGTGAGAAAAGGTTATTATCTCTCTTAAGTGCAGCTGTTTTTTCTGTTGCTCATTAATGAGATAGATCTTGAATCTTTTTTTATGACCTAAGCATAAAATTATATGATAAAATTTTAGCAGTATTCGTATTATTTGATTAGTATTTACTTTTTGTTAGTAGTAAAAATAGAAAGATTTATAAACTCTTGTTAACAGTAATATTTATAAATTGATTTCATCGTGAAACTTGTATATCAAAAGGAGGATATATGATAAAATGGCTAAAGAAAAACCACATATTAACTTAGTGTTTATTGGTCATGTAGACCATGGTAAAAGTACTACAGTAGGTAGATTATTGTTTGATTCTGGCGCTATTACCGAGCAGGCTTTAAGAAAACTAAAGGAAAAAGCAGAAGAATTAGGGAAGAAAGGATTTGAATTTGCTTTTGTTATGGACAATTTGAAAGAGGAAAGGGAAAGGGGAGTTACTATTGATCTTTCTCACAAGAAATTTGTTACTGATAAATATGAGTTTACTATAATTGATGCGCCTGGACACAAAGATTTCATAAAGAATATGATTACTGGTGCAAGTCAGGCAGATGCTGCTGTTTTGGTTGTTGCTGCGACTGATGGAGTTATGGAGCAGACAAAAGAGCATATTTGGCTAAGCAGGACTTTAGGTGTTGGACAGATGATTATTGCAGTAAACAAGATGGATGCAGTGAAGTATGAACAAGCTAGATTTAACAAGGTCAAGGAAGATGTTAGCGTTGTTTTGAAGACTGCAGGATTTAAAGTTGATCAAGTTGCATTTTTACCTCTTGCTTCATTTCCAGGAGATAATGTTGTTAAGAAATCAAGCAATTTAGGGTGGTATAATGGACCAACTTTAAGAGAGCAATTAGATTTGTTAAAATTACCTGAGAAACCAACAAACTTGCCTTTGAGATTACCAATTCAAGATGTTTATAACATTACCGGTATTGGTGTTGTTCCTGTTGGAAGAGTTGAAACAGGAATAATGAAGATTGGAGATAAAGTAATTATTACTCCAGGAAGAGAGGGCAAAGGAGTTACAGGTGAAGTTAAGACTATTGAAATGCATCACGAACAAGTTACTCAAGCAGAGCCAGGAGATAATATTGGTTTTAATGTAAGAGGCATTGGTAAGAAAGATATTGCTAGAGGAGATGTTTTAGGGCATTCTGATAATCCTCCAACTGTAGTAAGCGAGTTTACAGCTCAAATTGTAATCTTAAACCATCCAACTGTGATTACTGTGGGGTACACTCCAGTATTCCATGTGCATACTGCACAAGTGGCATGTCAATTTATTGAATTGGTAAAGACAATCAACCCAGCTACGGGTGAAACTTTAAAAGAAAAACCAGATATGCTAAAGAATGGTGATGCTGCAATTGTTAAGATAAAGCCAACCAAACCTATGGTTATTGAGAGACAGAAAGATATACCCCATATGGCAAGATTTGCTATTAGAGATGCGGGAAGCACTGTAGCAGCTGGTATGTGTATTGATGTGGTTAAAAAGGTTTAATCCTTTTTTTCCTTTTTTATCTAAATCTTTAAATATTAGAATTCTTTTATTATCTTTATGAGTTTTATATCATTTTTTTATAATCCTGCTAATGGATTTTTATTAAATCGTATTCCGGAGATTGCTTTTGTTTTGCTAAGTTTGATTTATATCTTCTTTTGGAAATACGTATTCTTGTTTTTTGAAAGAATTTTTAGAGGAATTTCTTATTCATTTTTTGAAAATAGGCCTACTCTTATGAACATTCTAGGCTATGTTGATTCTTTTTTTATTTTTGTTCTTACTGTGCTTTTTGCTATACCTTTGATGAAGAATTTGTTACATGGCTATATAGAGCCTTTACTTGATACTAAATATTTGCTGATAATTGTTTTAGTGCTCTTTGTTCTTGCGTATGTTTATTATTACTTGGTTTATAGCAGGCATTATTTGCATCCGAAGAATTAATAGTGTATAAGATCGTAACATATGTCACGACTTTATACATCGAAGAATTAATAGTTAGCTTTAAAAAGACCATTTTCTCTTTATAACTTATGTCAAAAGCAAGAATCAATTTAGCTGGGGTGGAGATTAACCAAATTAATGAAATTTGTAGTTCTATAGTAGAGATAGCTAAGAAAACTAAGACTAAACTTTATGGACCTATCCCTTTGCCTACTACAAGAATGAAGGTTACTACTAGAAAAAGCCCTTGTGGAGATGGAAAAGCAAGTTTTGACAGATTTGAAATGAGAGTTCATAAGAGAGTTATTGATTTAGATGTTGATGAGAGAGCTTTAAGGTTAGTTATGAAAGTTCCTATACCTGAGGGTATTCAGATTTCTATTAATGTTTTAGGATGAGAAAAGTGGCTACTTTAACCATTCATTAAATTGTTTTTTTGCTTCTTATTTAGACTTAAAATTTTGATTGATTTTTTATTTAGTCTAAAAATATTAAAGATACCATTATGCCAATTCCTACTAAAAAAGTTATTAATTGAATCAATGATTTTTGAAATTTAACTTCTTTATGCAATTCTGGGATTAAGTCAGAGCCTGCTATGTAGATAAAAGTTCCTGCTGCAAAAGGAATTAAAAATGCTGTTAAGCCATCTATACGTGAACTTAAGACTAATGAAATTATGGCGCCTAGAACTGCAGTTGCCGCTGTAAGAAAATTAAATGTTAGTGCTTTCGCTTTAGAAAATCCCCCTTGCAATAAAACTCCAAAATCGCCTATTTCCTGTGGTATTTCATGTAAAATTACTGCTATTGTTGTGGCTATTCCCGTTGGGATGCTTACTATATAGCTGGCTCCTATTATTATTCCATCTATCAAATTATGAATACTGTCTCCTAATAAGTTCATTACAGCAAATGGATGAACATGCTCTTTTGAATGTGGTAAGTGACAATGTCTCCAGTGAATAAATTTTTCTACAATAAATGAGAATATTATTCCAGAAAGGATGTATAAAGATGTTTTTAGGCCAAAGCCTGTTTCTTCAACTGCTTCTGGAATCAAATGAATAAAAGCATCTCCGAATAATGCTCCAGCTGAGAAGCTAATTATGTATATCAGAGTTTTTTTTAACCTATTTGTTTTTATTGATAAAGTTAAAATTCCTATTAATGATACTAGACTCACAATTAAAACGCTTATTAAAGAATAAGTCCAAGTTTCTATCATTTACTAGATTAGAACTTTTTTTATATTTAAGCATTTTGTTTATTTCTTATGAGAGATGATATTTGGCTTAACAATAGACTGGAACAGATATGGCAGTTTTTATTTCCTGAAGTTATTAAGGGGAATAAAGTTCTAATTAAGTTTAAAGGGAGATGGAAAAATAAGTTTGGACATATTTCTAAGAAAGGGGAACATTCTGAGATTGTTATTAATGGATTATTTAGACATGATGAAGTTCCTGAATATATGATTGATTTAACTATTGCTCATGAGTTGATTCATTATATGCATGGATTTAGCTCTCCTTTGCCTAAGTTGTATAAACATCCCCATAAAGGCGGCGTTGTTACAAGAGAACTAAGAAAAAGAGGGTTTTCACATTTATTGATTAAAGAAAAATATTTTTTGAAAGATCAATGGCTGGCACTATACACAAGGTTGGTTATTTCTTGAGCATAAATCTCATATAATTTTTGCAATTAAAACAATAATAAATAATTTTATTCTTATGAATTCTGACTCTGCAAGTTTTAGAAGGAACAAGATAGTGATAACAATGTTTGCACATTTTTCTTTTTAATTCTCTAGGCAATCTTAAATTTACTTTCATTGCAGTTTTGTGAGCTATATCTATATATCTTTGAGCTAAGTCAGGATTAACTTTGAATTTTTTTTGAGCTTCTTTAAAAAGAAATTTAATCCTATCTAATGCTATATCTTGTTTTACTTTTTTTGGAATTCTTTTAACCATTTTAGAACGGAAGAAGCCTACTTGGATCTTGCTTACGTAATTCTGACTCTATTGCTATTATCTCTTCACGAGTCCTTTTTGGATGAAAAAGAGTATCTATAATGTCTGTTATCTTACTTCTCTCATGATAATATCTTTCTCTGGCTTCGCTGAGCATTAAGTATATTGTTGTTTCATAACATAAACCAGCTGCAAATCCTGTAGAAACTATTAGTTCTATTGTTTTTTCATACATGCTTAAAATGATAACTTGTTATTTTAAAACATTTTCGATATGTATTAAAACAAAGCTGCATTTGATAAAATATGTTTAAACTTTTGTCTGCAATAGTTTTGGAGGTTGTAATCTTTTCTTTTTACTTAATTTCTTTAGTTTTAAGCTATTTAATAAGTTTAGATAATAATGCTAAACAAAATAAAAAATCCACAATAATCTTACACGGAGGATGGTTTTCTAGTGGGTTGTTTTATATTTTAATGAAAAGGAGATTAGAAAACTTAGGATATGCTGTTTATATCCCCGATTATGGCTACCATTTTGGAAAAATAGAAGAAATTGCTGAAAAGTTAGATAAGTACATCAAACAAAATAAAATTAAAAAATTTGTCTTTATAGGGCATAGCTTGGGGGGATTGATAGGATTATATTATTGTAAAAATTACAAAAATAATATTGTTAAACTAATTTCTATTGGAACTCCCTTTTATGGAACTTGGCTAGCTAGAATTCCTTCTATTTTTTCTGAAAGCGCTAAGCAGATGATTCCTGGAAGTTTGTTTTTTAAAAAATTGCATAAGGGCAGAATAACTAAGGATATTTATACTATAGGATCAAAACATGATCAGTATATCCCTATTAAATCTTCTCAGCTAAAAAGAGCTAAGCACATTACAATAGAGGGAGTAGGGCATCTTTCATTATTATTCTCAAATAAGGTTTTTCAAGAGATAAAGAAAGTTTTATAAATGCTTTTTTTGTTCTACAAGACATGGCAACATTAAGAAAGGGTAAATGCTATACACATATTACAAGACCTTATACCAGAAGATCTAAAGTTAAGGCTAAAGCTTATATCAAAACAGTACCTCCTTCTAAGGTTGTGAGGTATGACATGGGCGATCCTAAGAAAGATTTTGATTATGAGATTGTTTTAATTGCTAAAGAAAATGGACAGATTAGGCATAATGCTTTAGAATCAGCAAGACAGGTAGTTAATAGAAGGTTACAGAATAATTTAGGACAAAAAGCTTATTATTTTAAATTATTGTTATACCCACATCATATTTTAAGAGAGAATAAGATGTTGTCTGGTGCACATGCAGATAGGCTGCAGACAGGAATGGCGCATTCTTTTGGAAGGACTGTAGGACTAGCTGTACAGGCTAAGAAAGGTAAGAGATTGTTTAGTGTTAAGGTTTCAAGTAATGGAATTGAGCAAGCTAAAAAAGCTTTAAGATTAGCATGTCCAAGAATGCCTGGAACTTATACTATTGATGTAGTAAAGATTAATTAGAAACCTTTATTTATTAAAGTAATTTTCTTTATTTATGTCTAACTTTATTCTATGGCTGAGCGAGATTCATGATGAGAGTTTAGCTGGAAATAAATTCTTCTTTTTAAGCAGATTATATCAAGCTAAATTTCCTGTGCCTCCAGCTTTTTGCGTTACTAAAGAAGCATTTTCTTATTTTTTAGAAACGACTGGATTAAAGAGAAAAATAGTTGAGGCTTTAGCGAGAAAAGAAAATATCAAAGATGTTTCTTATGCGCTTCAGGAATTGATAGTTGAAACTGAAATCCCTTTAGATCTTAAAAAAGAAATTGAAGAGGCTTATGAGAATATTAATGTTGACCCTGCAGTGCAAAATACTGGATCTGCTTTTTCCTTTATTAAAGCAGGAAGAGATTCAAGCTGTGTTGTTGTGAGGGCTAGTGGAAATTTTGAGAGCAATGTTAAAAACACTCTTTTGAATGTGAAAGGAAGTAAAAATTTAATTTATTCTTTAAAGAAGGTTTGGGCTTTACATTATAATCCTGAGAATATTGCAACTGGAAATCTTGATAGTTTAGCTTTGGCTACTTTAGTTCAAAAAATGGTAAACCCTGCAGTTTCTGGGAGTTTTCACTTTGAAAATAATGACCTGATGATAAAAGCAGTTTATGGATTCCTTGATTCTGAAATCAATTATAAAGCTGATGTTTACACTTTAGACCGAGATTCTTTGTATATTAAAGATAGGAGTTTACATGTTCAGGAATCTAAACTTATTAAAGATGATATGATTGGAAACATTGTTCTTAGGCAAATTGCAACTTCTGGGAATAAGCTTTCTGATAATGACTTAAGTTTTATTGCACAGATAGCTAAGAAACTAGAATCTGATTATTCTGATAAAGAGGTTACTTTTGCTATTGAGGGACCTAGACTTTATTTCCTGAATGTTAAAGATAAAAAAGATGCCAAGCCTAAAGAAGATGGTGAAATTATACCTATTATTCCTGATTCTTTCTTTGATACTGTGCATTTAACTTTGCCTGAGGAGGTGAAACAAGAGATAAAGCCTTTAAGTGAGGCTGAGATGGCTTTGATAGAGGCTAAATTTGGAGAGGTTCATATTAAAATGCCTAAAAATAAGAGATCTCTGCATATTGCCCAAAAATTACTAGATATTCTTTCTTTGCAGATTGAAGACTGAACCCTTTTTATTGAATTATTGCTTTGCTACTTTTTTCGTTATTGTAAATCCTTTGTTCATTTTAAATATTCAACAAGAAAAGAATCTCCATATTCTCTTCTCAATGCTTCAGTTATTTCTGAGTCTCCTGATCTGCCCCACATTCCTCCTGACTTTACAGGAGTTTCATATAAAATTCTTTCTGGTTTTCCAGGAAATAATCTATAAAATCTTCTAGGACCTCTTTCTCTAATCCTTAATATAATAAAATCTTTTTCATCATGTTCATCACAGATAACTAAGTTTCTTCCTTTGCTATTTAAGTCATTAACTATTTCTTTTAATGTTTGTAAATGTGTTTTCGTCATTTTAATCTCATCTTTTTCTTATAATAAGCTTATAACAAGAGTATATAAAAGTTTCTATTTATGCTACTATGTAGTAGCTAAGTATTTTATAAAAATTGGAAAGTTTTGGCTTTGCACATAAATACGATTAGTTCATGTGTAAAGTTTTAAAACCAAAAGATTTATAAATAAGTGATACTACTATACAGTAGATAATACTAATAAGTGGGAGGGAATTAAAATGTCGAGAACAGATGGAATAAAAGGTCTTCATGATTTAGTGCAAGAAGCAAATAAGGTTGTACCAAATTCTACAGCTATGAAAACTCTTGCTCTACATACTTACTTTCATGGTATTGGAAGCGGTACTGTGGACGTTAGTGCATTAACTGGATCTGGAATAACTATAGACGAATTTATTAATGGTATTCCGGACTTAAAGAAAATTCATGAAGCTATTGCTGATTATTCGGCTGAGCCGGACCAACATCAAAAAGACTTAGCTTACAGCCATGTTTATGAAGCTTTATTTAAGGGCATGATTAAGGTCAGATAATGCCTTCATTTTCTTTTTTCTATAAATTTTTTTATTTCTTTTATATACTCTTCAGTTTGTTTTCTATACTTGTCATATTCTTTTCCAGAAATCTCTTTAATTTCATTATGTAGAATTCTTCTTGAGAGAAAGAAAAGATCATTCATCAACATTACATGCTTGCCATTAAGATAACCTTGCTTAACCATTTTTTCTTTAAGCATTTCTGCTGCATGCTCTGGGCTTGGAGGAACTTCACCAATACGCATTAAAGCAGCATGAGTTGCATCAATTGCAGACCAATATAGATCAAGCATTGCAGCTAATAAATGTTTTTCAGCACTATTGAAGCTTGCAAAACTCATGTTAAAATAAGTATAAATCGATTCTCTGCTAGGCCTTATTCTTCCTTGGTATAACAAAAGCTGCAAAGGATCAAAGAAACCAGTGTCAACTAAGGCAATGCCACTTCTTAGGATGTTAACAGCAACCGGGTCTCCTGACCTTACATATTCCCAAAAGCTTGTCAATTTCATTGTTTGCACATGAATCTTTTTACTAATATCAAGAATGGCTTTTTCAACAATTATCTTGTATGTCTCCATAATTTCAGGAGCTAGAACAATATGTACATCATCAATGATGATTAAAATGTCAATGTCTCCTTTTTGATCTCTACTTGCATCGGTAGTAGAACCAAATAAGATTATTCCAGAAATAAATTTTCCAAACTCCTTATAGACTTTGCCTGCAAAAGACTTGGCGATGTCTAGATTTCTATTAGGAACATAAATCTCATTATTCCTTTTATCAATAGAAAACTCCATTTCATCACCTCTCTTTTTGCTGTAAATTTTTTACTTTATTAATGTTTTTATTCTAACCTAATACCACTCCAGAATCTCCAATCTGTTTCTTCAGTTCCAGTATCTGGGGAGTAGCCCCCTACAATATAACTTGGAGAGTAAGTTCTTCCTTTGAAAAAGCCTAAGTCATCATCAGACCATAATTTAGTTCTGTAAACTGGGGATGCAAAATTACTCATAAATTTAGTCCATGCTCTTATATCCTGATGTGCAGGTTCAATTATCATTTTTCCCTTATAACCAGACTCTTTCATCTTTTTTACAAAT
>ERZ1292623.4168-Hain-H51-01um-R1-4168-length-11942-cov-6_pt1 | contig 11942 bp, 14 predicted proteins | sample MGYA00564398_ERZ1292623 | MGnify/ENA primary metagenome ERZ1292623 (study PRJEB36523, sample SAMEA6512633) | groundwater metagenome | collected 2019-01-07 | study: AquaDiva: Metagenomics assemblies of 32 groundwater samples | reverse complement strand
TTCTCATCTTGCGCCCATTTGATTAATGAGTGCAATATGTATGTGAGGTTAGTCATGTCTCGTGGTAATGTGCCCGAGTTGGAACCAAAAACAGCCTTTAAAATAAGGCTATTGGAGAAATTTTTAACGATGCGCGGCTGATGGGATTTGAACCCACGGTCTCGCCCGTGACAGGGGCGCGCATTAAACCAACTATGCTACAGCCGCATTCTTATGAAATTGTCGAAAACCTTCTTTTTTCGTTCAAGAAAAAGAGATTTCACAATTACATGATTATACATAAAATCATACAATTTCAAAGAACTATAAATACTGTACGTCAGTCGGTAATAATTCCCATTTCCTTTTCTGAATACCCCCTTAAAAATATCCCTAGCCTCTAAATTATTTTTTAGTCTCCTTAGAAAATTTCCAGAACATGAAGTAAAAACTGTTCTGATAGCCAAAAGCTTATTCTTTCTCTCTTTGTGGACATATCCAACCCACACGTTTCCATCTCCATCAAAATAGCCACGCACAAAATCAGAGAAAAAAATTGACGGTATATTTGGTATTGCCATATTTTTTGTCTTTCGTTCTCGGAAACCAAGTTTTCTTAAATCTTCACACATTTCAATACTTCCAATTTGTAATCTGTAAATATTTTTATTGTCCCCATAAACAGGGCGTTTACTTATTTTATGTTCTGATCCAATAACCTTCCTTATTTTTTCTAGTAGTCCCTTGTCTGTAATCTGGATGCACCAGAACTGTCCTCCACGTTTATTGACCGTAATGTATCCATCCGCGGCAAAAAAACCGAGTACATATGCCATTTCAGGCGTCCATGTTTTAAAAAAATCTTTATTAACTTTTTTATAAATTGGCATCAGCCAATTATACAACGTGACAGGCTGGATTACTAACCGATTTCCTTTAAACTTTGTGTCGGGGGTGGGGATTGAACCCACGACCCCGGGCTTATGAGTCCCGTGCTCTACCAACTGAGCTACCCCGACAATATCTTTGTTTAACTACCAAAACAGCTACCTCCGACATTATGTTTGTTTAACTACCAAAACAGCTACCTCCGACATTATGTTTGTTTAACTACCAAAACAGCTACCTCCGACAATATGTTTGTTTAACTACCAAAACAGCTACCCCGACAATAACACTGACCTAAAGAATATCCCACAAAACACAACCGTTCGCAAATGAAAAACCCGCGTCATTCGCTGACGGCGGGTATGAGAAGCACTCCGGAGAGTTTGTCGGTTATTCGTCACGAAGGCGGTACTCAACATAGGCCTTGCTCACTGGAGTACCGACCATTCTTCCTCGCTTATCTTTCGTCGGATTAACTGACTCCCGACCAGTTCTAAGCTCAGCACACATGGATTTTACTTCATCAACGCTGACGCCATCAAATGTGATAGTGTCGCCACCGTCACCGACAGAATAAATCCTGATTCGTCCGCAATCTCCCTCACCTACAACGTCAAAACCACGATTGATTTTCTGCAGACGCCTTGCCAATGTCTCAAGTTCTCTCATCCACACCAACGCTGGGGAACAACCACCCACTCCCGCAAGCGCCAGGTTATAAAAAAGTTCTTCGTCGGATTTGTAGAGTTTAACCAATATCAACATGCACGAAAACGGGTTCTGTTTGCGTCTGATGAGCAAACCGAACAACTCCACGTTCACTCGAACTTCTTCTGCGGTCATCATCGCGCGGCTCCTTGTGAGTTTGTACATTATTTCTCGCAAAAGAGTAACACAGAATCTTCGTTTACAAAAAACCGCCCCATTGGCGGTTTTCTTCTTGTTGCGGAGCCCGGATTTGAACCGGGAATCTCAAGGTTATGAGCCTTGCGAGTTACCGTTACTCCACCCCGCTATGTTAGTCCTGTTAGCCCCATTTGCCCCGACGAACTGGTAAATACCATGTTACCACAGCGTGGAAATGGAGCAAGTCAAACCGTCATTGCTTAAACGGCGAGGCCCTCCCGTAAATAATGTCCTGCATGGGCCAAAGGGTGCCCAAAAGGACATTATTTACGGGAGGGCTCTAAATGTACTTGAACTCCTTAAACACCTCCTGAAACAACTTGACCACCCGTTCTGCTTCCGGCTTGTTAACCGCGTAATCGGAACCCTCATGAGCGATGGCATTCCTGACTTTGTGGGCCTCCCAGGCCTCTTGCAAGGTATCAAAATCGCTCGGCTCAATGGACTTGAGTTTGTCGCCCATCGTCGCTCCGTGATACCCCATTTTGTCCAGCATATCGTTTAGCATGATGTCGGCCTCAAGAATGGCGAGTTTCCAATCGCTTGGATTTGGCGAATTAACATGTTCAAGAACCTTGGCCCATTTCGGATTGACATAATTTTCCGCGACATGGCCAACTCCGTAAAATATCTCTTTCGGCGGTTTGAGCGGCTCCTTCAGTTTTTTATTCAACGCCGAGTATTTCCAAAGCAGAAAAAGAATGGCCCCAATCATGAAAACCGAAAAAACAAAAGAGAAGAACTTCAGGAAAGAAAGAACCGTGGCGACATACGGACTGCCCGTCGTTCCTATGAACTCCGCAAAAGAAACCTTGCCCTGCAAAAAAAGCCAAGAAGTGTTTAGAAATTGGCCGAGACCTCGGCGACTGCCCAAAAAGCCGCCGAAACGGACCAGAATCGCGCCCAGAATAGCAACAATAAAAAACCCGAGGATAACCGGCTCAGCCGGGTGAATTGACGGCGTTGACGGCTTTGGTGATTTTGAAAATTTTTTTCCTTTTTCGTCCGCCATTTTTTAATCAATTAATTGCGACTTCATTATAACCCGCCTTCGCCTAAAAATTCTTTGCCGATTTTGAACAAGAGGTCCTCTCGGCAATGAGGCGAGAAAAACTGAACGCCGAGCGGCAAAACCTTGCCTTCGCGCATAACATTGCCAGATGGAACAGTAATCGTCGGGATACCGGCAATGTTTGAAGGAACGGTAAAAACATCGGCAAGATACATTGAAACAGGGTTCATGGTTTTCTCACCCAGCTTAAACGACGGTGTCGGCGTCGTCGGGGTAATTATCAAGTCAACATTTTCCCAGGCATCGGCAAAATCCTTGGCAATGAGTTTCCGGACTTCCTGCGACTTATGATAAAACTCATCGTAATACCCCGATGACAGAACATAAGCGCCTAACAGAATCCTTCGGCGCGGCTCCGGACCGAAGCCCTGTCCGCGAGTCAAGAGATAATCGTCAATCAGCTTGTCGCCGGAAACATAAAGCCCGTATTTCATGCCGTCAAAGCGGGCAAGATTTGAAGAGGCCTCGCCCGGCAACATGATGTAATAAGCCGGCAGAGAATATTTCGCGTGCGGTAATTCAATATCTCGGATTTTATGACCGAATTTTTGTAAAAGTTTTAAGGCCTCTTCAAAATTATCGCGGACATCCGGGTCAATCCCCTCGCCAATGATGAATTCCCGCGGAACACCGATGGTTAATTTTTTCGCGCTCGGCCGCGAGCCTGACCGCGCTCCGGCGTAATCGGAGTCCGAAATCGTCGTGCTGTCCAGCGAGTCGGCGCCCCGAATGGCATTAAAAATAATTTCGGCGTCAGAAACGGACTTGGTGAGCGGGCCGATTTGGTCAAGCGAAGAACCGAGTGCGATAAGACCGTTTCGGGAAACCGAGCCGTAAGTGGTTTTTAGGCCGACACAACCGCAAAAGGCCGCTGGCTGGCGGATGGAACCGGCTGTATCGGAACCGAGAGCGGCCAAAGCGCCACCCATGGCAACCGCCGCTGACGAACCGCCTGACGAACCGCCCGGCACCCGCGAAAGGTCGTGTGGATTTTTCGTCGGGCCATAAGCCGAATTTTCGGTTGAACTGCCCATGGCAAATTCGTCCATGTTTGTTCGGCCGATAAAAATCGCGCCCGCGTCTTGAAGTTTTTTTATCGCCATTCCGCTATACGGCGCGATATAACCCTCAAGCATTTTGGAAGCCGCGCCGACCCGTCGGCCTTCAATCAAGATATTGTCCTTCACCGCGAGCGGCACGCCGGTGAGTTCGGTGGCGACGCCGTCATCAATCATTTTTTGGGCTCGACGAGCCTGCGCCGGGATATCGTCAAAAACTTCCAGAAAGGCATGGATGTCTTTGTCTTTCTTCTTTATTGCATGGAGATATGCGTCGCAAAGTTCGGCAACCGAAAAATCGCCGTGAGTCAGATGTTTGTGAGCATTTTTAATTGTCAGATTTCTTGTTTCTATCATTTTGATTTTACCGCAACGCTTGTCATTGCCGAATTTATCACAAAATTTTCTTGACTTTAATGAAGCCCTTTTCGGTCTTTGGCGCCAAGGCCAGTAAAGCGTCAGTGAACTTCCCCGATTCGTGCGGCTGACCGTCTTCTCGCATGACATTTTTCACGCCGGAATTATACAGATTTCCAATTTTGCTCTCGCCTGTCATTTGCGCAGTAGAGTCATTCGCTTCGTTAATCTGGCTGACATAGGCAAGAATCGCCTCAATGTCTTGACGAACTTTTTCAATTTCGTTCTCGGGAATTGTAATCCGAGCTAGAGAAGCCAGTTTTTCAACGTCTTTTCTCTCAATCTCCTTTGTGTTCTTTTCAATCATAATTCAGCGTGTATTTTGTTATTCCAAGTGGCGCGGACACAAACAACCAATATCTTTCATCTTAACATGTCAAGAAATTCACTTTCCGAGAGAACGGTAACGCCAAGCTCGGTTGCTTTATCAAATTTTGAACCCGGCTCCGTCCCCGCGACCAAGAAACTGGTCTTTGAAGAAACCGCGCTTGAGACCTTGCCTCCGCGGGCTTTGATTCTCTTTTTCGCTTCGTCGCGCGACATCGCCGAAAGCGAGCCGGTTAAGACAAAGGACTTGCCGGTGAATGAGGCATTTTCGGCCGCTTTGGTTGCGCCAGCCGTTCCGACTGCTCCGCCCGCGCCTGTCATACCGGCTACACCTGTCGCCCGCGACATTTTCTCAATTTTGACTTCCCGAACAAGCTCATCGGCAAGTTTTTTATTGTGTCTATCCCGAAACCAAGCGTGAATGGATTCGGCAACAATAGGCCCGACACCGTTCAGCGACTCAAGCGTTTCTTTTGACGCCTCACGAATCGCTTCAAGTGTTTTGAAATGTTTGGCAATATCTTCGGCGGTTTCTTCACCGACTTGCGGAATTGAAAGACCGACGATAAACCGCGGCAATGTAATCTGTCTGGCTTTTTCTATTGATTCCAGCAGATTATCAACGGATTTTTCGGCAAAGCGAGGCAAACTCAAAAGGTCGCCTCGTTTGAGAGAAAAAATATCGGCCGCGTCGGAAATTAAACTGTGTTCAATCAAAACATCAATGATTTTCGGCCCGAGATGGTCAATATCAAAAGCGTGTTTTGAAACAAAATGATATAGTTTGCGTTTGTGTTGCGCCGCCGAATTTTTGTTTACGCATCTGTAAGCCACTTGCCCTGGCACTCGTTCAATCCGGCCGTCGCCCCCGCACTCCGGCACAAAAGTCGGAAAAATAAAGGGTTTTTCTTTGCCGGTTCGCATTTCAACCAGGACATTCACGATGTCCGGAATGACATCGCCGGCTTTCTGAATGACAACCGTGTCGCCGACACGGACATCCAGTCGTTTGATTTCATCTTCGTTGTGAAGCGTCGCTCGCGATACGACCGAACCGGCCACCGAAACCGGCTTCAAATGTGCAACCGGCGTCAGCACTCCCGTCCGGCCGATTTGCAGGCGGATGTCTTCAACAATCGTCGTAACTTGCTCGGCCGCGAATTTGAAAGCGATCGCGAACCTCGGCGCTTTGCCTGTGTAGCCAAGCGTGTCCTGATATTTTTTGTCATTGACCTTCACGACGATGCCGTCCAATTGATAGTCCTCGCGTCGCGACTTTTTCTCCCATTCTTTCCAAAAAGCGATAACTTCGGCGATATTTTTACAGAGTGTGAAATGTTTGTTTACCTTGAAGCCCAATTTTTGGATTAATTTAAGCTCATCAAACTGATTCTGTGGCATTGGCCGACTTGAAAAACTCAAATCATAAATAAAAGTGTCAAGTTTGCGAGCAGAGACAATTTTCGGGTCAAGTTGGCGAATGGAGCCGGCAGCGGCGTTTCGGGGATTGGCAAACGGCGGTTCGCCTTGTTTTTCGCGTTCGTTATTTATTTTCTCAAGCTGACTTTTAGAAAGCCATACTTCACCTTCAACGATAACATCAACCGGCTCGGTCAGTTTGAGCGGAACCGACTCAATCGTTCTGACATTGGCCGTAACGTCTTCGCCGACCTTGCCATCGCCGCGAGTAGCGGCGGTTTTGAGCATTCCCTTCTCATATTCAAGAACGATTTTCAGGCCGTCAATTTTGAGCTCGCAGATGTATTCGGGCGAAATTTTTTCAGACGAAACTTCCTCGTCGGTTTTATGAAGTTCGGCTTTAGCGGACTCCGCCTTCAGGTTTTTTTTGACTCGCTCGTCAAAAGCCCGCATATCGTCTTCGGTGAAAGCGTCGTTGAACGACCATTGCGGCACGCGGTGAAGGACTTTTTCAAACTGCGCCGACGGCTCGCCGGCCACTCGCTGGCTGGGCGAATCAGGAGTCAAAAGCGCGGGATATTTCTCTTCAATCTCGCGAAGCTCGTTTTTGAGCGAGTCCAAGGCCTCGGCCGAAATTTCCTCGCGGTCTAGGACATGATAAAGATAACGGTGATGCTCAACCGTTTCTTTGAGCTTTTTAAGACGGGCAACGACTTCGGCCGGCGCTTTTGGGAAATTCTTTTGGGGCATGAATGACCTATATAATGAACGACTTATATTATACGGCAGGTTAGACAGACAATGTAGTTTTATATGAAAAACTCGCCGTATGGCTAACGAACGAGTTTTAACTGGCAACGGGGGGACACAATTCGCGAATCAGATTTTCTATCAACGGATAAGGCAAGTCGGGCGTGCCGGGAATTGGCTCTCTCGGCTGAACATTGAGGATGGCGCTCAACGCCCCGCTAAGTTGGGCGCGTTGGTCTGGCGTGAGGTCGCCGTGAATTTTTTTAAGCACATTGCACAGAGAACCGATGGCTCGTGTGCATGCTGTTGCGGTGTTGAAATCCGCATTCTCCTCACAAATATCGCCGTTCAAAAGACGGATTTCACCCAAAATAGCATCAACGAAATGGTGCATTAACATCCTCCTTTGGATTCATGATTCCGGCTACGACAGTATCACATCGTAATGCCAACATCAATGGTCAATATGTTACCTCAAACGACCGCTCTAGATTGCGCGGGCCTTCTGAAACGGCGGGGTTGCTTGGCGGTCCTTCACAATTATTGTTATATCCTCGCGACTCAATTTTTGTGTCTATGTCACCGGCTCCAGCATCTGTCTTTGAGACCCGCACGATGGCGCAGGATTTTGGCGAATCGGGTACATTGAAATAAAAGGTTGTGACTACTACGGAACTTCCTCCTATGACAGAGAGAATCTCGCCTCCATTACAATTAATCACACCGAGTGCCTCTCCTCCAGGCACAGCAAACTTAAACAAACCATCCGCGCCACCTTTGAGGTCGTGGAATAAAGCGCATTCAACACCACTGTCGGCGGCAAAGAAAGCAACTCTTGACTCGCGTCCGGAAAATGAAATGAGCTGTTCTTTGTATGAAATATCCGAAATCGCCAGAGCGATAAGGAGGAGGGCGCTGACCGTAATTACGGCGATGAACACCGCTATGCCTTTTTTATAATTCCGATTCATAATAGTCGGTTCATGTTAGAACCAATTGTAGATTAAGCTTTGAACTTTGAAAGGCGAAAATCTGCCGTCCTGTTTTGAAATCTGTACGGTTATTTTGGCTTCTTTGCCGGTGACAATTTCTTCAACAAAAATCTGGCGAATAAAACCGGTATCGTCGCCTGGTTGGGCCGTTTGGCGATAAAAAATATTGCCGTTTTCTGACACGGTTTTAATTTTGCAACCGTCCATGGCACCGCAATTTGCCAAAAGATTGTCAACAACGTCATAGCCACAAGCCTCGTTTTGCGAACACGACGCTCCGCCGGCAGGAATTCCAGCAAGCCAGTTTATTGTGGAATTATTTAACGATATCTTTTGAAGATTTGAATCCTTTATGTTTTTGACGCCCTCAAGAGCTTCTTGAGCCAAAAATATGGCCGTAATTCGGTTACGAACCGCCGAGGTTGAAGAAAGACCCATTTGGGCTGTCCCAAAGGCCGCCGTAACGCCGACCAGAACAATTGACACCGCGACTAGCGCTTCAACGAGCGTAAATCCGGGTGTAAATTTGGCCGGAAATCCTGCGGCGAGCGTGAGTCCTTTTTTGTTTTTGGTTTTTTCTTTCATGTTATTCAAAATCAGGAACACGCTGGCTGACAAGGGTCTGAACAGTAAACTCTGTGGGCGCGTTTCTCGGTCCGGCCAAAGCGTTGCCTTTTATGACAATCAAAACCTTCGGCTGTTCATAATTGCCGCTGGGTTCGCCGTTGACATTGACCGGAGTTGACCCGGTTACATAAAATTTCATATCGGTAATGTCAACTTCCGGCGCAGTCATCGGAACCGGCAAGATTGTATCGGCGCCGCCGTTTAGAGACAAACTTCTCTCAATAAATCCGTTTCCGGCGCCGTTATCATTAAATTTGTAGGTGATAACATCGTTGCTTAAATCGTCACCACCCAAGTCTTCGTTAAACAAAAAATTTATCTGACTATCTCCACCACCGATTCCTCCGGGACTAATCGGGCAGTCAGTGGGAGTAGGCGGAGTAGAAGAAAGTTCGCCGCATTGATAAAGCGTGCCGACAGCCAGCGCTTTAGTCATTGTGTCCAAAACGACATTGAGATTATTCAGAACCGATTTGAGCGACTGGGCTTTTTTGTTTGCGTCAAGAGCCACGACCAATGAGCCCACGCTTATCGTCATGACAATACTAAAAATAAAGACCGCCACGATTAGCTCGGTGAGGAGGAACCCTTGTTGTCCATTGACCTGCCCGCCGCTTTGTTCGCGACCGAAATATTTTATTTTTTTGAATTTGGGTTTGAACATGGTTTAGATTCTTTCCCGCCGATGATTCTTTCTTGTTTAATTGATACTGTTGCATCCGTCTTCAGAATCTACATTTTCCACGGCAATTTGGCCCGTTTCGTAGACCACAACCTGCTTTTGTTTTCTTCCGTCCGGCGACACAAGGCAAATCGCCCAGCCGGTGCAGGCGCTTATACCGCAACTTTGCCCTATCGCTCCGCCTGGGGAGTATATGGATTCATATATTCCAAAAATCGCATCGGGATTCGGTCTTTTGAATTTTATATCCAAAAAATGGTCAACATCGTTCCCGTCCTGGTAAAAACAAGGCCGGACATCTGGGTCTGACCACAAAATTCCGCACCAACCCTTGATTTTGTTACCCCGGCCGATTGAGACCTTTTCAACGCATTCCGAACCCGGAGCAATGTTGCAATCCATATCGCCCTCTCCCGGGGGAACCGTGTAGAGGCCGTCGCCGTCGCCGTCGGCAAAAAGAATGAAAGCGTCGATTGTCCTTTTATTAAAATGGAGCCCGTAGGGAACCTCAAAAGTCCCTCCGCCGGTCGGGTTAAACTGCTTGACACTGATGCCATAAACCTGCGCTTCTCTGACCGAAAGGGCCATGCGATAGGCGATATTGGTTATTTCGGTGTCAGTTTTAAATTTTGAGTGATTAAAAAAGACGACGCCTGAAACAATGGTGATAATCGCGACGGAAATAAGCATTTCAAAAAGAGTGAAGCCGGATTTGAAAGTAAATTTGTTTCGGGGTATTCTTGGCATTTTTATACGGGCCTTGTGGTTTCTCGGCGCGAAATTCAATTTCGGCGTTAAAATCCAATACACAAACTTTGATTCCCCGCCCTACATTGTGAACAGCAATCCCGCGAGACCGAAAATATCAATGTTCCAGAAAAAAGCGATGAGGGCGCCGAGAATGATGAACGGGGCGAACGGAATCTCGCTTTTCATTGTAAGCGTGAAAAGACGGCTGCGCAAACGGCCGAATTGGATAGCTTCCCCGCCCGCGGAGCTATTCGCCATCGCCGCGCCGTTCGCCAGTTTTTTCGCAAGCCAATTCAAACCAAGCAGAAAGATGCTGACAACCGCGCCAATCCAGAACGCAAGAGTCAAAGCCGAAAGACCGCGAGCCAAACCCAGCAAGAAACCAACGCCAAGAACGAGCTTGGCATCACCGAAGCCGAGCCATCGACCGCCGGAAATCAGCCAGAGACCGGCAAAAAAGGTGAAGAAGACCGCGCCGGCAAAAAGAGAGTGTAAAAACCCGCCGCCGCCCGACGGAAAAATCGCCGCCGCCAAAAACGAGAGGATAATAAAAGCATAAACAAGACCGTCAGGAATTATTTTGTGACGAAGGTCGTAAACGGTGATGACGATGAGACTGCTCCAAATCGCCACCGCAAACAGAGAGAAAATAATCGGAAAATTTTGGGCGAATATGCCGACAAAAATCAGTCCGGTCGTAATCTCAACCAAAGGATACTGCCAGGAAATTCGGCTTTTGCAACCGCGACACCTGCCTCCCAAAAAACAGAAACTAACCACGGGCACAAGTTCATGCCACGCCAGTTTTTTGGAGCAAGAAAAACAAATTGAACGCTCCTTCCAGCCAAAAATATGTTTGCCGGTGTTGTAGCGGAGAATTACAACATTCAGAAAACTGCCGATGAGGGTGCCGAGAACAAAGAACAGAAAAGAGATGAGAAAATTCATCTATGCTAAATTCAGCGGTCTAATTATAAAAATTCGCTCGTATTAGGCATGCTACGGAATTTCAAAATTGACAAAAAGTGACGGTGTTTGACTCAAGCCACTTTGTGTAAAATCCTCATCTGAAAAATGGAGATTGGTTGCTTCCCGTATATTTGCAATAAGCTCATCAAGCGTGTTGGCTTGAGTGAAAATGGGAAAATCAATCGCATGAGCGATGTAATTTTTTTCACCTTTTGAGATTGAGAACTGTATAATATTTTTCATATACTAATATACTAACAGTATACATATAGAATGTTAAAATTCAAGTGTAGCGTAGTAAGAGTCTTGAATTCCCGCATTACCCCAGTTTTTTACCGGTGTTGTAACGCAGTATCACAACGTTCAGAAAACTGCCGATGAGGGTGCCGAAGACAAAAACTAACAAGAAGACAAGAAAAGTCATTTACTTTCCGCTTTCGCGCGTTATTTTCAGTAAAAAGATTACGAATCCATTTTTCTGATTATTTCTTACGGTCCCAAAAACGATATTCATGAAATTAACTATTTTCATTTACACCAAGTAGCCATTCATGCAATAGCTTGAATAAAACGGTCAGCCCGTCTTTTTCTATTTCGCGCTTTTCATCCCACGTCAGCACAGTAAGTTTTTGCGCTTTTAATTCACCGCTTGCCTCAATCAGGTCTTTTTTGTCCAGTACAGGTATTATATTGGACAAAAGGGAGAAAAACAAACCCGAACATCTAGGATACATAAATATCGCTTGGAGAGCTATATGCCAGCAGGACAGGGATTAGGTGCGATTAAATTACTGACCGAGGACTTCAATACTTTTCTTGATGAACCGAGATAATCTACACACCACGCATTATCTGGGTCTGTTTTAAGTTGAACCCACGCCGCCCAAGTACTCGGATTTCCACCCCCAGCCATGGCTTGGTAATAGCCAGCACAACCCGGACAATTTCCTGCCACAACATACGCCGCCAAAAAAATTTGGAGGCCAGCGCTTCCGAAATCAAAAATACCGGCATAACTTTCCGCGTTTCCGCTATTGTCATACACGATTTCCGCCTGCGCCCGAATTTGAGCCAGATTTTGTTTAATGGTCGCGTCAGCCGCCTTG
>ERZ1292623.4166-Hain-H51-01um-R1-4166-length-11944-cov-3_pt1 | contig 11944 bp, 12 predicted proteins | sample MGYA00564398_ERZ1292623 | MGnify/ENA primary metagenome ERZ1292623 (study PRJEB36523, sample SAMEA6512633) | groundwater metagenome | collected 2019-01-07 | study: AquaDiva: Metagenomics assemblies of 32 groundwater samples | reverse complement strand
TGCAGTGTCTATGGATTCTCAATGGTATAATTTGTTAGTTACTTCCGTAAATATAATCCAATATGAATCTACTTTTGGAGATTCTGAGACAAATTTATATATCTCTTATTACCCTAATCTTAAGATAGAAAAGACCAGGCGTGATGATGGCTCAACGATATATCAGTTGTCTGACGTAACGACTGAAGATAAGTTTGCGTTTGCCACACGTAGCTTGGTTTGGCCACAGGGGTTAATATGAATGTTAAATTGAATGGAATAGTGATTATTTTGGTGTTATTGGTAGTTGGTGCTGTGAGTTTTGTATTTGCTCAAACACCTAATGAGCCTAATGTTGGTAAACAAGCTCAAACAGTATGTTGTGAGGAGACAAAGTCTGGAGCGTTTTGTCAGAATGTGCCGACTGCAGAATGTAAACCCACGAGCAGACAAGTTCCAACAAATTGCGAGTCTACAAGTTATTGCAGAGCTGGAACATGTTATGATTCAAAAGAAGGGACTTGTTTAGATAACACTCCTCAACTTGTTTGTAATAATAACGGTGGAGTATGGAGTCAAGAAAGTCCTCCTCAATGTTCTTTGGGTTGTTGCGTTTTAGGAGATCAGGCGGCATTTGTTTCTTTGGTTAGATGTAAAAGATTAAGCTCGTTTTTAGGATTGGAAACTAATTATGACAAGAGCGTTGCTAATGAGGTTGCATGTATTGAAAAAGTACAACAACAGGAAAGAGGAGCTTGTGTTTATGAATTTGAATTTGAGAGAACGTGCAAATTCGGAACAAGAGCTGAATGTAATACTCAAACTGGAGGCAATGCAACTATTCAAAAGGGAACATTTTACGCAGGCAAGTTATGTTCTGCTGAAGAACTTGGAACTATTTGCGGACCTACAACAAAAACAACTTGTGTTCCTGGTAAGGATGGAGTTTATTTTGTTGACACTTGCGGAAACCCTGCAAATATTTATGACTCAAGTAAAGCAAACGAACCTTTGTATTGGGGAGATATAAAAAATCCTGGAGAATCCTGTAATCCTTCTGCAAGCAATGCTGGAAGCTCTTCTTGCGGTAATTGTGATTATTTACAAGGAAGCATTTGCCGAAGCGAAAAACAGGCAGGAGGAAGTCCTACTTATGGAGATTTTATATGTGCTAACTTAAACTGTAAGGGCACTCAAAATGGGAAAGACTACAAACATGGTGAAAGCTGGTGTGTTTATAATGATGCAGGAACATTTGGAAACAGCGATAATACTGTTGGAAGTAGATTTTACAAGCATATATGTATTAATGGAGAAGAGACTTTAGAGCAGTGTGAAGACTTTAGAGCAGAAGAATGCATATCAGATACAATAAACGGATTCTCTCAAGCCGCCTGTAAGGTAAATAGATGGCAGGATTGTATTAATCAAAAAGATAAATCTACTTGTGAAAATGAAGATGTGAGAGATTGTGTATGGAAAGAAGGGATTGTATTAAAAAGTTTAACTTCAAATCAAACTGCTGGAGAAAAAATAACGGGGACTTGTTTCGCTCAAAATAAACCGGGGTTTAACTTTTGGAGTGATAGGGAGACTGCTAATATATGCTCCTTGGGGAGTGAGACTTGTGTGGTTAAGTTTGAGAAGGGACTTTTTGATGGTGGAAAGAAATGCACTGGAAATTGTGAATGCCTAGATGCAAATTGGGAAAAGAAGAAAGGAGATGTATGTAAAATGTTAGGGGATTGTGGACCTTCTAACAATTGGATAGGTCAAGCAGGATACAACAAAGGATATAAGATTATTATTGGAGACCAACCAAAAAAATAAGAGTTAGAGATTAAAAAACTGGGGTTTGGTTTAATCAAGAACTACCGTGCTAAAGATTCCCTAGAGTTTAAAAAGTTTAATTTCCAAAGAATCTTGACATGATTTCGTATATATTAATTGTTCCGTTTATTGTTAGCTTTTTGATTACTTTTTTGCTAGTCCCATTTTGGATTAGAAAAGTAAAATCTATCGGTTTGGTCTGGGAGAATATGAATAGATTGAAAAGCGAACCATTTGCTGGAAGTGGAGGAATGATTGTATTGCTTGCTTTTTTGATAAGCACCTTGACTTATGTGGCTTATAGAATATTTATCCTTGATTCTCTAAATGGATTTCTTGTAGAAATATTTGCATTAATGTTGATGGTGAGTTTTATGGGATTTGTGGGTTTTATTGATGATTTGTTTGGATGGAGAAAAGGAGGGCTTTCAATTTCTTCTAGAGTAATGCTTGCAATATTTGGAGCTATTCCTCTTATTGCTATAAATGCTGGAAAAAGTGTTATAGGATTTCCATTTATTGGAACTGTAGATATTGGGTTACTTTATCCTTTATTTTTTATTCCTTTAGGAATTGTTGCGACTACGACAACGTTTAATATGCTTGCGGGATTTAATGGGTTGGAAGCAGGACAAGGAGTAATTTTATTGTCTGCACTTTCTCTTGTTGCATATTTAACAGGAAATTCATGGTTAGCGGTTGTATGTTTATGTATGGTTTTGGCATTAATTGGATTTCTTTATTATAATTGGTTTCCTGCTAAGGTTCTTCCTGGTGATGTGATGACTTATTCAGTCGGAGTGTTTATCGCTGCTGTGGCGATAGTAGGAAATTTTGAGAAAATTGCAGTTTTCTTTTATATCCCTTATATTTTGGAAGTCTGCTTAAAATTACGGGGCAGATTAAAGAAACAATCTTTTGGAAAGCCACTTGTTGATGGAACTCTTGAAAATCGTTATGATAAAATATACAGCTTAAATCATTTAGCGATTGCACTCATGAGAAGACTATGCATTCGTTCAACTGAAAGAAATGCCGTTAAACTTATTTTAAGCTTTCAGATAATTGTTGTTTTAATTGGACTTTTTGTTTTTAGAGATAGCTTGTTTTGATATTACTTTTTTGTGACTATTAAGTGACAGAAAGGTTTAAATATTCGTTTAATCTTAGATATTTATGAATATTAAAAAAGGTTTGGTAAGTTTAGCTGTGTTAGCTGGGCTTTCTAGCCAAGGTTGCGTTAATCCGCTTGTTAATCCAAATGACTATCAAACAGTGGAAGAGCAAGAACGGGCGCAGGCGTATAATAGATCGGCTTTATTGAGTGGACTGAGTTTTGGATTAATACCTGGTGCAAGAACAATTCAACAGGCTGCTGTTTTGAACGCTTTAGGCCATACCTCGCAAACAAATGCTATTGGTCTTAGACAAGGTCTGCAGGAAAACTATTTTCCTTCTAATGGAGCAGACATATATTGTTTTGTTGCGAGAGGCTTGGATAAAAACAATAATAATGTTCTCGACAAGAATGAAATGCTTGGTTTAGGGAGCACATTTTCAGCTGGTAGCCCTATTGAGATATGTGCAGTTATAACTAAACCTGTTCCACAGTTAGATTTATTTGTAGCAAAAAATGGAAAGACAGTTAGACATTCTGCCGGATATAATAGTACGGTAGTTCAAGAGGTTATTCCATCTGGTCAATTGCCTCCTGGAGATTATGAAGTAGTAATTGGAGTAGGAAATAGAAGAGTTGATAAAAAAGACATTAGTATAAGATAAATTTAGTTTCTTATCAGAATTTCATTAAATCTGCGAATGTTTATAAAGAATTATTCCTTTAGAGCTGAATGATTTATCGAAGAGGTGCTATCGTAAAGAGTTTAGCAATCTGGCAAATTTATTTAATAGTTATTTCTGTATTCTCTTTTGCTTTTTTAATTTATCAATCATCTGAAGTTAATGCTCAAGGAGATGGGAGAGTGTATTCTGAAGGTCAATGGATTGGACCACGTGAAACTGCTTCACCTGAATCTCCTATTAATAATAAACCTGATGTGCCTGCGGGTGCTGGGAACACCCCACCTCCAACTAAACCAGGCTCATACCAAGGAAAGATTTTTGGAGCTGGAGGACTAGGACATTTATTTGATGGTCTTTTTACTGCTGTTGCTGTCGTTGGGGCTATTCAACTTATAGGAGGACTTGCTGGCTGGGATAAGGGATTGACAAATGCACTAAGTCTTGGTGCTGGTGCTGGAATTATGGCTACCGCCATCATTAATTCTCTTCAACCTAGTGGATTTGGTTTAATTAATCAGGGAAGTTTTCTTTATGCAGATAGCTTTTTGGGAGGTAATTTTTTAACTTACTCTGGGTTAATAGGCATAGGAGTTGCAGTTGTCGTGTTTGCAGTTATGTACAAAAAAGAATCTTCTCAAATTTATAATTTCCAATGCTTGCCATGGGAAGCTCCTATCGGAGGAAAGAGTTGTGAGAAATGTAATGGGGATTCATTTAGACCTTGTTCTGAATATCGCTGCAAGTCTTTAGGACAGTCGTGTGAACTGGTTAATGTTGGAAGTAAAGAAGAGAAATGTGTTTGGGTTAATCCTAATGATGCATTGTCTCCGACGATAACTCCTTGGACTACTCCATTGAGTGAGAATCATCGATATACTTCACATGCTACAAGACCCGCATCACTTGGAACTAAAATTATTCTTAATGGTGCTAAAGATGGATGTTTGAAGGCATTTACACCTCTTACTTTTGGAATTGCTACTAACGAGCCAGCTCAATGCAAGATTGATTTGAATCATAAAAATACTCTTGATGAAATGCAATTCTTCTTTGGAAATACTAATCTTTATTTGTATAACCACACTCAACAATTTAGTTTGCCTTCTCCAGACTCACTAAACACTGAATTGCCCGAATTACAAAATGATGGTAAATATGATTTCTTTGTTAGATGCAGAGATAAAAATGGAAATGAAAATGTAGATGAATTTGCAGTTCAATTCTGTGTAGATCCTAGCCCGGATACTACGGCTCCCGTTATAGTAGATACTTCTATTCCTTCAGATAATTTTGTTAAATTCAAAGTCGGAAGTGTGCCTTTGCAAGTTTATGTTAATGAACCGGCTACTTGTAAGTGGAGTTCTCAAGATAAGGAATATAGTGTCATGGAAAATACGATGGCTTGCGCTACCTCTCTTACACAAATAAATGCTAGAGAGCTTTACACATGTTCTACTAACTTAACTGGAATTATGGACAGACAAGAAAATAAGTTTTACTTTAGATGTAAAGACCAGCCAAATAAACCTGAAGAAGATAGAAATGTTAATGTTGGAAGTTATCCGTTTAATTTACGCGGGTCGCAGCCTTTGAATATAATTGCTGTTGGTCCGAATGGAACTGCTACGGGAAGCACTCAAACAGTTCCGGTAAATTTGAAAGTTGTTACAGATGATGGAGCTAATGAAGGTATTGCTATTTGTTCTTTCAGTTCTACCGGATTGCCTAATAGTTATGTAGTAATGTTTGAGACTAAAGCAGTAGAACATACGCAAAGACTTGATTTAACAACTGGGAATTATAAATATTATTTCAGATGTGTTGATTACGGAGGTAATGCTGCAGAAGCTGAAGTGAAATTCTCTGTTCTTGTGGATAATTTGCCTCCGCTTGTGACCAGGGCCTATTATGACTCTACAAACAATGCGTTAAAAATAGTTACTAACGAAGATGCTTCTTGTACTTACTCATTGAACAGTTGTAATTTCAACTTTAAAGAAGGAATTGAACTGATTTATAGTAAATCTTCTAATAAGAAGAGTCATTACGCAGTATGGAAACCTAATTTGGCTCATTATATTAAGTGTAAGGATAGTTTTGGAAATGAACCTGCTCCTAATGCTTGTTCGATTGTTGTTTCGGCGACTAATATTGCTTGATTGAGGATATACTTTGATATATGTAGGGTTTAATAAGTTTGTGGATTTGATTAGTTAACGTTTAAGAGTTATTTCACAAATTCTACATTTTCCATATTTTCAAAGCCATTATCTCCTGTTAAGAATTTCATCTTATTCATTTTAGCATAAATGTAACCTATTGAGTCTGTGTAAGAGAAATCTTTCTTTTTGTTCTCTTTTCTGAATTTCATTGCTTCTTTTAGAACATCGTCGTTTATTTCTACAACTGCCTCTTTATACTGACTGTAAATATTATTGAGTTCTTCTTCATTAAAAACGCCTAGACAAGAATAATATATTTCAGCTAAATTATAAACTGTCAAAGTAACTTCCTTATTCTTATACATTTCATAATTTAAATTTTCATTTAGAATTTCTATTACTGCATAACTATCAAAAAAATAATTTATTTGTCCTTCCATTTTTTCTCTCTTTCCCTATCTGAATTACTAAGCCATCCTGCCCTCATTTCATCCTTAATTTGTTGGGTGGATTTTCTGAATTTTCCTTTGCCAAAACCCCATAAGACTCCTGCTATGGGTGTTTTTTTTTGTTTTGTAATTGTTACTTCTATATTTTCTTTTAAATTTTCTTTATTAACTATTTCTGTTGGTATAACTACGGCGATTGAATTGCCCCATTTTCTTGTAATCGCTTTTATTTCCTTTTGCATAAATATAATGATACATGATGATATTTATACTTTTTGGTCTGTACTAAAAGTCTTTTAATACCTTAAAACATAAGGAATTATATGGATGAGAGAGGTTCTATAGAAATATCGTTTGGGATGATTTTCTCAATAATAGTTATGATTGCAATTATTGGAGTTGCGGTTTATGCGATTACGGCTTTCTTACAGATAGGAAAAGTCACAGAAATGAGTTTATTTTATCAGAGATTTCAGGAAAATGTAGATGGTGCATGGTCTTCAGCTACTACAAACAAAGTTGTTAGTTTGTCTATTCCAAAGCAAATAAGTTTTGTTTGCTTCGGCTCTCTTAATAGTGCATTTCCTGCAAAATATCAAGATGAGTTTAATAGTCTTAGAGAATATTCTTCGGCATTTCAGCAACAAAACACAAACACTTTTCTATATCCTCCTAAAAACGCAGGAAAATTTGCATTCAAGAAAGTTGAAAAAATTGATACTTCCTCGCTGGTATTTGACTGTTTTGAAGTCAAGAATGGAATTGTAAAGATAAGATTATCAAAGAGCGAGTTTGACTCGCTTGTGAAGGTTGGACATGAGTAAGAATATTTTATTTGTTTGCAAACATAATCTATTCAGAAGCAGAGTAGCCGAGATTATTTTCAAAAAATTAAATCAAAATAAAGAATATGTAGCTAGTAGTGCGGGACTGATTAGCTGGAAGAAAAAGGACTTAAGGAGAGACAAAGGTTTTTTAGCTGAAAATATTGTAGGAAAAAGATTTGGAATAAATCTCAAAGTAAAGTCAAAAGCCATTAACTCCTCAATTCTAAAGAAGACGGATTTATTAGTCATAGTTGCAGATGATGTACCTAAGGCGATATTTGAACACGAAAAGTCATTCACTGGGAAAGTTATTGTGTGGAAAATACGAGATGTAAAGTCAAAGGATAAGGATAAAGAAAAAGTTGCTACAAAAACAATTAAATTTATTTATGAAAAAGTTAAACATTTTGTGGAGACATTATGAATAGAAATGGACTTGACTTCACTTTTACTTGGATGTTTGCTATTATTGCAGGGGCAGTAATATTGTTTTCTGCGATATATATTACTACTAAACTAATTGGCTCTAGCGAAATTCAAAGAGATACTTTTGTTGCTAGTGAGTTAAGTAATATTTTAAGTCCTATTGAGACTAATCTTGAAGATAGCAAATACTCTCTCATTGAATTTACTTCAGATACTAGAGTTTTTAATGATTGTTCTAATTCTGGAGTTTTTGGAAAGCAAGAAATAAGCACCGCTTCAAGAGGCTCAATTAAGGAGGGGTGGAGTAAGCAAAGTATTAGCAAATCTTCATTTAATAGATATATATTTTCGCGAGAAGTTGAAGAAACAAATAATAAGAAAATGCATATTCTTGCTAGTCCTTTAAACATGCCGTTTAAGATAGCAGACGTTATGATTATGCACGGTGGAAATTACTGTTTTGTTAGTCCGCCTGACGATATTAAAGATAACTTTCTGGACCTCTCTTCTGATGGAGCTCGGGATATAGGAATAAATATTTCTTCAAATGTAAATTTATGTCCTCAAAATTATACGAGGGTATGTTTTAATGTAAATGGCTGTGACATTAACGTTAATACTCAATCTCAAGTAGTTAAGAAATATGGTAAAGAATCATACTATTATGGAGATTCTTTGCAACTTGCGGCTATTTTTTCCGACTGGAAAGTTTATGAATGTCAAATTAAACGGCTTGCTAGACGTGCCGGAGAATTAGGAGTCGTTTATAAAAGCAAAGCATTATATGTTGAAGGTAGCGGGTGTTCAAATAATTTAGTTTCTGATTTAGATTCTTTTGTTTTGGCGACTAATATCAATAATTCTAGAGAATTTAGACAAATAGTACAAATTGCTAAAGATTTGGAGGAAAGTAATGATGGACTTGCATCATGTAAAATATTCTAGGGGGCAGTTTAAGATACAGCAAATGGTTTTTGTACTTATAGCTATAATAATCCTGTTCGGGATAGTTTCCGTGTTTTTTGTGTCTATTAAATTTAGTTCTTTGCACTCTGATGTTGAAAATCAAAAAAAAGAAGCAGTTTTAGAACAGGTTCGTAAGATGGCTGGAACTCCCGAATTTGTTTGGACTTCTTCCGGGAGTTGTGCTGCTTGTGTTGATTTGGATAAGTTAATTTTATTAAAGAATAGGACTTCTTATAAGGGATTTTGGAAAGACATTTCTTTATTGAAAGTCAGTCGCGTTTATCCAAGATATCAAACTGAAGAGTGTACTCTGCTTAACTATCCAGATTGTAACAGTATTACTCTTGTAAAAGGAGATAATTACGAATCTTATGAATCTTTTGTGTCTTTATGTAGGTATGATGGCGGGATAGGTCAAACAAGGTGCGAAATGGGTAAAATAATAATGGGGTTTGAACCAGTAAAATGATTCTCAAAAAAACATTTAGATGTTTTTTGGATGATCAAGATTCCAAACACTTAGTTTACGGAGGAATCTTGACATGAAAAAGAAAAAAGGACAGGAGGAGATTATGGGCTTTGTGCTTATAGTTGTGCTTATAGTTGTTGTTTTTGTCATATTTTTGGGAATAAAATTGCGGAACCCTGAACCTGCTCAAAAACAGAGCGAGATAATATATCAATTCCTTGAAAGCTCTATGGAGCAGACTACTGAATGTGTTCTAAATCAAAATAGCAGAAATGTTGTGATGGATGATTTGATTAAGGAATGTTATTCCAATAATAATGTCTGTATATCTGGAGAAACATCTTGTGAGACAGTTGAAGATACGATGAATGATATATTAAACAATACTTGGAAAGTCGGGGCGGAATACCCTTACAAAGGATATGAGATAAAGGCAGATTATTTTGATAACTCTAGCTCACAAGGAAAGGGTGAAAAAGTGTTTTTAATATCTTCAGGGAACTGTAACCGGTCTTTTGATGGCAACTCTTATTGGATTCCTCAATTCCCTGGAAGCATCATAGTAAGTGCTAAACTTTGCGCTTGAATTAGTTTAAAGAACGATTTCTATCTTTAATATGTCTATAATTGCTACGGGTTTTAGCCTTTTTCTCTTGCCCGTATTTTCTTTTATTAGGTCTATGAACCCAAACTCCTCTAATAACTTTATATCTTCAGAAACAGACTTGAAATCGCGTTGAACCATCTTTGAAACCTCATAGATAGACTTTGGATTTTGCGTTTTTATTACATGAATGAGGCGTGCTTTCTCATTTGAGAGCAATGAGCGTAATGATGCTAAACTTTTAAAATTAAAATCTGATTTATCTCCGGTTATTTTCTTAAAGAATGAAGTGAATGCTCCTCTATCGTCGGTAATAGTTATCTCTCGGATTCTTGTTTTGGAGGCCATTTTGATTATTTAAGTATAGTTCTGTATTTATATGTTTTGTTTTACCATATATTCTAAAAAATACATATATGTAGTTTATTAGATTGATTGTTGATGCATTTAACTGTTTAATCATTTGGTAGTAACAAGCAAAGGTTTATAAGATAAACCATAAGTTAGGTAGAACCCATTTATAATAACCGAACTAAGACAGAAAGCTTTTTAAAGAGCTAAAGAGTATTCTCTCTAACGCTCTTTTTAGAGCGGATATTAAAATGATGAGACCGATACAAAACGTTACAAAGCGTATATTGCACGGCTCACTTGGCGGGTCGCTGATTAAACATGCGACTTCCTTGATGAGGGACTCTGCGGAGTTGCTACGAGAGACAGTTGAAAGGAGGTTTATTTAAAAATATGAAATTTAATTTTAGAAAGATTGCATCTGCTATAGCTTCAACAGCTATGCTTGGATCTACAGTTGCACTAGCTGCAGCTGCTAATTTCCCGGCTCCATTCGTTTCGAATGGTGCTGCTGACGTTGCTATAGTATATGGTAATTCTTTGGATTTAGTTGCGGTTACTGATATTTCAACTGCATTGAGCTCTGCTCTTGCTAGTGGGAGTAAAGGCGGTGCTGTGTCAAATGATGCTTATGCATTATTCACATCATCTACACCTTTACAAATCAATAATAGTATTGCTAGTGTTAGAACATCTGTAACGGAAAGCAATTTACCATCTGTCCTTGGAGACTCGGACTTTAGTGGTAACGTTGACGCTACAGCAACTTTTCAGATAATTCCTGGTCCAAATAGAATCACCTTTGCAAAACAACCAACGAGTAATGATGATCCTACTTTAGCTATTGCTATGGGTACATCTGGAACGGCTAGTCCATTTTATTTGTATAATGCAACTACTACTTTCAATAAAGCTGTAAACTTTACACATGCTGATTCTGAAGGTGAGGGGATTGTAATATTTGGACAAACATTCCTTGTTGGATCTGCTACAGATGAAGATGAGCTTGTATTGTTCAAATCTGCACAGACTATATCTTTGAGCGTTGGTGGGACTACACCAGTTCCATCACAGACTGTTGAAGTTGATGGTGCTACATACACAGTAGAACTTGTGAGTGCATCTGATACTTCTGCGACTGTTAAAGTTACTAACTCTGCTGGTCAATCTGACCAAAAAGAGATTAATGAAGCCGCTTCAAAGAAGATTAATGGATTAGAAGTATCTGTTAATAATGCTGATGAGTCAACTGCTACAAATATAATACAAGCAGAAGTTGTTGTTGGTGCAAATCGCATCAAATTACAACATAACTCTGCAGTTCTTATGGGTACAGATGATGATTCTATAGATGGTACAAGAGCCTACTTTGATTCAACTACTTATCCAGGTAATCTTACCAAATTTACAGTTCAAGTATTTGCACCAAGTACTAGCGAGGACGCAATTCCCGTTGGAGGTGCATTGGTTGACCCTGTGTTTGGTTCGTTCCGCGTCGCTTTCTCTGATGATAGCGTTGGAGATGAGGATTGGGATACTGTTTCGGCTAAGGCTGGAGGCACTGATAAAGTGACTTTTGGATTTACAAATTGGCAAGGTAAGAGTGTATCTAGCTTTGAATTTGTAAATAACAAGTCGGCTGAAGGTCTTCCGAGAGCATTTCTTGGAAATGATGATAGAGCAATCTTCGTACAAGAAATGGCTAAGATAAACGAATCTGCTCATGCACTTGTGGGAAATGAAGATGATGGTTACTTTGTTAAATTGCGACAACTACAAAATGGTTCTAGCGGTTATTCAAGTGATAAAGTAGTCTTTGAAAACGCCCTTGATTCTACGGAATCATGGGATGCATCTATTACTTCTGAAGGTAGTGGTACAATCACTATTGGAGGTAAGTCATATACTGTGACTTATGTATACAACCCTGCGGCTACTTCTGATTCCCAGTATGTACAATTGAATGATGGAGATAGTACGGGACAAAACATGATTTTGTATCCTACTGTTGAGACTTCTAAAGGCGCAAAACTTGCACTTTATGAGCCACTTAACATCACTTTTGAAAACTGGAACTC
>ERZ1292623.4164-Hain-H51-01um-R1-4164-length-11946-cov-5_pt1 | contig 11946 bp, 21 predicted proteins | sample MGYA00564398_ERZ1292623 | MGnify/ENA primary metagenome ERZ1292623 (study PRJEB36523, sample SAMEA6512633) | groundwater metagenome | collected 2019-01-07 | study: AquaDiva: Metagenomics assemblies of 32 groundwater samples | reverse complement strand
GGGAACAGGAGAGATTCCAAATCAGAAGAGATCTTGAAGAGCAGAGAAAAGGAGCCTTAGATAAGGAAAGAGAATTACGAATACAAACTCAAATCCGTGCAGCAGAAGGAGCCACAGCAGAAGAATTGAATAGACTAAAATCAAGGCTGAATATTGCAAGAGAAGATGTTGCACAATTTAATCGTCAATTATTATCAGGGGTGCAACAAGCAGGAGAAAAAGCAGGAGAGAGGCAGTTTGAGCTGGAGAAAATAAAATTGCAGGAAGATCTGAGAAGAGCAGAAACGCCGAAAGAAATTAGAGAGGCTCATATCAAACAAATTGAACAAGGTGGTCTTGGCTTTTTGGAAAGTCTTACACCACAACAACGATCACAAATGGAGAAAGACGCTGGCTGGACTCCCGGCTTTTTTGAGGGAGCAATACAGCAGCTTCGAATAAATGGAGACCCTAAAAATGAATTTACCTTCGAAGCACCAAAAATTGATGATTTTGGGCAGGTTGTGACACCGGGATATAGATTTTCAAAAAAGGGTGGAAAAATAGAGGTTATTGATCCATATACAGGGCAGCCAAAGACAGTCCTTTTGGGGACAGAAAAAGATATGAAGAAACTGAAGAGCTTTAATCAGTATATTTCTACGATTGGAAGTGGCGATATTGTCAACGGCTCACCTTTTCACAAAGCCTTAGAAATCGATATTGATGGTAAAATCGGAGACTCAGTAACCGCCTTTTCTGGTGGAGAGGTTGTTTCAATCTCTGATACTGGCAGCGAGGGCTTAGGCAGAAGTATCGCCGTCAGAGACTCATTAGGAAATCTTTATAAATATGGGCATTTAAACTCTTTTCTTGTAAGTAAAGGTGACAAAATAAGTCCAGGGGAAGTTATAGGAACGATGGGGAATACGGGCGAAACAATTCCGCTTGAAGGTGACGGTTCTCACCTACATATTGAGGCCGTGGACAGAAATAATAAGCCGATTTCTTTATTCCAAGCAGGCGATACAATCGAAGACTTTTCAGCCAACAATGACGCTCTTTTACATACTGAAGCTGCTCTAAAGGGCTGGACGGATAAAGTGGACAGAAGCACTTATATCCAGGCGAAAAAACAGGGGATAACACTACCGAGAAAATCAGAATTTGAAGAACAGCAGCCTATTACAAAACAGGATAAACGAAAGATAAATCAGCAAGTTGCGTCTTCTGATGCTTTTAAGGCTATAAAGAAGGCGCAGGATTCATTCAATTTTCTCAAACAGTTTGATGATTATTGGCGTAATGTTGCCGAAAAAGACTTGGAAACGTTCGGTGAAATATCTGGTATTTTGGCAGGAAAACATAAAGCAGCATTGTTAAACTTAAAGGAGTTTTTCAATCTCGGAGTGTTAAATGGTCCTGATTTGGAAATCTTAGAGGAGATATTGCCTGATCCGTCCAGTATACCTTTTAGAATAAGAAGACCTTTTGCTGGCCCCGCCATTGTTGATGATGGGATCAAGACTTTAAATGAAATGTTTAAAAAAACACTTCAAGATAGATTGAGAGATCTACAAAGCCAGTACTCAGAATATGATCCATCTGAAATAAAAACTCTTGGTGAGGCTCAACAGACCTATGATGATATTTTAAATCTGATGGAAACTACTCCTGCAAAAAAATCTGAGTTTAAAACTATTGAAGATGTTGAAAAAAGTGGAAAATTCACCGCTGAAGAATTACAGCAGCTTGAAAATCTTAAATAATTTTTTATGGCAACAGCTCTAAATGAACAGCAACAGGCTTTTGTACAGCAGCTTCTTGATAAAAAGAAAAAAGAAGCAGTTTCATCTACTTTTCCAAAAAAATCTATTTTTAAAGAGGCATTTTCTGGCTTTAAAGAGGGTGTTGGTGTTGCTCAGGAAAGCAGAGCGGAAGCGGATAGAGCATATAGAGCTGGGGAAATCGGCACTCCGCGTTTTCTAGCAGAGCAGGCAGGTGCGGCACTTCAAACAGTTGCTTCTCCTTTTGCAAGAGTCACAGAAAGATTAGCAGAGCCTTTTGTAAAGGTTGGAGCTGATATAGGACAGAAAATCTTTAGAGGTGTTACGGATCCTGTTGTTGAAGGATTACAAGATATAGGTGGAAAAAAACTACAAAGAGCACAGCAATTTGTTCAAGATGTCATAAATCAAGCTGGAAAAAAATATGAAGAATTATCGGAACATGATAAAAAAACAATTTTGAACGCTGCAAGAACACTAGAAGCAGGTGCCGTTGTGGCCCCTATTATTAAGGGGGGTAAATCTATATTTTCACTAAAAAAGGAGACCTTCACGCCTGATACCACGCCTCCTCCGTCTGGACCTTCCGGACCCTCTGGCCCTTCGGGTCCCCCTAGTACTCTTCCATCACCTCTACAAAAAACTCTTCCCCCGACTTTAGAAACAGCAGAGATACCGAGACCAAAGCCCATTACTCAGGTAGAGCCAGTGGTAAAAGTACCCGATCTAGGCTTGCCAAGTATTCTGAAAACGGAGAAAAAGGCGGTTAAGGCAGGGCTGCCAGATTCAGATATAAATTTTGTTAAGTCTCTCCGAAAAGATCAATTGCCAATGGCAAGACAAATGATTGATCTAGCCGAGAAGAAAGCAAAATTTCCAGTTGAGATTGCACCAGAGACAGGAAAACTTCGTATAACAAAAGGAGGTTACGAAAAGGCTGGTGAGGAGATAAAAAAATCACTAGGCGAAGCCAAAAAGTTTAGACAACAAGCCAGTAAACAAATTGGAGAAATCAGTAAAAAATTAGATGAGCAAGATTTTATTGATATTTCTGATGTAAAAGACCAGGTATTAAAAACATTTGAAGAACTAAAAATTATAGTTGATAAAAAAGGTAAAATTGATTTTTCTGCTTCAAGATTTAGTAAGAATAATGCTTTTCAGACTGTAGCTGAAGAGGTATGGAATAAGATAAAAAAGGGTAAAGTGAATCCTGGTGATCTTCATACAACATCACAGGTTATTGGAGATTTAATTTTTAGGGGAAAGGCAGATAAAACACTTGGGCTTGCTGAAAAGAATGCAAATAGCCTCCGAAAAATTCTAGTTGAAAAATTAACATCATTGCCTGGCGACTTAGGAAAATGGAATAAGCAATTTCATGATATGGCTACTCTCATAGAAAAAATTGAGAGGGTAGCAAAAAGAGAAGGTATTAGAGCTGCAGATATCCCAAAAAGAGTTACAGGGTCAGCTCCTGGACAAGTTGATGATCTTTTCTCTTCCATTCAAGAAGTTGGAAAGAAATATAAATTTGAAACAGGAAAAGACCTTTTAAGCGAGTCTTTCATGGCTGAAATTGCAGAAAGAGCGGCAGGCGTAAAGAGAAGGGGTGATATTGCAAGCGCTATGGAAAAAGGTGGGCGTGCTGTTCTTGAGGGGGCAGAGATTGTCGGAGAGGTAGCTAAAGGTTCACCAACTGGAATGATAAGAAGTTTTCTGAGACTTTTCGAATCTATATCTGGGAAAACTGACAAAATACAGGCACTCAGAAAGCTATTAGATGAAATGGAGAAAACTATTAAATAGAGTTTAAAATTTTATCTAGGAAAAATAAAAATAGAATAATTCCGATCATGGGAAGCGGAAACACAATAATCAGTAAAATTATTAAAATAATTAGAATACAAAGTAATAAGAATAAGAACCATTTAATCATAGGATAATTAAGATAGGCTATATCATAACATAATAAGTCCAAAATTGTCAAGTATCCTCTTTATCCCCTAATTCCCTTATATGATGCACTCATACCCCGCGAAGCACATGAAAGAAAAACCGGCAAAGAAAAAGGCGAAGAAATCCTCTAAAAAGAAAAAATGATCTTGTCTCCTCTCCAGAGCGAAAAGACTATCACTGGCCAGAAGAAGCCATATGTTACGCAAGGCTTTGGCGAAAATAAAATCTTCTACATGAAGCCGGAGAATGGAGGAACTGCTGGTCACCCGGGTTATGATTTCAGAGCAAAGCCTGGCACGCCTCTTTTTAGCCCGATAGAAGGTAAAGTCCTTGTAAAAGATAGCAAAGACAAAGGATATGGCCTGCACGTTATTATCAGCAATGAAAGGTTGCGTGTTATTCTCGCTCATTTATCCGGAGTCGCTTGTCATACCGATCAGATAATCCGCTTAGGCGAGCCTGTTGGCCTTACAGGGAACTCAGGCACAAGTACTGCCGCTCACCTTCACATGGAAGTCTTGAAAATGAAAGGCTCAGTTCCGGAAGATCACAGAGATGAGATGAAAGGCCGCTTCGATTTTCTCCCGTACATGATCTGCTGGTCAGGTACAGTTCTGCAAGACGAACTCATTTATTCCTAATTTTCTATATGGTCAAATCTTATTGGAAGAGCAAGACAATCATCATCAACACCTTATTCGTTCTCGTTCTCGGCATCCAAGCCTACGCTCAGTCCTATATCATCGATCCGGGGCTACAAGGTCTTTGCTTAGCACTTGTAAACTTCGCGCTCCGCTTCTTTACGACTCAGGGCGTAACCGTACCATTTAAGAAACAACAGGTATGAATGAACAGGCTATTGGTGAACAGCTTGCAGTCCTGATCTACGAGGTGAAGGAACTGAAGATCCAGGTAACGAAAACCAATGGATCTATTACAGGACTCCAGCAGGCAGAAAAAGACGGCCTCGTTTCCAGGGCTGAGATCAAAAAAGAATTGGAGTTCCATACAAAGGAAGAATCTAGAACCATTGATCTGCTCACTGAGACTCAGAAAGATCATGGCCAGAAGATAGATAGACTCGCTCAAAGATTATGGGTAGCGTCTGGAGCCATCATCGGTGCCTCGTATCTTCCCGAGATTTTTCTCAAGCTGCTACAGTAAACTAGTTTCCTTTCTTCGCTTTTCTCTCAATTACGGCGTATATAAGCCCCACTCTTTCTAAGCATATTCTACAAATGTGCTCTGTTATCTTCACGAGAAGATCATTGCCGTCAACGTCTTCCGTAATTACGATTTTCTCTTTGGTCGTTCTGATAAAGTGGAAGCATTTTATTTCTGGTTCCATGGTTTTATTTTAAGTGTGCTTCTACAAACGATTTTGCTTCATCGAATCCATAGCATATCTCTGCATCCACACCACTTACTGTAGACAGATTCAGAATCCAAAATTCTTGGTCATCAGATACTCTCGATATTTTACCTCCTCGTATTCCTTTTTTGCGTTTGAGTTCTACGAACAGAAGTTTTCTTTCGCCGTCTCTTGTTAATTCACCAGTAAGAAGAATCATATAATCAGGCACGCCCGGGCTTACTCCTTCCTGCTTGTTCTTTCGCTTTTGATTCCAGCTTGTGGTATATGTCTCATTTGGAATATGAGCAAAAATTAGATGTTTCAGCCTAAGCCAGTCTGCAAAGAGCACTGCTTCCTCATGTTCTGTTGGGATTCTGTCCTGTATGCGTCCTGAGGCCATAGAGTTGGCTTTTTAGAAGACTTCTTTCTTTAATGAGCTTTACTACCTTTATTAAAAACAAACCTCTTAAATCGAATCTAAATGGCCTATTCTTTCCTGAGATACTGGAAAATCACACCTTTTCTATCTTTTTCATCCATTTCTCTTATTTTGTTGATCGCTTCATTCAAAGTTTGGCCTTCGCACAAAATTTCACCCTGTCTTTTTGCAATCCATTTACCTTCTGTGTCCTGTTTTGGTTCGGGAACTTGAATCATATTTCTCTTCACGATTTCATTATACTACTTCGGTTTTTCTAAAGGTATCAGAGTTTGGCCCTGAGTTCCTCCACCATGCTGGTGAATAGCCTCAAAGCCTCTTCCTTTGTAGATGGTCACCTTTCCAGGAATGCTAGGCTGCGCTCCTGAAACAACTATGCCGATGTTTCTAAACAAGTCCTTCTTCGGCTCTGGCTTCGCGAAGCAGCCGATAAGAGCTAATGAGATAAGAGAGCAGAGAGCATAGATTTCTCCATCCCTGATTTTTGGTCGTTCGGTATGTTGTGGGTTTTCTGTCATATATCAAAAGACAAACCATACTCACTATATTCTTTTTGCGCCTCTTTTATAGCTTCCTCAAGCGTGTTAAACGTTCCGTAATCCTCCATCTCTTCTTCGCTTTGATCTTCAAGACTAGCGCAGTATTGGAAGACTTTATATTTTCTCTTTCCTTTTTTCTTGATGATGAAACCATTGTCGGCGCTCATAGGAATGAGGTTAATAATTTCCCTGAGAAGAGGGTAGACGATGGCTCCTTGCGGTAACCATCCTTCCCACGGACCATTCCGAGGAAATGGTACGACTACCCTCTTCACAAGGAAGGGTTATAAAAGGACTTCTTGTTCAAGCCTTTTACGAGCTACTTCACAATACTCTGGAGAGATCTCCATGCCGATGAAGTTTCTTCCAAGATTCTTCGCGGCTCTTGCCGTTGTTCCAGACCCCATACAGTTGTCCAAGACTACATCCCCCAAGTTTGTGTAAGCCTGAATCAGATACGAAAAGAGAGCTATTGGCTTCTCGGTTGGATGAAGCGAATCGTTATTCGGGTTTGCAATCTTTATGACAGACCTCGGATGCCTATCGCCAGAAACATTCTCTCCCCAGCTTTCTTTTTGGTCTCCCCACGAAGATTTTGGCCTTTTTGTTTTCCCTCTTACATATCCTTCTCCTTTTGTCTTCTGAGGATTGAAAGTTGGTTTTTCACGGTAGAACACCAATATGTTTTCATGACTTCTGAGTGGTCGGTATGAAGAATCCAAGAATCCCGTCGATTTCGTTTTTTCCCATATCAGCTCGTATTTGAACATTTCGAGATTGCTCATAATGAGGTGAGTCGTGAAGGGCTGCGAGGCAGTAAGAACGATTGCCGCATTAGGTTTTGCAATGCGTTTATAGCTTCGCCAAAGCTCTTCAAATGGCAGTACAGAGTCCCAGGGATTCTGAGTGGTCCCGTAGGGTAGATCGCATAGGATCATATCAACACACCCGTCCGGTAACTGTTCCATTAGCTCCAGACAATCCCCCTGTTGGATGGTATTGAGCCATTGGTTTATCATATTTAAGTTTAAGAATTACCCAGCAAGTTCCAGAGCCAGACTAAGGAATAAAAGAGGTTTCTATCAAATGACTACAGTGAGGGCAAAAGAATTCTGGTATCCATGCTAACTTTCTCCAATTCTCCACGCCTTGCTTTTTTATTGTTTTCAAAGAAACCCAAGTACCACAAACACAACATTTTTCCGTCATATGATAGTGCATTTCAAAATCTTCTATGGTCGCAGGTAAAAAGCATTTAGGATGCCTTCCTTCAGCCATCCACATACCGCAATGACAGACATTTCTCTTCTTCCGCTCTTCGAGCTTTTGGGAGTCCATATCAAATGAGTTTATTGGTGAGGAGGTGGAGGAGCATTTCGCCGAGACAATCCGCTTGTGTCTTTGCATGAAACTCTAGGTCATCAGGAAGCTTACTCGTTTGGTGCCAGCAGTCATACCATCCTTCTTTGCTCTTCCCACTCCATACACCTGGAGGCAAAATTTCTCCCAGCTCGCTTGCGAGGAATGCGGAGTAGTTCTCAAAATGCTTTCCCCATGAAAGTCCAGCCTGATAAATCTCAGGCTCTATATTTTTGAGAGCCATCTTTTCCTGTTCTGTTTTGAATGTTTCTGGTACTGGAGCATTCCAGTAAAAACAGGACTTCTGTTCCACCCCAGCCTCCTTCAGGCGTTTGGAAAGCTCTAAACTTGTGCAATGTGATTCGATAGCCATAGCGATCAGGTTAGGGGGTTAGGAGAAGGGTAATTTTCTTTACGAAGCTGCTCTGCTGCCGTAAGCCATTCGCAGAATCTTTGATAAATATCTTCTTTGCCCTCCACTTTTTCTCCTTCCACAAAGAATCCGTCAGGATTTATCCTCAACATTTCTTTACCGCCACAATCGAAAATAATAGCTTTGTCTGGGGTTGGTTCTCTGATGGAAATTATTTCTTCTTTCATAGAACAGAATAAAAAATTAAAGACTACTTTTGAGGGAAAATTAAATATGTTTCCATGTGGCTCTTTTCACTATGTTATAAATAACATTGTATCGAACATCAAAAATCCCTGCCAGCTCTCTACAGCTTTTCCCCTGATCATAGAGCCCCCGTATTTTTAATACATTATTTTCACTGAATTTTGTTAATGTATGACGGCTGCCAACATGAGATTGTATTCCTATCTTGAAAGAATGCTTTACATTTTCTGCGTTTGTACACCATTCTAAATTCTCAATTCTGTTATCGGTCTTTATACCGTTTTTGTGATTTATTTGATTTTTTCCCTCCACTTTAGGCACGAACGCCAGTCCAATCAGTCTATGAATTAAAAAAATTCTATGTTTCTTGTTTTCGTCGTACATCCCAACGCATAAATAACCAGCATTACCAAGATGAATACTTAAGAGCTTTTTTTTGCCACTCAAATAACTCCTCACTCTTCCTAAACTACTTATCTCGTAGCTCTTTTTTTCTTCACAGAAGATTGATTTCCATTTCTCTTTTTTCATAAATTTATTTTAGTTTTTAACGACTGGAGCATTTCTTTTGTCCTGAGTGCCATATTCATTTGCCCTGCACCAAAGATTTGATTCTGAGATAGCTTGTTCTTTGGTGGCTCTTTAGCTGGGGTTATTGAATGAGGCATCCTTCCCAGCACCTCCTCCAGCACCTTCAGCTTCTCCTCCTTCACGATTTGCTCGATGAAGGATTCAAGGTCTTTTTGAAGTCCAGCAAAATCAACACGTTCTGGATCTATCTTATATAAAAGAATTTCATGCATCTGTTCTCGCCAGTTGGTGGGCATGGTATTATTTAGATTTTATAGCTTTCTTCTTGAGCGCAGAAATATACTTCAGTGCATCCTCCATGACCGTATCATCAAAAAGCCTCTCTGGATCAATCTCCAATGCTACAGCTAGCTCTTTTCTGAGCTTCCATTTCTCATTGTTCACCGTTAGTTCTCCGGCGCAATAGCCTTTTTGATAAGCCTGATCGGAACTTTTTTGAAGAAGGTCTTCGATAAAAGACCTGAGTGCATAAAGGGCTGTTTTTTTATCAAGCCTTTCTGTCATGAAATTTGGAGAGCCAATATATTCATCATCTAATAATTTTTTTAACCTCTCCCTCCATGGTTTTTGGTCGTGGAGCATAGATTATGAATTAGAAATTTTTGAGTAACATTCTTTACCGCAGCATAACGGTGGCTTTCCTTTTCCGTGAAAAGTTGCCGAAACAATGTCGTATAATGTCTTAATGGTTTTCCCACAAACTGGACACTTTTCCCCTATATAGCGATTGAGCTGAGCAGCGAGTACTTGATACGGGTCTTTTTGCATAGATTACGAATTATTTGCTGAGGTTTGCATAGATTCCTCCACCTTCTTCAGGCGGGAGTCGGATTTTTTCTCTATCATTGATAGAAGAGTTTTGGTCGTGTTCAGCAGAGTTTCTGTCTCACCATCCCAGTCTTTTACGATGTAGGCTTCAAGCCATTCGAGCATTACCTGCTGCCCTCTAAGAAAATCATTGTTCATAGTGTTTGATTAAGAATTACCGTGTAAAGACTTGAGGAGCTTTTTGATTTCTGAGGCGGCGTGCTCTGCAGCCTCATGAGTAGGGAATGAATTACCAAATTTCCAAACATCTTGAAAGCAAGCGGTTTCGGCATCAAATTTTTCTTCTTCTACCTGCCCATCATTATCGATGAAAAAGTGAGTCCCGCGATGTTCCGGCCTCCATCTTGGCTTTTCTTCTTTCCTCTTCTCACAAGTCCTAAAATGATCTGGAAACTCTTCAACATCTTTTCCAAGAATCCCCTCTTCTCTCATCTTCTGCTGGTCGCACTTTCCGCAGAGCCACTTGCTATCTATGTCCTTGGCATTAAGAAGATGGTTTCTCCTTTCGCGATCTTCAAACTCTTTCCACTTCATAAGTTTATCAACTTGCTGCTTCAAGTTCCTCACATCTATAGCCATCTCGTTAAGCATGACTTCCATCGAGCCGACCCAAGCTCCTGCGCTCTCTTTTTGGACATATTCTTTCAAGGATTTTTTCTGCATAAATAAATTAAAAAATCTTTTAGACAGTTTGTGCCATGTCTAGGGCAATTTAAAAGGCAAATCCTCAACCTTTATTTTCTCTTCTTCTTCTTTCACCGGAACATCCAGAGGAGAAAAGTTTTCATCTTTCTTGATTCTCTTCTTGAACTTATCCACAACTGATTTCTGGTCTTTTGGGCGGTTGAAGATGTATTGCGGCTCGCCTTTCCATTCTCCTTTTTGGCTCACAGTACCATCAATTGTGCTGCCTATATCCCAATCGCCCGAATGAAGATCAAAGTCAAAGTGAGTTACCCAAACTTCTTTTCCTTCATGCTCCGTCAAAAAGTTCACGATCATATAAGCTCTCGGCGGGACAGGATTTCCTTCCTCATCTATTCGCGCTTTTGTCATGAGAGGATTTCCAGCCTTGTCGTCTATCTTGCGGCGCAGTGCCTTAATTGTGTACTTCATAAAAATGAAATTAAAAAAATTAAAGTGGTGGATAATAAGCAACTCTCGCATCAGGAAACAAATCAATTTTAATAGCGTGAGCAGTGAGTGTGGCAGAAGTTAAACCTCTACAAAAGTATTCTTTATCAAGGACAGAATTTTTGTTTTCATCCCAAACATTCACTCGATAATCTCCAAACAGCATTTGCTCAATAAGAATTTCCTTCATATTATTCTTCAATTATTTCCTCTGTCTTATATTTATTAGATGGTGAATCAGAATAAATTTGTGTACCAGCAGCATTGCTATAATAAGAATTATAAGAGGCATTTTCCGATACGCTCTTTTTGTAAACAGGCGACTTAAAAGCCAGTTTTACAACCTCAAGCAAAACACCATTTCTTTTCTCTACCTCTTCAGCCTTGGCTTGCGCTAGTGTTTTTTCTAAAGATACCTCACTTTTATAAAGGCTTTTCTCTTTTTGCTCATTCACTCTTGCCTGTTCGAGAACAACATTTTTTTGACTTAAAAGAAGTTGGTTTTCAGCTTTTACTTTTTCTAACGCTTCTTTCAAGTTCTCATGATCTTGCTTTATTTTCAAGAGTTCTTGTCGTTCGGTATCAGCTTCCTGTAATCGTTTTTGAAGAGTTTTACCAACCTCCAAGGGGAGATTTTTTTCAATGACTTGCAGTATATCGTTTTGCATATATAAAAAATTAAATATAAATAATTTCCTTAGATCGTCCATGTGACTCAAGTCCATAGTAAGGACAACTTTCGAGTGTTTCACTGTCTTTCGTAGGCAGAAAAATGCCGGTATCAGAAGCCACTTTATACTGTTCCAGCAGTCTCAAAATTCTGCCTCTTTCCGCAAACAAGGTTTGCTCTCCAAATTCGTAGCAGCGTGAGCGTGAAAAGTAGGCGTACTTATCAACAACATTCAGCCGGGCCTTGCAGCGTACACCCGTACACTCCTCAACCAGGAATTGATAAAAAGCCATCTGGAAAGTATAGCTGTAAGCGTCAAAGTTTTGTATATTGGCGCAGGATTTCAGGTCAATAATGAGTCTCTCTTTTTCATCGAAATGGTCAAGTTCTCCCGAAAGTTTCAAGCCCGAAATTTCACACTGAAAGATTTTTTTCTTGTACTGTTTATGAAACAAAGGATTTTCTTGAAACTCTTTTCCCATACTGTCGAGAGTCTTCGACATACCTTCCGTGAGCTGTACCTTTTCCGTTTCAGCACCTCTTCGTTTCACAACTTCGTACTTTTTCTCGAACTCTTTTTGACCTTCTGAAACAAGATCATCGAAGGCTTGTCCAAGCACGAAGTAATCCTTATCGTCTGCTGTTGGATCAGGTATCAGATCAATATATTTTTTCTCGAAACCCCAGG
>ERZ1292623.4163-Hain-H51-01um-R1-4163-length-11946-cov-5_pt1 | contig 11946 bp, 13 predicted proteins | sample MGYA00564398_ERZ1292623 | MGnify/ENA primary metagenome ERZ1292623 (study PRJEB36523, sample SAMEA6512633) | groundwater metagenome | collected 2019-01-07 | study: AquaDiva: Metagenomics assemblies of 32 groundwater samples | reverse complement strand
GTATTTACCGAGTCCGGAGGCACGCTGCCTTTGCCCACCCGCATCCTCATTGCACTCTCGAGCTTCTTCCAGCACTACATCGTGTTCATTATTATATTTGCCATTGCCTTTGTCTACGTTTTTCGCTGGTACACCCACACGCCAAAAGGTCGAATGCTCTGGCACGCGCTGCTGCTCACCTTGCCAATTATGGGGCCGATAATTAAAAAAATTAACCTCGCCCGCTTTACCCGAAACCTTAGCTCACTGCTCCGTACCGACATACCCATTGTGCAGACGTTTCAAATAATTGCAAAAACCATCGGGAATGCCGTGTTCCGTGCCTCGCTAGAAAAAACCGCCGAGGAGCTCAAGAAAGGCTCGAGTATTTCCAAAGTGCTCATTACGACGCCGAAACTCTACCCGCCGGTTGTGGCGCAAATGATTGCTGTGGGGGAAGAGAGTGGTACCCTAGACACCATAAGCGAAGAAATTGCAAAATTTTACGAGGAAGAGGTTGATCAGGTTATGAGCAACCTCACTTCAATTATGGAGCCGGTACTTATTTTGCTGCTTGGCGGTGGCGTTGGCGGCATTGTCGTCGCCGTCATCCTGCCAATCTACTCACTCACCGACCAAATAAACTAGCATGAGCTTGCTCCGACCATTCCAGAACGCCATAGGCATTGACATTAGCGATGCCGTGATTCGCATGGTGCAACTCAAAAAGCACCGCCACGGCTTTGCCTTACGCTCCGTCAGCGCCAGGCCGGTTCCCAACGGGCTCATCCAGGAAGGGGAAATCCGCGACCCGCAAGGGGTCATCGCCATCCTGAAAGATGTATTGGCGCAACCCACGTTCAAACACCCATCGTCAAAGGCGGCAATCGTCTGCCTACCCGAACGAAAAATTTTTACCAAGATTATTGAGCTGCCCAACGTCTTGCCCGAAGCCTTCACCGCCGCCTTGCACAGCGGGCTAGCGGAAAATATCCCGTTAAACCTCGACGAAGCCTACCTCGACTGGCAGTACGTTCGCCCACCCCAACCGGCAGAAAAAACCGTCCGCGTGGTTGTCTCGGTTGCACCGCAACTCCTGGTGGAAGGGTACACGAGCGTCCTCGAATCCGTCGGTCTGGTTCCGCTGGTGCTCGAACCAGAATCTGCCGCGCTGTGCCGGGTTGCGCTGGACCCGGCCGCCCTGCAAGGCAGCCACTTAATTATTGACCTGGGGGCGAGCCGAACCGGCATTATTATTACCGAAGGCGATGTGGTGGCGTACTCATCGACCCTTTCGCTCGCCGGCGGCCACCTTACGGCCATGTTGCAAATGAAACTTGGCCTCACGCTGGAAGAAGCCGAAGAAGCAAAACGCATTTGCGGACTCGACCCCCGAAAAGGGAAAGGGGCGGTGCGTTCGATTATTGAACCGGAACTCAAACCGCTGACCCAGCGCGTAACCGAAGTGGTGAGCTACTATGAAGAGCATGTGGCGGATGACTTGCGCGTCCAAGATATTACGCTCGTTGGTGGGGGCGCAAAACTCATTGGAATGGCGCCCTTCATTCAATCTGCACTCCACCTCCCCGTTCGCATTGGCGATTGGCCCGCGAGCATCAGCCCGCCACCCCCACCCTTAGATCGGGTTGGCCCTTCCTACCTCACCGCTGTCGGCCTGGCTATGCGGGGGGTGCTGAATGTCCCGTGGTTTCCAGCCCGAAACGTATGATGTTGCTCAACCTCACTTCACCCAGTGTCCACGCCACGCTGAAAATACGCGCGTACATTGCCATTGGCCGAACAGTTTTTGCCATCGGTGCTATCGCCATTGTCAGCTTCATCGCCAGCGCGCTCATCGGGGGAGCGCTGCTCGAGCAAAAGGTAAAAAGCACGCAACTGGAAGCCGACCGAACAACACTCCTCTTGAATACCCAGGGTAAAGCCTCGATTACCGAAACCACAAAACGCTTGAACACCCAAGTAGCCGTGCTCCAAGGTGTGCAGAAACGCTACCTCCAATGGACGCCCGTGATAGCGAAGTTTTCCGCGCTCACCCCCAGCGGTATTGCCCTGCAAAGCATGAGTTTTTCCCAAAATGCAGGTAAACTCACCTTCAGCGCCACCGCGGAAACTCGCGAAGACTACGTGGCGTACGAAAAAATACTCCAGGCCAGTCCGCTTTTCAAAAATATTGAATTCCCGTTACAAACCAAGAAGGCGAATATTGCTTTCACCTTCACCGCGAGCCTCGTCGGCCTCCCGACCCCATGAAACTTACCCCCCAACAGCAATTAATGAGCTGGGTCGTTGGCGGCACGCTGTGTCTGACCATCGGTGCCTGGTTTGCTTTTTTCCCGCTGCGGCAGAAACTGCAAGAGAAAAATGTAAAAATCCTGGAAGCCCGCATAAGCCGGGAGGTCAATAACCGCCAGCAGCAAAACCTCTCCGCGCTTAAAAAACAAGTAGACCAAATACTGGAAAATACCGAAACATTGAACGCCGCCTTTTTCAACCGGGCCGAAACGCTGCAATTCCTTAAGTACATCGAAGACCTGGCGGAGCGCGAAAAACTTACCCTCGCCGAGCCGCAGCTTAGTGCGCCGGCACGCACTTCTCCAGACACCGCAACGACGTACAGTGTGGAAGAAAAAGCTTTTCACTTCGACGTCCAGGGGCCGATTGCGGCGCTCATGCGCTTTCTCCGTGCCTTGGAAACACACCCTTCGTACATTCTCGTGCAAACCGTCAATTTGCAAAATGGCAGCGTCGCGAAACAAAATTCCCTCGTCGTGGAAGGCGTAATCCCCTGGCACTAAATGCGCAAACCAACACTCCACCTGCCCCACCTACACCTCACGCTTACCCGGCTTACCAACATCGTTGCCTGGGTTGCCATTGGCTTTTCCGGGCTCATGGCCGTGCTGCTGGTCTGGTATAGCCTCGCCCAGTGGTATAGACCGCTGCAAGACACCAGTATCCCCGAGGATAAACTTACCCAGAAGCGCGAGCAAATCCGCCTGAAAGACTTTGATGATGCCCGTTCGACCCTCGAGGCAAAGCAAAAAGCAACCACCGACACCACCCTAAACCCATTCGAGTAGGGCGGCTTGACCCCGGCCAAAACTTTGGGTACACTCCATACCACTGCGCCATTCGTGCGCAATTCTCTCTAAGGTTCTATGGCACACGTCAAAGGGGTAGGCACAACCAGTTTAGGCCGCGATTCCAAAGCCAAGCGTTTAGGGATTAAGGCCTATGCGGGTGAGCAAGTTCGACCCGGGATGATTATCGTCCGGCAACGGGGTAGCGCCATGCGCGCCGGGAAGAATATCCGCCGCGGCAATGACGACACGCTCTACGCGGTCACGGCTGGCAAAGTGCAATTCCGCATGCGCAAAGTCCGCCGCTTCGACGGCACGCTCAAGTCTGCGCGTTTCGTGGACGTCGTTACCAGCTAAAGCCAGGCGTACCAGCTACCGCGTCGCGGCCCGCACCGCGGCTGATTTTTGCTTCTTGGCCGCCGCCAGAAAATCACGAAAAAGCGGATGCGTCTGGAGCGGCCGGGAGGTAAACTCGGGGTGGAACTGCACCCCGACAAACCACGGGTGGTCCGGAATTTCGACAATTTCTACCAACCGATCATCCGGGGTTGTGCCGCTTACCCGCAGGCCTGCCTGCGTCAACTGCTCTCGGTAAGCATTATTGAACTCGTAGCGATGACGGTGGCGCTCCTGAATGCTCGGCGTGCCGTACGCTTTGGCACTAAGAGTGCCGGCGAGGAGTTTGCAATGCCAGTTGCCCAAACGCATGGTTGCGCCATAATCCTGCTTCAAGAGCTTCTTCTCTTGGTCGGGCATTATATGAATAACCGGGGTTTTCGCGTGGGCATCGAACTCTGTGCTGGTGGCATCTTTTAAGCCGGCGACGTGGCGCGCAAACTCGATGGTGGCAATCTGCATACCCAGGCACAAACCAAAGTACGGCACGCGCTGCTCGCGCGCGTACTTTACCGCGGAAATTTTTCCTTCGACGCCGCGAGCGCCAAAGCCACCCGGCACCAGCACGCCATCAGCCGCCCGTAAACGCTGCCAGGCAACCGGCTCTTTGAGCTCAAGCTTTTCGGCATCTATCCAATCAAGGGTCAGCTTCACGTCATTGGCCGCGGCGGCGCTGCGTAAGGCTTCAACCACCGAGAGGTAGGCATCGCCGTGCTCCGTGTACTTGCCCACCACGGCAACGGTGAGCTTGGTCTTGCCGTTGCGGATGGCCCGGGAAAGCTCTTTCCACGCGGCAATAGCCGGCCGCCGAGGTTCTTGGCCAAAAGCCCGAAAGAGCGTCTTGGTAATGCCGTACTTCTCCAAACTCACGGGCACATCGTAAATGCTCTTCGCGGTCTGGGCGGGGATTACCGCATCTAAGGGTACGCCGCAGAACAGGCTGAGCTTTTCCAGCTGGTCTTTGCGAATCGCTTCGTCGGCCCGGGCAATAATGACGTCTGGCTGGATACCCGCACGCTGCAATTCACGGACCGAGGCTTGCGCGGGCTTGGTCTTCAGCTCGTGGGTGGCCTTGAGATACGGGAGCAACGCCACGTGGACAAAAACGACTTGGCTGCCAAGCTCGTGGCGCATTTGCCGGGCCGCTTCGAGAAACGGTTCGCCTTCAATGTCCCCCACTGTCCCGCCAATTTCCATAATGAGCACATCGGGCTTGTGCGCGTCCACGGCATCCTGAATGGATTGTTTTATGGCATTGGTAATGTGCGGGATAATCTGGATGGTCTTGCCGAGGTAGCGCCCCGCCCGCTCCTGCGCAATGACCCGCTGGTAGAGCTGGCCAGTGGAGACAGATGAGGACTTTGACAGATGCACGTCGAGGAACCGCTCGTAGTGGCCGAGGTCGAGGTCGGTTTCCGTACCGTCATCCAGTACGAACACCTCGCCGTGCTGGAAAGGGTTCATCGTACCGGGATCGACGTTGAGGTAGGGATCGAACTTAATCGAAAAAACCGAAAGTTTGCACGCCTTGAGTAAGGCGCCAATGGATGCGGCGGCAATGCCCTTGCCTAAACCCGAGCAGACCCCGCCGGTAACGAAAATGTAGTGGGTTTTTCGAAAACTCATACCTTGAGCGTAAAGGTAGCGTTTTGGCCCGGATACCGCAATGTAACCACCTGCTCCCCGGCGTGCTTCAGGTGTGGCAGTTGCGCCTGCAGGGCTGCCGGCAGGGCTTCGCCGAACTGCGCCTGCAAGGCGGCGGCAATAAGGGCTGGGGTCAACGCGGCATAGAGCGTGCCCGAAGGCGAAGCTTTCGCGGGTACTGCCACCGTCTGGCCGTGCATTTTTCGAAGCAGGTTTTGGGTAGCCTCGTGCCCGCGGGCAGTCGCGGCCGTCTCTTTGGCTACCCGTTGTTTGGCTGCCGCCTCGGCCGCTGCCGACGCCCGCATGGCAAGCTTATGCGGAAAAAGGTAATTCTGGGCGTAGCCTTCGGCAACATCCGCAACGTCGCCACTGCGGTACGGGGGCGCGGGTTTCAAAAAAATGACTTTCATAGCGCCCGCAAAATTTCCAGAGCCTTTTGCAGCTGCGTGTCTTGGGCCTCACCGGATTCGGTTGGGTCGGCAACCACAATATCTGGGACAATGCCTTCACCGTCGATACTGCGACCCTTGGGCGTAAACCACTTTGCCACCGTCAGCTTCAGCTGCGAACCGTCCGGCAGATCGTTCAACGTTTGCACGCTCCCCTTACCGAAGGTCTTGGAACCGACAACTTGTGCGCGCTTGGTATCTTGCAGGGCCCCGGCCAGAATTTCCGAAGCCGAAGCGCTGCCGCCGTTCACCAGCACGACCACGGGAATGCGGGGCAGGCTGGCATTCCGATCGCCCTTGTCCACCCGCTCCTTGCCCTGCGCGTCCCGTTCCCTAACCACAACTTCTTTGCCAATGAACTCCGCGCTCAATTGAATAGCGGAATCCAGCAGGCCGCCGGGGTTGTTGCGTACATCCAGGATAATTCCCTTGGGAGATTTCAAGAGTAGTTCGCGTACCACGGCGTCGAATTTTGGGACGGTATCTTCGTTGAAGCTGACGAGCTGGATGTACGATATATCGCCGTCGAAACGTTTGTGCACCACACTCGAAACGGTAATTTTTTCGCGGGTCACGGTTATGGTTTTGCCTTCTTTGCCGCGCCGTAGGCTCATGACCACTTTGGTGCCGGCTTTTCCGCGAATGAGCTTCACGGCTTCATCAATGGTCAGGCTGGTTACATCCACATTGTCGACCGCCAAAATATAATCGCCTGGCTTCAAGCCGGCTTTTTCCGCTGGCGAATTGGGCAAAGGCGCTATAATCGCCAGCTGCTTCTCTTTAAACCCAATCTCCGCGCCAATACCCTCAATGCTCAAGTCGAGATCGTTCTGGAAAGCCTTGGCACCTTCGGGCGTGAAAAAGGTCGAGTACGGATCGTCCAGGCTATGCACCAAACCGGCAAGGGCGCCGTAGAATAGCGCCTGCTCGTCAATCGGCTGCTTGATGTAGCTCTGCTGGATATCATCCAGGACGTCCTCGTACACCTTCTGCCCATTCGGGACAAGGGTGGTTAGTCGCTGGAGGGCGGCGAGGGGCGAGGTCCCGGTCACTGACCGCGTTGCCGTATAGAAACCAACGGTAAAACCAACCAGCAGGGTAACCGTAAAGAAAAACCACAAACTAGACGCGCGGGGTGGGCGTTGCGGGTCAATCATACGCGTGCAATCTCCGCACCAAGCTGGCGCAAGCGTTCTTCGAGTTGCACGTACCCGCGGTCCAGGTGTTCAATGCCCTCCACCGTTGAGGTGCCCTGCGCAATGAGGGCGGCAATGATATGGGCCATACCCGCACGAATATCTGGGATGTGCAAGGTATTCGCCCGTAGCGGGTGGGGGCCGGTAATGGTGGCAAAGTGCTTTGCCCCGCCGCCTGCAAAACGGCAACCCGAGTCTGGGCACTGGTCAGTAACGGCAATATCCGCCCCCATGCGCACCAAATCTGCAGTGTAGCCGAAGCGGTCTTCGTAAATGGTTTCATGGATGTGGGAAACACCCTGGGCTTGCGTGAGCAGGGCAACCGTGGGTTGCTGCCAATCCGTCATGAAGCCTGGGTGCGTATCGGTGGTCAGGTCAAGCGACCGGAGGGCTTTGCCGGCGCGAAAGTGTATGCCATCACTCTCGACACGGAATTCTGCTCCTATTTTTCGCACAACGTTGAGGTACGTTACCAAATGCTCTTGCTGCGCCCCTTCGATAAATACGTCGCCCCCGGTGCCAATAGCGGCCGAAGCAAAAGAAACAATTTCGTTGCGGTCGGGGCCAACGCGCCAGCTTGCCCCATGGAGTTTTGTAACGCCTTCAATTTCGATAATGCGGTTTGCGCCGAGGTGGACAATCGCACCCATCTTCTGCAAAAACATGATGAGCTCGAGCACTTCGGGTTCAACGGCGGCGTTTTCCAAACGGGTTTTCCCCTCGGCCAATACCGCGGCAAAGAGGATTGTTTCGGTTGCACCCACGCTAGGGAAAGCGAGGCGTATTTTGGCACCCCGCAGCTTAGCCGCAGTGGCGATAAATGCCGAGTCGGTCTGTTCAACTGTCGCACCCATGGCACGCAGACTTTCCAGGTGTAAATTCACGGGCCGGGGGCCAATTTTATCACCCCCAACGACCGGCACGTCGGCGTGCTGGCCACGGTGCAGCAGCGGCGCCAAGGCGAGAATTGGTATGCGATTCTTGCGGGTGAGCGCGTGTACCGTGGTGGTCCGAATCTGCGGCGTGTGCACGTGCAGCGTACCGTTCTCCCACTCCAGGCTTGAGCCAACCGTCGCCAGCAGCTCGGCGGTAATTTCGGTATCCCCAAGCTTGGGTACGTTCTCCAACCGGCACGGTTCGTCGGTCAGCAACGTGGCTACCATGAGCTTGGTCGCCGCATTCTTTGCCCCGGCAACGCGGGTCCGTCCGCTTAAGGGCCGACCACCAGTAATCGAATAACTTTGCATGGGTGCAGTATACAGGATGGGATACGCGTAGCCTAGCGAGGCCGAAAAAATTGCCGTATGCTGGTGGCATGACCTTGCAACTTCGACGCGCGCTCGCGCTGTTCTTCATCTGCCTCTTCGTGCTCGTTGCCCCCGCCGCCCTTGCCTACGGCCGCGGCTATCGCTTCAATTTTTCCACAGGCAAGATCCAGCAAACTGGGGTTATCCTGCTGCACGGGCTGCCAAAAAATGTATTCGTGAGTACCGATAGCCAGCCATATCGGGGAACGACGTTGCCGAAAACCTACCGCAGCGTAGACCCGGGCACGCACACCCTGCACGTGCAAGCGACCGGGTACACGCCGCAGGAATACTCCGTACACGTACAGCCAGGCACAACGAGCTACCTGATGAATGTGCAGCTCCTTCGGAATGCGCCGTTCACCACGCTCCGCACAGCACTCCCAAGCACGGCGCAATTTGCCCCCCCGGGAAATGCTGTTGCCTGGGTAGCCGAACAACGGGTGGTTATGGTTACGCCAGACACCCGCGTGGTCAGCAAAGAAATTCCAAAATTGCAGACGCTTGCTTGGGTAGACCAAGCCCTAGAAGTATTTGGCGAAAAGAGTGTCTACTTGGGTCAGGTAAATCATGCTGGAGTATTCACCCCAAATGCAAAGCGTAACCTCCCGGACACAAAAAAGCTTACCGCGCTGGCGCAAAGTGCTGGGCTAACGTATACCTTCGGGCAGCGCGTTGATGCCCTCGGGGGCTGGTTTGTGACAAATGGCGAAGGGGGCTGGTTTGTGCATGATAACGGCTTGAGCGAAATCGTCACCCGCTGGTCAGCACCGCCCGTAGCCGCGCGGATTATTGGCAATTCCGTTCTGGCCATTATCCGACCAGACAGCATTACTTTGCGCAATCTCGTTACCAATCATTCGCAAAGCTTTGCGCTCAAAGGTATCCGCAAAGTTGCGGACAATCCTGGCGAAGGCAGCCTTGATCTCCTGGTAACAGACGGCGACCTTCGATCCTGGGTGCGTGCAGAATTTTTCTAGCGCGTCTGTAGCCGAACAAGTGCTAAGCCGGCTGGGCCGATTACCGGCGTTGCGCCAACAAGTGTTGGAAACGCGTTTTCGAGCAAGGATACTTGCCCGGCGTTCGAGAGCAGAATGTAGGTGGGTAGGCGGTCTGGGTCATCGCCGAGGTCCATACTCGCTGGGACAGTCCCATCAAAGCCAATGGCATGCCGGCGCGGAAAAACGAGCTTGTCCCGGCTACCGGCTATCACTACTGCATCGGCAGGGGTGTTTTTTATTATCCAGCGGGATTGCGCTTGGGCTTCTCGAATACGCGGCGTGGTTTGCGCTAGTCCGATTGTCCTGTCGCTTACAAGCAAAGTAACGTTGAGGGCTAGGGCGCCGGCAAGCAAAACAAAACCAACTGTTCGGCCGGTTCGGGTGCCGCTGATGGCACGTATTGCACCGCCCCAGCCAAGCGCGAGCAGGATGGCGAGTGGCAGCCAGTAGCGAAGGTACGAGCCATCAAGCACCGCTTCCCGGACTGCAGGATATTCTATGAAACGGTAATTTCCGTAGAGCAGCACTAAAAACACCCCCGAGACTGCACTAGCAGCGAGGAAGTGCCGAGCCGGTCGTGGCGATCGCCAGGCAAGCCAGAGTAACCCGGCCAAGCCCGGTAGCACAGCATAGCTTACCGGTTGCACGCCGTAGTCGCGGAAATGCTCCCAAGCCGTTCGCGGATTTGTCCCAAACGGAAAGAAAACATTCTTCACTTGCTGAAAAGTGTTGAGCTGCTGCACTATCGGCGCGGGTGAAAATGCTCCGGCGGGTCGGTAGCCAATAGCTGCCGGGCTCTCGTACGTTTGCCACTGAAAAAGCACCAAGCAGAGCGTCGGGACAAACGCACAGAGCGTTGCCACTCCCACCTGCCGCCAAGGAATATAGCGCCAGGCCAAGAGCAGGCCCACAATAACCCCGGGTGCAATCCAGGAAAATTCACTTGGACGAACAACCACGGTTATTCCCCACACGAGCCCGCACACCGCACTGGTACCCCAAAAACGTGTGCGCCACGCCCACGCTGTAGCCGCGATACTCAAAATAAGCAAACTGGTAAATACGCCGTTTTGCCACAATCCCCTGCCGGCGTAAAACCAAAACGTTGGGAAGCTAGCCAGGAATACCGTGGAAACCCAGGCAATGGTTCGCGAGCCAAAAACCCTACGGGTAAAGAAAAACCAGGCCAGTACTGCACTCGCGGCTAGGGCCGGGCCGAACATGAGCATGCCGAATGTGCCACTGACCTTACCCACGAAACCGAGCAGGTGCGGGAAGAATACAAAACTCCCGGGGACCAGGCGCGTACCCGTGTTAATGACGCTGCGAGGCGCACCCGGGGCAGTGGTCGGGATATATGTACTACCCGTAGCCCGGGCTTGCTGGGCAAAGGCGTAATTTGCAGTTTCATCTGGCGAGCTGAACACCGGCCAGGGAAGCTGCTGCCAGGCAGTGATGCTGTAAAAAGAAAAAAGTGCAACCCATATTCCAACACCCCACCAGTAACGTTTAGGTATTTTGTGCATGAAGGTATTCCTCGAGGGCCGCCTGCCATGAACGCAGCGGGGGGAGTTTTGTGGTGAGTAATTGTGAGTACGCCGGGCGCGCCGCTGGCCGGGGAAAACGCTCGGGCGGTACGGGCGTCAGCGGCGTAGTTTTTCCTGCTATGCGAAAAATCTCCTGCGCAAATGCATACCAGGTGCAGGCGCCATCGTTCGTCCGATGGTACACACCAAACGGGGACTGCAAGCGGATAATATCGTAAGTTGCCTGCGCCAAGTCTGGGGCGTAGGTAGGGCTGGAATATTCGGCATCGACAACTTCCAGGTTTGGCCGCTCGGTTGCCAGACTAAGCATGGTGTCGACAAAACTCTGCTTGGCATTTGCGGATGCCGCCGGTTTACCAAAAAGCCGGGATAGCCGAACAACATAGTGCTTGGGATTTTGGGCAGCGTGGACTTCGCCTTGCAACTTCGACCGCGCGTATGCGCTCTGCGGGCTGGGGGCGGCGGCTTCCATGTATCCGGTCTGCTGCGTGCCGTCAAAGACGTAGTCTGTTGAAAAATGGACGAGTGTCGCCCCGATGCTCGTCGTCACTTCGGCCAGGTTCCGTACCGCGTCAGCATTCAATTGCATTGCACGTTCCGGTTCAAGCTCGGCCTTATCAACGTTATTGTAGGCCGCGCAGTTAATCACGAGCTGCGGTTCGGCAGCGGTCAGCAATGCCCGAACCTTATTGGCATCGGTTATATCTAAATTTTCCATATCCCACGCAACGACATTCCAGAGCGGGTCAGCCGAAAAAACCCGGACAATCTCCTGCCCGAGCATACCCTTTGCACCAGTGATTATGACCTTTTGCATCCCTACGTAACCGCAAAAGGCTGCAAAGCCATAATGTGTTTACGCTCTACTTTGGTCATCAAGCGCTTACCATACAAAAGATCCACCAGAGCAAGAAGCTTATCGTCTTCTTTGCGCGTGAGTAAAGTAAGATCACCGCGTAAATCCGCCAGTTTATCGTCCAAATATGTCTTGGTAACCATCTGTGCTTCTACATTTCCTACCCGACCTTCAAGTAAACCAAACCGGTTTTCCATCTGCTCGGAAAGTAAATGTACAGCCTCTAGAACTTCACCAATTTGCTGGCCTTGGCTCTGAACAACATCAACAACAGCGGTCAATCGTTTCTCTGTTTGCAGACCTTGGGCTTGGGTAGCCTGAACAGCCTCTAAAAGTCCACGAATTTGATCTCCGTGACTCTGCACAACATCTAAAACTTGGTCAATTGTCGTATTTTTTGGGGACATAGAATCAAAGGGGGTTAAGCCCTCTTGTCAGGACAAGTATAAAACCACCACTAGTAAATGGCA
>ERZ1292623.4162-Hain-H51-01um-R1-4162-length-11947-cov-5_pt1 | contig 11947 bp, 12 predicted proteins | sample MGYA00564398_ERZ1292623 | MGnify/ENA primary metagenome ERZ1292623 (study PRJEB36523, sample SAMEA6512633) | groundwater metagenome | collected 2019-01-07 | study: AquaDiva: Metagenomics assemblies of 32 groundwater samples | reverse complement strand
CAGAAACAAAAAACACCGCGCAGAGCGGGTGTCCTAATTCAGGGGGGACGGCGGGGTAAATGGACTGTCTATACTATAGCGCATTTATAGAAAAAGTCAATAATCCGTCTTTTCCCCTTATTTTATAAGGCTTTTAAGGAATATCGTCATAAATAAGTGACACCTGCGAATGCCATTCCTGTGTCACTTTTGTCACTTTTTAATGCGCTCGAGACGCGTCGGGATGGTACAATAAAATTACTTAAATTCGCCTTACCAGGCTTGATCCCCCACGGTTCTAGCTCGAGGAGGCCAGCCAACTCGAGAGAGGTTATCGCGCTCGAGACGCGTCGATAATTCAAAGCGGTCGTTTGGGAAAAACTAAATTTTAGTAGCTATTTTCCATCTATTATTAAAAGTGGATAACATACTTTGCCTTATATCTTCACCGAGCCGGACAATAAAACTTTCTTTATTGCCGATATAATTGAGACTATTGCCCGAAAGCCAAAAAAAATCATCGTCCATGATATAACGGTCATGCAAGTCTGAGTTTGAATACACTCCAACTTCTATTTGGAATCCTTCTTGCCGAAGTTCGCCCAAGTGCCGTGAAAATATCCCAGAAGGTCTATCTGCAACCGCGTGGGTGAGAATTTTGGTTTGTTTTTTCTTATCAAGGTTTTTGAAAAGAAGGTCGAGAGTGTTTATATCTAAATAAGGATTAGAAATAAATATAGGACTTTTGAGGTTATTAAAAATATCTTTTACTACAACGTTCTTCGCCGAAAATGGCTTACCAGATTCAATGACAATAACGCTATTGGAGTTTCCCGCGGCTAACTTTCTCCGCCCTGTTTCCATCAACTTATAGCCGCTTTTATTTTTATGAACAATCCCTGCCTCCTTTTCTAGGGCATAAGTGATGGCCTGCCGCGAGACACTTATGTTGGAATTTTCAATCAGATAATCGGCGATCTCTACCGCCGATAGCCTGTCTTTCGAATCGGCTAGTTTATCAAGAACCCAAAGTCCTTTCAGTTGGAGGTCGTCTAGTTTATGAACGTCGATGGAGTTGGATATTTTCACCATGTCGTCTCCTTCTTTATCTCCTTGAAGCCGTTGTCTAAGAACTTCTCGCCTGAGTTCGTCACAATCCAAGCCTTCTTGTTGTCCTTCTTCTCTTTGACTTCAGCCATATGCCCTTTTTTAATGTTCATGTTCACTTTGTCGTTAATGTTCGTTGGAATAGCTTCTTTGGCGAGCTGAAACCCACGGGCTAAGTCTTCAATATTAATAGAGCCGAACCCCTCATACTTCTCGAAGTAGCAAGCTATGGCGAGTGTCTTTTCAACATTGCCGGAAGGTCCTTTAGAAATTATGAATTCTTTAATGGACAGCTTTTTATTGTTTGTCACACTAGACTCGCTAGAGCTATTACCTAACTTAGCTTCTAGGACAGAAAGTCGCTTTTCCAAAGATGAAACTTTTTCGTTTAGTTGTTGAATGTCTTCCATAATTTTAATTAGTTTTTGGTTTTACCAATTACACTAATAACGTCAGAAATTTTCGAAACTGGTATTTCATATTCACTCTTACCGACCAAATAACCATCTTCCTTCAACTTCTTGAAGGTCGGATCAATCGTCCCCTTTTTTATACCGGTTTTGTTATGAACCTCTACAGCGGTTATTTTATCGGTTTCGACAAGTCCTTTCATATTAAGAAGCTTTTTAGCTAATCCGTAAGTTAGGATGCGTTGTTCGGTTTTTTGTGTCGAACTTTTGAAGAAAATATCGTTTGTGGCCTTTTGGATTGTAACGAATGGCTGGATTGCTTTTACGACTTCGGCCTCGTCAAAAGGGCCACTATCGGAAAACAGGTCGTCAATAGTATGCTTTCTGTCAGTCATAGTATTTTATAAGTATTTAATCTTTCGAAACTTTGTTTTTAATTGCCTACTACTTAAGCATACACTAGTATAGTTAAAAAAAGCAAGTAATTTGGAAATTCAACTTGCTTTTTCCTATGATTTCATAGGTGATGGAGGTCCCTTAATTTTCTAGTGAGCTCGAGACGCGTCGGGATGATACAATAAAACTATTCGACGCGCATTTTCCCCCCTGTCACAACTCCCCTTCTCGCACGTTATTTAGCAAGGCGAATGTGCTAGCATAACTACATGAACAATAACCAACCATCCTCGAGAAACTTCCTGCCGTGGAACATCTCGTGGTTGACCGCGGTCCTCGCTGCGCTTGCCGTAATTACGTTCATCGCCATTTCCCGCCCCGGCAGACCGTACGTGACACCAATGGGGATAGGCGGCGTGGAATACTCGACCGGCTCGGGAGCAGTGTCTCCTATGTACCGAGATATGAAAGGCTCGGACTTGTACTATCCTTACCCGTATCCAAATCCGGAAGTTCCCGTAACTGATATCCGTGAATTTTTGAAAATATACTACAGCGCATCCATGCGCACTCGCGACGTGCAGGGTCTCACCCGCCGCGTCGTGACGACGGTCCGCGGATACAGCGGTCGCATCGACCAGGAATCGAGTTCTCCCGAGTACGGCTCCGTGAGTTTCTCTATCCCTCAAAGCAAGTACGATGCGTTCCGCGGAGAAATCGAAAGTTTCGTTGGCAACCGCTTCCTTACCGTGAGCGTTTCATCCCAAAACCTCTTGCCGCAGAAAGTGAGCATCGAAGAGCAGCAGGAGCAGGCTGATACCAACCTTCTCAACTTCAAAGCGGCTCGCCAAAAGATCGTGAGTACTCACGCAAGCACCGTGCAATCGCTCCAGGCGAAGATTGACACGAATAACCAGCAGCTCGCAACGCTTCGTGCGCTGCCTTCGACGCCCCAACTGTTAATCCAGATACAGTCCGTAACCGATGAGTTGGCATCATTCAAGCAGCAGCTTGCGGATGAAAACGCGTTGTACGTGACTCAACTGAACAATGCGGATGCGAACATTAAGTATGCCATGGACTGGCAGAAAACGTTAAAAACGCAGGACCAGACGCTCATCGATAACGTTGCGACCGTAACGGGAACCGTTTCCATCCAGTGGATTAGCATCTGGGATATGGCGCGGCTCTACCTGCCGGGCTACTGGATTCCCGTCATCTTCGCCGCACTCGCTTTCCTTTCGTATCGCCGGGATCGTCGCTTCGCTGCTTAGAATTCTTAGGAGATAAGTAATTTGCTTCAATAAAAAACCCACCACGTCGAATGACGTAGCGGGTAACGATCTGGTCGCGTGGCCGCAGGAACCGCAATAGCTACCCTGGTCAGCATCGCCTTGCAATGGGAGTAGTTTTTACGATTCCTCCCATTTCACATGAAATCCTCGTCCTCCGCAGGAATAGCAATTTGTTTCCTTCGGACTACCGAAGATGGTCATCTTCTGACGTTTTTCCTTTCCGGCTCCGTTGCAGGAATGGCAAGTTTTTATTCCACCGCTCCACTTGTTAACCCAGCCCGCGCCCTTGCACTGGCTGCACGAGAATTCCTCGGTTTGATTCTCGTACTCGCCTTGGGTCTGATAATCTGGAACTTTCCCTTTTCCACCGCACGTTGAACACGTTGTTTGTACGGGGTTTCGCGTCATTGTTCACCTCCTTTCTTGTTAGGGAACTGTCATAGTCATACTGCGTATTGAGTCCTTTGTCAAATCCGTGGACTAGATCGCCTACTCCCCTATTCTGATCTCACTAAAAGCCCTAGAATCCCTGTATGCTAAAAGGAGCGTGGGATGTGGTAGTCGTTGGTGGCCCGCCCTCGCTAGGCGAGGCTCGCCAATTCAAATCGTATGTATGATGCAATCGTAATTGGCGGCGGGCCAGCCGGAATGATGGCTGCCGGTCGCGCTGCCGAGCGTGGCAAGCGCGTATTGTTGCTTGAAAAAAATCCTACACTAGGAAAAAAACTTTTGATTACGGGAGGTGGAAGATGCAATGTTACGAACAACAAACCAGAAGTTCGAACGATGCTCGGGAAATACAAGAAGAGTGATAAGTTCCTTTTTTCTGCATTCACGCAATTCGGCGTCGCTGAAACGCTCAAATTTTTCCACGATCGAGGAATGGAAACAAAAGAAGAGGCGGAAGGAAGAATATTTCCTGTTTCAAACAGCGCACAATCCGTATGGAACGTGCTCACTGATTATATGAAACAAGGCGGTGTGCGGATACAAACCAAGGCCGAAGTGAAAAGTATTTCCTTCCATACGCCTAGCGGAGAGATAATAGTTACCCTTCTCGATAAATCAACTGTACGCGCGCATTCGTGCATTGTTGCAACCGGCGGAACATCTCGCCCGGAAACCGGCTCCACCGGAGAAGGATTCCAGTGGCTCAAAAAACTTGGTCACGCTGTCGTTCCGAACGATGTGTCGCTCGTACCCATCACTCTAAAAGACTTATGGTCGAGAAAATTGGCCGGGGTCACGCTGCGAGATATCAAATTCACTACGTTCAAAAATGGCGCGAAGCAAAAAGTATATAAAGGTAAATTACTTTTTACCCACGTTGGCATTAGTGGCCCAACTGTTTTAAATATGAGTCGGGATGTAGGAGAACTTCTCCACAGCGGTGAAGGATCTGAATACATGAGCTCGCCTCAAAAAACAGAAGTTGTCATTATGCTCGACTTATTCCCTGCTCTCGACAGCGGCGCGCTCCGCGAAAAGCTCCAAGCGATCTTAGTCGAACAAAGCAATAAAAAAATTAAAAATATTCTTCCTGCTTTCATTGCCCCTGCGCTCGTCGACCCAATCCTTTCACTTGTAAATATAAACAGCGAAACTCCAAGCCATAGCGTGCGAACCAATGAACGAAAAGCGCTCGTTTCCCTATTGAAGGCTATTCCTTTAAACGTTAAGGGATTACTCGGGAAAGATAAGGCAATAGTTTCTTCTGGTGGTGTGGTTTTAAACGAAGTGAATTTTAAAACGATGCAGTCGCGGCTTATCCCCCAACTCTATCTTGTCGGCGACGTATTAAATATTGATAGGCCCTCGGGTGGTTACAGTCTCCAGCTCTGCTGGACAACCGGCTACGTCGCGGGAAGTCATTGTTAATATGCTGAATTTAGCAAGATGAAGCATTACTACGTCTATATTCTCGAATGCGCTGATTCCTCACTCTATGTGGGCTCGACAAATAACATCGAGAAACGACTAAAGGAACACAATGGGTTAAAATCAGGCGCACATTACACAAAAATCAGACGTCCGGTTGTTCTAAAATATTCAGAAACTTTCAAGACATTCCGAAGAGCGCGACAACGCGAATCAGAAATCAAAAGCTGGCGACGAGAGAAGAAGATGAAATTACTTCAAATTTAAAAAGGGCTTTCCTCATCTCGCCTTTATAATAAGACATTTTTGAGGTATCATAGCATTTCTCATGCCGAACAACGACGTCATATTGCGTTTTAACGACGTTTCATTCGAATTCGGACACAATAAGCCGATTCTGAACGAATCGGGTTTTTCCGTGCGCCGTGGATCGAAAATAACCCTCATGGGCCAGAACGGTGCGGGGAAAAGCACCATTTTTGCCCTTATTATGGGAGATTTGAAACCCGAATCTGGTGCGGTAGTAATCGAGAAAGGACTCACCCTTGCGACCGCGCGACAGGTAATTCCCCGCGAACAGATGGGGCTCACCGTAAAAGCATTTTTTGAATCGGCGTTTCCGAAAAAAGTTTACGACATCGAACCGCGCATTGAGAAGATTTTAGACGTCGTGCACCTTACCGCTCCCTTCGATCGAGAACTTAAAAGTTTTTCTGGGGGTCAGCAAGCACGATTACTCCTCGCGCAAGCGCTCATCCAGGACCCAGATATTCTCCTCCTCGATGAACCGACGAATAATTTAGACAAACAAGGCATTGCGCACCTCACGCAGTTTCTCGTCGATTACCCGAAAACCTGCATTGTCATTTCCCATGATGCGGATTTTTTGAACGCCTTCACCCACGGCGTGCTCTACCTCGAAACCTTTACGAAAAAAATTGAGCAGTACACCGGTGACTACTTCGATGTGGTGAAAGAGATTTCCGCCCGACTCGAACGCGAGCGAATGAAAAATGTACGCTTAGAAAAAGATATTCAACACCGCAAAGAGCAGGCGGGATTTTTTGCTCAAAAGGGAGGCCACATGCGCGATGTCGCGCGAAAGATGCGCGAGAAAATCGAAGAGCTCCAGGAAGATGTGGTTGAGGTTCGCCGAGAAGACAAAACTATCCGAAAGTTCGTAATCCCCTGTCAGGAAGACATTGGCGGGACAGTCCTCGCCCTTTCATTGGTCAATGTGGTAAGAAACCATAAACCAACAAAAAAAAAGGTGAATGTTGTCCTTCGCAGGAAAGAGCATCTACTCCTTACTGGACCGAACGGAATCGGAAAAACTACACTCCTCGAACAACTTGCGAGCGGGCATGCTACCGGAGAGCATGTGACACCTGGCGTGAAAATCGGCTACTACCGACAGGATTTTTCAACACTCGACTTTGATCTTACGGTTTACGAAACGCTCAAAAAGGTTTCAGAAAACGGTACCGAGCACGATTTACGATCCCTCGCCGCCGGATTTCTTATCGACGCCGAAATACTAAAAACGGAAGTTCGCGCCCTCTCCGAGGGGCAAAAGGGACTCGTGGCGTTCGCGCAACTGGTGCTCATCTGCCCCGGGCTCCTCATTCTCGACGAGCCGACGAACCACATCAACTTCCGGCATATTCCCGTAATTGCTGAAGCGCTTGACACATACGAGGGCGCCATGGTGCTCGTGAGCCACGTTCCCGAATTCGTAAAGCAGATCAAAATTGATCAGGTGCTCGATCTCGAAGCGCTGTAACACAAGTGCGGTAAAATAAACCATGCTCATCGATAATGCAACGATCACGATTCACGCCGGAGACGGTGGTCGCGGAGCGGTCGCCTTTAATTCCACGCTTAAAAACCTTGGTCCCACCGGTGGCGACGGAGGCAGGGGCGGCAGCATTTATTTCGAAGGGGTGAGCGATTTATCGGCACTCGCCCAATTTAGGTACAAAAAAGAGATCGTCGCAAAAAACGGCGAGAATGGAAAACGCCAGAATAACGACGGACACGATGCAGACAATGTTATCGTAAAAGTTCCGGTGGGAACTGTGATCCGTACCGTTGAAGTCGGAAACACTCAAGAAATTCTCTCTGTCGGAGAACGTATACTTGCCGCCGAAGGCGGACGTGGCGGCAAAGGCAATTTTAAATTTCGATCCCCTACGAATACAAGCCCGAAACAGTTTACCGAAGGAACACCGGGCGAACAATTTACGCTTGAGCTCGAACTGAAGCTTATTGCAGATGTAGGCCTCGTCGGTCTTCCGAATGCCGGAAAGTCGAGTTTATTGAATGAACTCACGCGGGCGAAGAGCCGAGTTGCCGCGTACCCCTTTACCACGCTCGAGCCACACCTCGGCACCTACTACGAACTTGTCCTTGCAGATATCCCCGGTCTCATTGAAGGCGCTTCGGGTGGAAAAGGCCTCGGTATAAAATTTTTAAAGCACATTGAGCGAACTAAAATTATTTTTCACCTTGTCGCCGTAGATTCAGACAACCCCGCACGGGATTATAAGGTAGTGCTTAAAGAGCTTAAAAGCTATAGCAAGGAACTCGCGGATCGGCCTACGTATGTACTTTTAACCAAGAGCGACACAGTAAGCCCTTCAGATCTCAAAAAGAAAATTTCGGCTCTCAAAAAAATTGCTAAAACAGTTCTTCCGGTTTCCATTCACGACTGGGAAAGTCTCGAAAAAATCCGTCTCGTGTTGAATAAAATAAAAGACGAGAAACTTAAAACCCCCGCTAAAACCCAAGCTTCTTCATAAACGTAGTGAGTTCCTTGCCCTCGATTTTCCGGTAGTTCCCCTCGGGGAGAGTACCTAGTTTTATGTTCATGATGCGCACCCGCTCCAAGTCGCGGATATCTACGTGGAGCGCCGCGCACATCCGCCGGATCTGGTGACGCTTACCTTCAGAGATAGTTATCGAAAATTCTGCAACTCCGGTTACTTCAACCTTGCATGGCTTTGTAATATAGCCGCCAATATCAACGCCTTTTTCCATATATTCCGAAAAACTTGGACGCAGTTTTTGAACGGTGCGAACATGGTACTCTTTTTCGTGCTCAAATTCGGGATTCAAAAGCGGATCGGTAATCCGACCGTCGTCAGTAAGAATGATGAGTCCGTGCGATTCTTTGTCGAGACGCCCGATCGGGAATACTCCCGGAAGAGGAATTGCCATACCAATATCTTCCTCTCCTTCTCCTGCGGAGTGCGTCACGACACCTTTTGGCTTGTGATACGCGTAATAGGAATATTTTTTCGACGTCTTGCCGGAAACCTCTACCACGTCCCCTTTATTCACCTTATCCCCGAGAACCGCAATTCTGCCGTTTATGATAACAAGCTTTTTTTCGATGAGCGCATCAGCACCCCTTCTCGTGGTATGTTTTTGGTGAGCAAGATACCTATTGATACGCATAGGGAATTCCGGTGTTTCCATGAAATTCATCATACATGAGAAAAGGGATTTGCGGTAAAAATCTAGGTTTGCTAAAATAGTCCTACTATGAATAAAAAATCATTATTGTTGGTGGGCGCGCTCGCGGTTGTGTTTGTGGTCGTCGGAGTTATGAACCGCGAATCAAAAGATACAACAGGTGAAGATATGCTCGGAGACGCAGCAGAAAATCTGTCTGATATCGGCACCGCAGACCAAGGCCTCGAAGCGATGGAAGATGACATAAAAGAATTTGCGATGACTTCCTTTTATGAAATGAAAGATGGCAAGCCGGCTCCCCAGTTCTCGCTTCGCAAGATCACGGTGAAAAAAGGAGATCAGGTACGCATTAAAGTAACTAATACAAAAGGGGTACACGATTTCACATTAGATGATTACTCGGTCTTTGAGGAAACTCCGCTTGACCAGGAAGTCACCATTGAATTTACCGCGGATAAAGTCGGAGAATTCGTCTACTATTGTTCAAAGCCAGGCCACCGCGCGGCAGGTCAGTGGGGAACCTTCACAGTCACGGAATAATAGATTTTAAATTACTCCGTGCGCCTTATTTTCCTTAGGAGGTTATAAGCCCCATGCAGGCGTGGCCGTAACGGGATATCAACATTTCCAATGTACGAAAATTCAACACCGCCGAATTGCCGCTTAAAAGTAGTAAGTGATGGCCAGCGATTTTCATCAACGCCACCGATATCGTAATACTTGAACCCCCGCCGCCTCGCCTCCTTCATTGCGCTCCAGTGAAGATAGGTGGTTACCTTCGAATTTAAATGTTCGGTATACGCAGCGCCGTAGAGGTAGGTCGCGGTGTCCCCGAAAAAAAGCACGAAATGGGTTGCGGCTGGTTTTCCACCGTGGAATCCTGAAAATATGCCGAGCGACAATTTATTCGGATCTGAAACTTCGCCGAGCGGGAGAATGCTCTTCGTGAGCGCATCGAAATACACCCGGCTCGGAAATACGTTTTTCGCCTTATTCCGCGCTTCGGTTTCAGCAGCCATTCTGAAAAATTCTTCGTAGTCAGCAGGACCGCGGAGCGCATCGAGCATAACTGAAACTCCGCGACGTTCTGCGCGGGCGAGATTCGATCGGGTAGAAGGGTGGAAGCGTTTTATCATATCCTCATCGCTTCCCTCGAGCGGCACTGTGTGGTTGTACCGCGGCTGCACGTAGTAACCGGGAATATCGAACCCCTCTTTTTTCGCATCAAACCCGAGTGCATCAACCGGAGGCTCGAGTCGGATAAAAATTAGGTCGGGGTGTACTTCCCTGCTCCACTCCTGAATTTTTCGAAAGATTGAAAGAGTCTGACTTCGCTCCCGCGCTGCAACTACCGGTCCGCGCGGAGTATATCCGTATGAAAAACCCAACGGGAGCTGGTGCCTCACAAAAGTGAAGGCAGCAATTGGTTCTTTTTTCTCTTTGATAAAAAAGTACTCCACGCCGCGACCAAGGCTCCGCTGGAACACCCCCCACTCCCATGCAAGCATGAACGATCCTACCGGCGGGTAATGTTCACGCACAAATTTATTCCACACCACCTCTCCTTGCGAGCTGCCATCGGAAATCTCCATCATATTCAATCCGCTACAAGATCAAAAGTGACCGGGATATTGGTGGTAATTCCGTGTTTTTTTGAAAATCCTGCGTTCACCTCCAAAACGTACCGGACTGGCACCGGTGGCAGATAAAACTCCGGATCCACAGGATCAAATTCATTCGATACGTTCTCCGCAATCCCCACTACTTTTCCTTCCTCAATCCAAATAATATCTATTGGGAAATGCATATCGGGCATCCAAAACCGATAGCGGTCAGGATTTGCAAAGACAAAAAGCATTCCCCTGTCCTGGGAAAGCGACTCTCTGCCAGAAAGACCTTTGGTGATCTCTGACGCATCGTCTGCGATATCAACCGGCACACGCAATACTCCAAGATCTACATAGGGTGGCGCAACCCGGGGCGGTGGTAGAGTTGCTTCCATAATAATTTGAGCTGCCGGCACTCGCCGAAGGAGAACTAAGCTGCCACCGATCACGGCGGCAATTCCGATTGCTAAAATGACTAATTTGAAAAACACGCGCATCGTTGGTATTCACCTAATTATACGCTATTTTCCCCTGCTCCGAAATTATTTTTTAAGCGCAACAAGAATTTTTTCTCCTTCCGATAATCCGCTTATAACCTCAACAAAGCCATCAACACTCTGAAGGCCAAGCACGATTTCCCGCTCCGCTTGTCTTCCATCGATTCCGCGAATATTTACAAAAAACTTGCTTTCGCGCGTTTCTACGGCATACCGTGGGATCGCAATCACGCTTTCTTTTTTCGCAGTTTCGATATATACGTTTGCGGTAAGCCCGCTTTTCAGACGCGGATCGGGCGAATCAAATGATGCTTTTACTTTGAAATTCACCACGCCATCAATGATAGTCTCCGCGGGTTCGAGATAAATAATTTTCCCCGGAAAACTTTCACCGGGGAATGCATCGAGCGTGATGCGGACCGGATTTGCTACCGCAACTTTCCCGACGCTTACCTCGGAAACATGCGCCTCAATTTCCAGAGCATCTTCTGAAATCACCGAAACCACCTTTGTCCCCGCATTTACAATTTCACCGGGTTTTACATCAAGAAGCGTTACGGTTCCCCGAATGGGAGAGGTAAGCGAATTTCTTGCGAGTTGGGCTTCGATCGAAGCGATTGCCGCTTCTTGTTCTTCCACGTTCGCCTCTTGGGATTGAATGGCTTCGGGCGTGCTTCCGGCACGCTTCAGATCGAGTTCGCGCGCGGCTATCGCGAATGACGTTTCTGCATTATTCCATTTTTCTACTGCGGTTGAGAGATTTGTGATTGCGGTATTTACGTTCGTGCGCGCGGTTGATACATCAGAACGGTATCCGTCAATAGTAGTCTGAGATAGTGAAACACTTGCGGTAAGTCCATTTACCGCGAGGCCTGCCTTGTTCAAAAATGCCTGGATCTGCAATAAATTTCTCTGCACGATGCTAATAATTGGCGCAGGATCGGTTTCGCTTTCGATCACTGCAGAAATTCCCGCCCACTCGTCGAGCACTACCTCAATAGCAGCTCGTCCTTGTTCCACCGATGCTTTAAGTTGTCCATCTCCGACTTGCGCGATGGCTCCGTTTATAAACTGATCTGCTTTCGCGCGAACCGCGTCATCGCTCTTTGTGAACGCATCAACGAGTTTATCCTCGAGATTCTTTCTTGCATCCGAGAGCGCGAATTCCGCATTCAACGCTTTCGCTTCATACACTAAGATTTCCTCAGATCTCGTCCCCGCCTTCATCTCCGCAAGCTTTGCGGATTCCGATGAAAGATTTGCCTTTGCCTGGAGAAGATTCGCGTAGAGCTCGGTGCTGT
>ERZ1292623.4160-Hain-H51-01um-R1-4160-length-11951-cov-7_pt1 | contig 11951 bp, 14 predicted proteins | sample MGYA00564398_ERZ1292623 | MGnify/ENA primary metagenome ERZ1292623 (study PRJEB36523, sample SAMEA6512633) | groundwater metagenome | collected 2019-01-07 | study: AquaDiva: Metagenomics assemblies of 32 groundwater samples | reverse complement strand
ATAAAATTTTAATTAATTATTATGCTTTAATATTATTGATTAGTTCAATAAAAAGGTAGTTTTATATTCTTTATTTTCTAATTAATAAGATGAAAAAAGAGCTTATTGCAAGGATTATTGGAATATTTTTCTTTGTCCTTGGATTGATTGCGATAGCAAACGCGATTTATTATGAAAGGCCCCATCTGCTTTTCTGGTTTTGCTATCTTGGGCTTTTAATCATGGGCATTGGCTTTTTAAGAAAAGACGCTGCTCTTGTCACAAGCCAACTGAATATTTTAACTATTCCTCTTTTAGTCTGGACTTTTGACTTTATTTCTGCAATACTGCTTAAAGATTCGATATTGGGAATAACTGATTATTTCTTCACTGAAGTATCATGGGTTGTGAGGTTTGTAACTCTACAGCACGTATTTACAATTCCTTTGGCGTTTTATGCATTATCAAGCTTAAAGTTCAAAAGATATGATGCATGGAAACTAAGTTTTTTTCAGTTAACACTTGTGTTTTTTATAACAAGGGCATTTACTTTTTCTGAAACAAACACAAACTGCGTTTATTACTCATGTCTGCCTTTGCAATTTCCTTCTTATTATCCTGTTGCTTGGTTTGTTATTACATTCCTAAGCGTTATGATTGTTAACTTATTTATCAAGAATGTTTTCTCGCGTAAATAAAGTTTAGGCTGCTTTTTCTAGCGCGTAGGTTTGGGAACCATTACATTCATAGCCCTTCTGTCTGGGTCATAAGATGCTTTAAGATAAGAGGTATTTAGACAGGCTCTTAAATCTGGCTCATTTTCATATTCAGCCGGTGAATGGCTCTGCTTGTCTCCTTCTATTCTCACTAAATATCCATTTTCACCAGAGAAAAATATTAGTTTAATCTGCGCATTTAAATCAGAATTATTTACTCTTGCATGTATATCAGACATAACTGCGGCTAAAGCAGAAGCTATATAATCTCCAAAAAATCCCCTATAGCTCATATTGGTATCTATTTCTTCTAATATGGGAAGTAAAAATCTCTCCTCTGCCCCTTCTAAATTCTCGTCTGAAGAAAACAATCTCTGCTGTCCGACTATAACTACTTCATTCCTTACTACTTTTGGATTGCCTATTTCTATAAGCATATCTTCCAATGACTTTTCTACTAGTACCATAAAATATCTTCTACAATTAGTTTATAAATATAGCGATTCACATTTTAAAAGGGCCTATGGTTTAATGGTAGAATACATGGCTGGCAGTCATGTGGTCGGAGTTCGATTCTCCGTGGGTCCACTTTAGTACTCCAAGCCCTTTCTCGCAAGAAAACCAGCGTCAAATGGATGTTTTATTTTGCGTATTTCTGTAACAAGATTAGCTTTTTCAAAAATTCTTTCTAGCGGCTTGTGACTTCCTGTTAGAATTAACTCTTTATTTTCCGGCTTTTCATCTATCAATTTTATGACATCATCTTCCTGCAATAAGCCAAGCTGAACTGCATAAAGAATTTCATCTGCTATAATTATGTCATAATCCTTTTCAAAGCACGAGCTTAGATAATTTAGCGCTTCTTTAACTGCGTCTATCTGTGCTTGCGTCGGCTTGCCAATTATCCATGAGCCAGTGCCAAAACGCTTATAAGTAAAACTTGGAAACTTTTCTAATGCTCTGATTTCACCAGGATAATCAATTTCAGGATTTCCTGTTCCGTTTTTCATAAACTGGACAAGATGAACTTTATATCCATTGCCACAAGCTCTTAATGCTGTTCCTAAAGCTGATGTTGTTTTGCCTTTTCCATTGCCCCAAAATACCTGCACAAATCCCAAACCATGATGCTGCATGCTATTTTGAATATAATAGATGTTTATAATAATTGTTATAAAGGCATTTTTATTATTAAAAATATGCGCGCTAATCCTGGCTTTGGTGAATTAAGTGAAGCTTATGATTTAGCAAGGAAAAAATATATGCAGGAAGTTATTGACTATATCTTGTCTTATAAAATTCCAAAATCAGCTATATTAGATGTTGGCTGCGGGACGGGAATTTCAACCAGGCAGCTCGCTGCTCATTTTCCGCATATTGAAGGATGTGACATTGATGAAAAGATGATTCAAAAAGCACTTGAACATAAAACTCCTAATATTATCTATAAAGTTGCTCCTGTCAATAAATTACCTTTCTTTTCTAGTAAATTCGGATTAGTTACGGCTTTCGGAGCATTTCACTGGTTTTGCGATAGTTCTTCAATAAGGGAAATAAAACGCGTTTTATGCGATGAGGGATATTTTATAGTTGTGAACAAATACGGCTTGGGTAATTTCAGAGCAGGCTATAAAAAAATTGTAGAAGAACTTAGCGGAGAATCTATTGAAGATGTAATGGATTATTATAATCCTAAAGAAATATTAAAAGAAAATAATTTTAAAGATGTTTCTTCAAGGAGCTTTATAGGAAGCGACATATTTACAGAGGAAGAGGCATTTGTTCAAATGCAATCCATGAGCTTGTACAAATTCATCCCGAGCTCCTTCCAAGAGCAAGGCATTCAAAAATTGAGAGAGTATGCGAGAAGCTTATGCAAAAATGGCAAAGTAGAGCGAGAGATGGAAACTAATGTCATAATTGTAAAAAAATAGTTTTTATTTATTGTTGTGCTTGCCAAATAGGTTTAAAAACGTACATTTTGTTATTTTTGCATGAAAGCAGTAAACAAAGAAGAACTACTGCATTTATATTCAGAAAGACAGGGAGCACTATCAAGGGAGAATTTGGCAAAATGGGGGCAAAATTTATCTCTGGGAATTTCATTATTAACAGGACTTATTGCAATCAATACTCCAAACGTTTATGAGTTAATAGATAAAATTCAGGAAAACCATATGTGGCCGCTGGCATATGTTGGCTCTGCTGCTATAAGCTTGTTTTTTGGCTCATTGTCACTTTATCAGCAAAGGGCATATGGGATTAATAGAAATATTAGGAAGGCATTAGATGATAAAATAACAGAAAGAGCAAAAGTTTTTGAGAGCCTGAATAAAAAATTAGATGATGAGGATATAGTAAAAAATGGTTTGGGGCGCACAGGAATAAATGAGCTAAGCGCTTCTATTGTTTGGGGGAATTATTTTCTTGGTCTTGTGAAAAGAACCAAAAGAGAAAGAAGGGAGAAAGAGAAGGGAGAAAGAGAAATTGGCGATAGCTCTGATGATTACGTTGGGCCTGAAGATGAATATAACAACTAATTTAAACCTCTCGTTATTAGCTAAATAATGAAATTTTCATCGCATGAAGTTAGAGATTTATTGATAGCCTGGATAGCGATATCTGTGGCTTTTGCTATTTTATTTACAGGAGCTGACAAGTTATTATCTTCATTATTTCTTACTGCATTTGTTATTTCATTACTAACAGCAGGGATTGGCTTTTTATTGCATGAGTTAGCACATAAGATAGTTGCACAAAAATACGGGTTGCGGGCTGAATTTCGCGCCTTTTATGGAATGCTGGCTTTGGCAGTAATGCTTTCTTTTTTAGGATTTATTTTCGCAGCGCCAGGAGCTGTATTTTTACATGGTATGATTACGCGGGAACGCAATGGCAAGATTTCAGTTGCAGGTCCTATTACAAATATTGTACTTGCCATAATCTTCCTGCTTCCGACATTATTTTTCAGTTTTAATAGTGAAATGATTAATTTATTCTTTCAGTATGGATTTCAGATTAATGCTTTGCTTGCCTTATTTAACATGATTCCTGTCATGCCTCTTGATGGCGCTAAAGTGCTTGCGTGGAGCAAGCCTGTGTTTTATATAACAGTTGCAATTGCATTGGCTTTGTTTATTGGGAGTTATTTTATCTAAAATGAGCGAGGAAAAAGCAAAACAGCAGTTGAAAAAAGAAGGCTTTAGGCACATTTATGTCTGGCAAGACGGGCCTAATACTCAATATGCAGAGCACACGCATGGCGAGTATACTGCACACATAATTCTTGACGGCGAGATGACGCTGAATGTTGGGGGGAAAGAAAAAACTTATAAAAAAGGCGAAAGATGCGATGTTGAAGCTGGGCAGGCTCACTCAGCGAAAATGGGAAGCAAGGGATGCAGATATATTATTGGAGAGAAATAGCTATATTTTAGCCAGCTCTTTATCAATGGCTTGCTTAAATACTGAATACGGCTCTGCGCCTATAATTGTTTCCTGATTGATAAAAAATGAAGGAGTTAGTGTGAGTCCCATTTGTTGAGCATCTTGCTTGTCTGCTAAAACTTCATTTTTGTAAGTTTCGGTATCTAAACAATTATCTATATTATACCCTCTTTCTATTGCCCATAACTTCAAATCCTGCTTTGTAAATTCAACCTTGTTGTTTACCTGGTCAAACCTTCCTGTGTCTCTCTCGTTTTGTTTTTCAACTATTGCATTTGCTATTATAAAAAATGCTATATCCTGTCCTTGCTCTCTGGCGCATTCAGCTGCCTGTGCTGCAAGTTCTGCTGAATCTGAATTTGGAAAGTCTCTAAAAACAAATCTTACTTTTCCAGTGTCAATATAATCTCTCTTAATCTCGGGAAAAGTCTCTGTGTAGAATTTTCTTGAGTAAACATCCTGAAAATCAAAAAACCCAACTACAACAAGATTTGCATTCTCGTTTCCTATTGAGGCATCGTCATCTATTGAAATATGGGCTGGCGATAATTTAATTTGATTTTGGAATGCCAGCTCATTCAAGAAGAGGGGGCTTTTCATTATAAATATTAATGCAATAACTCCGGCAAATACGTAAATAAGGATAAGCGCATTCTTTAAGTCGTGATTTTCTTTCATTGTGATATTGTGCTGTATTCTATTTTTATATTATCAAAGTCCTTCATATAATAATTCTCAATATCTTCTACATCTCTTCCGTTAACTGTCATTTTCAGAGTTCCATTGTTTGTGCAGTAATTAAATATGCACTCATTAGTTAAAGCCTGATTCCAGACATTGAAAAATTCTACTAACTTAAAGTCTCTCTGGCAAGGCCCTTCTATGTGTATTTTTCCTGTTGCGTCATGCGTGTGCAACGGACGCATTATATCTGAATATATGCCAATATCTGCGGGAATTATCTGCTCTTCTCCGTCAATGATTATTCTCAATTGCGCATGCTTATGCAGTTTTAAGTTAGTGTGCCCGCCGATGTTCATCTCAGTGGCAGGCATTGTCTTGCACTCGTTATCCTCTCCACTTATTTTTGAAATTCCAAAGACAACTCCTCCTAAAACCAAGATGCAGACAACAATCACAATTGCCTTAACAGGAAGTTTCTTTGAAGCTGTTGTTTTAGATGAATGGGCAGAAGATGTTGCTGAATGCTTAGCTGCGTTATGCTTGGCTAGCCCATCTTCATCTTTAAAAGTTCTATTGCAGATTTCACATCGTGTTTTCGGCATGTCATTATTTTGTGAAAAGGATTGTTTAAATATGTTATTGATTGTCTTATTGTTATTTCTGATAAATTGCCTTATTGTTACAATGCCTTCTAAATTATGTTCCTTAAAGCACCTATTACTCTTGAATCTGGTGAGAGCACTTGAACATAGTCGTTTTCATGTCTTAAGGCTCGATAAAGACGCTGTAAAAATTCTCTATTTGCCTTATCTTTATAAATGCCCCAAAAATAAGGAGAATGTATCTTTTTGAGAATTTTCCAGTATGGCTCTTGTAAATTTGGATTAGGGTATTTAGTGTATATAATTGAATTACATATATCTCCTGGAAAATCTGCGCCCCTTGAACATTTTGTAGTAAACAGAATATTAGCGCGTTTTTCCTTAAAGTCTAAAACTCTTATATCATTTTTATCTTCTGTTTGTAAGGTCCTTAGTTTTTCTCTTGGAATAAGATGGGTAAGGAAGTGCTCATGAATTTCTGTTTCAGTAGGCATATCTTCATAAGAATTAACATGGATTAATACGGGTCTTTTTGCCTTCTCTACGCATGATGATAAAGCCAATAAATACTCTTTACGTTTATTTTTATAATTCTTATAATCACAATTAAATTCATATCCTCCCTCATAGATATCTATTGTTCCTGGATATTTAGTTTCGGCTTCTACAATCGCAAAATCCTTTATTCCAAAGACCTTTTCTATAATTTCTTTTGAATGTAAAGTTCCAGACATTAGAACAAGGGAATTAGTTTTACTGCAAAGTTCAAAAAAACGCTTTTCTACATTGGTCGTAACTATATTTGCATATATATTCTCATCGTTCTTGTTATATGTTACGTATGCCTCATTAAAAAGATCTTCAAAAGAAATCGCTATCTCTAAAACATGATTGGCATAATTTTCTTCCATAGCAATTTCTGCCTGTAAAGCAGGACTCTTAAGCATCAATTTAAGAATATTTCCTATCGGGTTATCTTTAAGAGCGAAAAATCTGCTCTCGTCTATTCCCAAAGCAATCTTATTTTTTATTTCAGAATTTACTAATTTATTAATTTCTTCAAGACTTTGCTGCGCGTCAAAATAATCAGATCCTATGGTTTGCAATGCAAAAGCTAATCGTGTCAGATTAATTGATTCTTCCTTTGAGAAATTATCAAGAAAAGCGTCCGCTTCATCAATTATATCAATTTGTGTCCCTGGTTTTCTGCCTATCGCAACTTCGATATTATATTTCGCAGCGTTAAATATTATAATGTCTGCGTCTAAATAAGCTTGAAATTGGTCGTAATAAGAACATCCTTCTCTTCTATGGTAAAAAATGTAATCTCTGCCATCGCACCCAATGTAAATCTTTTTTTTAGCATCTCTTAATTGGTTTAATTCATATTCTGCCGGACGAATGGGGCTCCAATAAGGATTTGATGGCGCGATTGAGATTCTTTTTAGCAATTTAATGCTTGAAATGTCTTTTTGCTTGATAAGAGGATTTTGATTATAATATTTTATTAGTTTATCTCTGTTTTTTTCTGTGATGAGTATATTGTCTGGAAGAAACTTATCTGCGCATGAAACTCCAGGCATTATAATAGAATCGTGATTATCTCTGCCAGTAATAACGGCAATTTTCATTTTTCTTCCTTCTAAATTAAGAAGATATTTTTTATTTGTATAATCTTCTTCATATTGCCTTTGCAAATTCTTAAATGGGACAACAATAGACGCCCTTCCAATCAATCTCGCTATATTTAAAGCAATTGCTGATTTTCCTGTTCCGCAAACTCCATGAATGAAGATAACTTTCTTACCTTTCTTGATCAAGTCAGTAACTTCTTTAACAACATCTTGTTGAGTTTTTCCATTGGAATACTTAAGAGGTTCAAGCCTATTTTTATCTTCATATAAACTCCAATGAGAAGAATCTAATATAGTGTCATTTATGGCTTCTTTATTGAGAAATGTCAATTCTTTTGACGTCATTAAATTTGCTCGTGGTCTGATTTTAAACTCTTCATCAGCAGAGTCATTTTTAACTCCAATAAACCTTCCTTCTTCGTCAAATAAGATTTTAGTCATATAAACCTAAAAATAGTTGGGTTTAAAATATTTATGCCTATAGAAATAAAAAGGAATTTTTCTTAATATGTGGGGAGCTGAAAGCGAAGAGTAGGAAAAATTAAATTTATTAATTAATAACCTCTAATTAAATATTATCTTTCCTTAATTATTATACCTTCTAATTACATAATAAATTATAATTGTCTTTGCTAATTTTATGCTCTTAAAATTACTTAAGCTCGGCGTCTATGGCTGCCTTGAAATTAGCATATGGTTGCGCGCCTGAAATTAGCTTGCCGTTTACAAAAACAGCTGGCGTGCCCTGAACACCATAAGCAACTCCGTCTTGCGTGTCCTTAGTTATCTCATCTGCGTATTTGCCAGAATCCAAACAGCTGTCTATGTTATATCCTATATCACGAGCCCATTTTTTCAAGTCATCTGCTGTGTATTGAACAGTTGAGAGGACTGGGCCTTTGTTAGGGTCGCCGCCATCAAGCTTGTTTTGCTCTTGGAAGATTTTGTCATGCATTTTGTAATACGCTTCATCATTGCCTTGTTCTCTTACGCAATTAGCTGCTTGTGCAGAAGGCTCTGCCATTTCATGGAAACTTAATGGAAAGTCCCTATAAACAAGACTTGCTTTGCCTGTGTCAATGTAATCTTTTTTTATCTGCTGGATTGATTCTGTCCATAGCTTTCTGCAGAAAGGACATTGATAATCAGAGAATTCAACTATTGTAACTTTTGCATTTTTATTGCCTAGAATAGGGTCGTCATCAATGCTTACTTCAACTTTCCCACCTGCTGGTGATGGATTGGGATTTGGATTATTAACAACATTTCCAGTTATGCTTTTATCGCCTGTGAAAACAAAGAATGCACCGATAATTAAAATCCCCAATAAGGCAAATGCTGAATATTTCCACAAGCTTGATTTTTGGATTGTGATTGTTTCTTTCTTTTGCTCTGCCATTTTATTAATATTTAAATTAGAGTTAATAAATGTTTTTATTGTTTCAATTTTAAGAATTATCCTGAGCCGCCGCTGCCTGAACCTGAACTGCCACCACTGCCTGAACCACTGCTCCCAGAGCCGCTACTTCCTGAGCCAGAACCGCTTGAGCCGCTACCGCTTCCACTGCTTCCTGAACCTGAACCGCCTGAACTGCCATTCCCATTACCTGAGCCATTTTCGTCATCATCTTCCTCATCTTCAAACTCATCATCTTCTATTTCGTCTTCGTCATCGTCGCCATTTTTATCAATTTCGAATTTTACAAAAGGCCTTATTGAATCAACACTAACTCCTAATCTTGAGGCAATTTCTTTTAAAATAACTTCTTGGTCTGTTGTTTGCAAAACAAATTCTTGCTCGGCATCTCCAAACTCAAGCTCCACTTTTGCGACAGTATCTTTAATTTCAACTTCTATTTCAATCTCTTCTTCCTCTTCCTCATCTTCTTTTATTTTAAGCTTAAGAACTTCTTCTATTTGCTCTCTTGTTATCTTTGTTCTTTCAACAATTGCATCCAGAATCGCACCTCTGTCTGTTGCATTTAATATAAATTTCAATTTTATCTTTACTTCTGAAATCCCTTCTTCAATCTCTATTTTTACTTTTAATTTTTCCTCTTCAAGCTCTTCTTCCTCTTCCTCCTCAATCTTAAGCAATGAACCCGCAGTTTCTCTATCTAACGAGAAGCGGTCAATTATCTCACTAATCAATGCTTCTTTATCTGTTGTTTCTGTCTCAAATTCCTGCTCTACTTTTATTTCAGTTTTATCTCCGATAATTTCTGCCTTTACTTTTATTTCGCTCTCAAGCTCTTCTATTTCCTCATCTACCTCATCCTCTGTTTTTCCTGTTTGCTGCATAATCTTAATTTTTATCTCTGTCTTCTTGTTCTTTATTTCAATCTTGACTTCCCTGACATCTCCTTCTAATGAATTGAGAAACTCATCCAGCTTAGCTTGCTGCTCTTCTGTTAATGTGCCTTCAATCTTAATTTTAATTTTCAGTTCTGCTTCAACACCCTCTATTTCATCTTCATGGGATTTGAGTTTATTTTCAAGTTCTATTGTTTTTTTAATTTCGTCAATTGAGCCTTCTGTTGTTATCTCCTTTATATTTTCTTTAACTATAATTATAGTCCTGCCGTGTTCTATTTCTGCTTTTTCAGCTTTCTCAATCTTGTTTTCCTCAATCATTGCTTTTACTTCAGCTAATCTTTCTGCAGCGTGTTCAAGCCCTTTTTCAGATTTTGCAGATGCTCCAAATGCAAGAGCTAATTCAATTCTTTCAATTGCCCTATCAAGTCCCCATAACGGGCTGTCTGGATTTACGCCTGCATCTACTGCAGTATCTGCTGTTTGCTCTTGAGCTGCAACTAAAGAAAACAGCATAATTGCAAATACAAAAGGCAAAACATAGAATGTGGATATTGCGCGCCTCATTTTTCAATTTAACTAATTAATGAACATATAAAAACCTTGTTATTCATGAGCTGTAAAGTAAAAGTCACCTGTAAAAGTGCATAAGAGATAATTTATAATAACTTATTAGTAGTAAAAATGGTAAGATTTATAAAGGAGGATTATGCATATTTTATTATGGATAATGACATTGGAATTGTGATAGGAACTGGTATTGGTGGACAAAAGAGTATAGTCGAAACTCTAAGAGACTCTGGTTTTCAAGTATCAACTACTGGAAAAATGTGGCCAAGAGACCACTATGTTTATTTTAATGGAAAATACATAAAAAGTGATTCTCCGGGATCAATTGATGGAAATGCTTTTGGTGAAGGTGGAAATATTTTAACAGGCGAGGGTTTTCTCTTAGTATCTGATATGGCTTATTTACATCAACATGTCTCAGAAAATTTGCCAGATAACCCAAGTTATGAACAAATTAGAAAAGCAATTATAGCCGAAGGAGAAAAACATAATCTAAGAGCCAGAATCCATGTTGCTCCAACTGGATATTTTCACGGTAGGAAAGGTCATAGTCATATTGATATGTTTAGTCTTTTGCTTCCAAAACAAAAATTACTTTTACTAGATACTCATTATGGAAAAGGTGCTGGAAGTGCGAAAGAATATGAGGCAATTACTGAAGAGGAAGGATTAAGATTGATTAAATATGACGGTTCTCAAGATGGTATTTGGTACCCTTTAAATTCATTAGTTTTATCGACTGACAGAGGAGAAACTGTGGCAGTGGATGGTAAAGCTAAATCTTTAGTCAATCTATTGGAAAGTGAGGGAATAGAATCTATTTGTGTAGATATGCCACAACATTCTTATCCGGCTGGAAAAATAAGATGCCAAACCAATACTTATAATTTGAAAGATAAACCAGAAGATTATATGCGGAATGATTAATTTTCACTACACATTTTAATCAATCCTAACCACCTATTTCCACCTAAACCTAAATCAGCACCAGCAAGATTACAAGGAAATTCATTTTTATTACAATGTGGTTCTATGAAGTTAACTTTATAGCTCACTGTTTCACAATCTTTAAAAATAAGGAGCTATAAGAATGACATGGTTACCATGCGCCCGACAACTTTTCTTGAAAAAGGTTTAAACTCGTTCATTAGTGTGGCGGTTCTCTTTATTTTGTTTATACCTATCTTATCGCTTGATATAAGTTTATTATCTAAAAAATTGATTTTTATTTTATTTTTGTTTGTATATCAAATTGCAATTATCGTATTCAATGAAAATATTTCTATTGGAATGATTATTACTAAAACGAGCTGGAAAAATAATTACCCGCTACATAATCAATTTGTTCATGCCATATTATATACTGCAAGTTTTAGCACATTGTTGTTTTGGATATATTTTCCTTTTGATTTATTCTTAATTAATATGCTTTTTATACAACTGCCCAGTATTCTGCTTACAGGAGCAACTTTACACGGCTATCTTTCTGGTAAAATGACTACTGTCAAAAAGATTTAAATAATCTAATCCTTAATTTGTTTTATGTCTTTTCAGGAATTCTGGAGTGAGTTGAACGGCTCGCGTGTGGAGGGCGAGTTAATTAGAACTATTCTTTATAGCTTAATTACTTCTTTCGTTATCCTGGCAATTATGTATTTTGTTCGTTTTAGAGATATTGAGAATTTTATGGGAAAGTATGGATATTTCTTGTTTTTTGCAGCTATCAGTTATTCTCTTATAATTCCGACGATTAGACAAGTCCGCGCTTACAAGCAGTGCGCGTGCATGACTGGAATGATGATTGGCATGACTATTGGAATGGTTGCTGGATTTTTGGCAGGATTTTACATTGCATCTACAAACGGAATGTTTGTTGGAAGTATATTTGGAATGATTATTGGAATTACTTTTGGAATTTGGATGGGCGGCTCGTGCTGCGGTGTGATGGGATTTATGGAAGGAATTATGGCTGGCTTTATGGGAGCTTTAATGGGAGCGATGACTGC
>ERZ1292623.4159-Hain-H51-01um-R1-4159-length-11952-cov-5_pt1 | contig 11952 bp, 14 predicted proteins | sample MGYA00564398_ERZ1292623 | MGnify/ENA primary metagenome ERZ1292623 (study PRJEB36523, sample SAMEA6512633) | groundwater metagenome | collected 2019-01-07 | study: AquaDiva: Metagenomics assemblies of 32 groundwater samples | reverse complement strand
ATTTTCTAACTGCATCTCTTACTGCTTCTGATTTGCTTGGATAAATGCCAGAACCCACTAACGACTGCAAAACCTCGATTTGTCCCTCGGTTAACCTGATTTGTATGGTTTGCATTACCATTGTAATGCTATTGTAATGCTTAAGTATATAAATCTTTTTTATTGCTTATAAGCGTAGTCCCTAATATGTAGAGTCGAGTATAGAAGTCTTTATATACTAATTATGAAGCTTATAAACTTACCCAAAAACAGAGGAAATTAAGACATGACAAAAACATTAGCAGACATAATAAGGACAGGCTTAAACGCCTTATTGACTTCGAGTCAATCAGAAGAAAGACCGACAACGATGGAAATCGCTCCCAGCGAATTGTATCCTTCAAGGATTACAAACGGAAGCGTAAAAAGACTGCTAGATTCTGGTGAGTTAACAAAATTATCTGGAAAAGCTTACGAGCTAAAAACTAACACAGTTGATGTTGCATATGCAGAAGTTAGACCAGGAACACTTGAAGTGTGCTTTGATTACAAGACTGGAAGGATAGTAAATCCAGAAATTGTTGAAAAACGATTACTTGGTCTTGATAAAACTAAAAAACCGATAGTAGGAACTCTTGCTTATGCATGAGTTTTTCTTTTTTTATTTAAATTAACTACAATATGGTAAATAATTAACTATAAATAGTAGTATTTTCTACTACTGAGTGGTAAGGTGTTTCTTAGACGGATTAACGATGAATACAGAAGAAGAACCTACTGCAACAATTAAATTTAAGAAAAAAATAGATCAAGGACTTCTTAAAAGATATAAAGATATATTGACTTCACATTTTCTAACCAACCGTTCACAAAATAAACCATATGTTAGACAAAACAATCAAAAAAGAATATTAGCAGTATATGGAGAAGCAGAGAAAAAATATATAGAAGGAGGATTGGCAAAATACGGAATCCCGGGGGAAGTTATTCACAGAGATGATCCAAAAGAAATAAAACAAAAAGAACCAGCAATTTCTCCAGAACTCGAAGCAAGATTATTTACTCCAATTTCTCCTGAACTAGAAAGAAAACTTGAAATTGTTGTTGAAAAAACAAATGAAGAAATGCAACCAATTAAGAAAAGAAAAGATCACGTAAGAGTTTCTACGCCAAAACTAGTTGGCAAAATTCTTGAAATTTTAGTTTACATGAAGCCGGACAAATTATGGAGAGAAGATATTGGCGAATTACTAAAACCAGAAGGATACGGTATTTGTAAAATGAATCTCGATAAGACACTTGCAGCAATGTACAGACACAATGCAGTTCAAGTAGAATTTGTTAAAACAAAAACAAAAGGAAGACCTAAAATGAGGTATTACGTATGAAACCTTTAACAAGAGAAGAAATACAAACCGCAGAACGAGAATGGTATCATTTTGATTATGTGCCTTATTCAAGTGTAGCTATGGAGCGTAAAGAGCTTCTTCCATTTTTTAATGAATTAAAAGAGCATGAAGTACTTGAAATTGGACCAGGAAATAATCCTATTAATAAACATTTTCCATGCAAAAAATATTCTGCCGCCTTAGGTTATTATCCTCATGATGGTTTATCTCTTTTAAGAAAAAAACCGAGTGCAAGCGCAGTTGTTGTTTCATTTGGAGTTATAGATGACAGTATACTCGGCAAAAAAGAAATTAATAAGAGATATATTGATGAACTGGTAAAAGAAATTAGAAGAGTCATGAATCCGTTTAGCATCATATTCGGAACTGATGCTGAAAAGTATCTAGGAAAACCGGATGTACTTGCGATAGAATTACGGCCTGATGTGGGGGAAGTATATCATCCAAAATGACAGAAACAAGAATAAAATATGCATCTGATTTTGAAGACGCTCTTCTTAATTCTGTAACTGAATTTGGAGGACAAAATTGTGCATTAAGGGCAATAATTACATGTTTAGGGCCGAGCATTGTTTATGATCAAAAAAAAATACCGATAGGATTAAACCGAGGAAGAGATTTAAAAATAAAAAACATAGAAAAAACATTAGAAGCCGGAATGGAAAGAGAAAACGAAACAGTCAGCGTAATTCCTATCTCTGGAAATCCTCTCGCGATTGAAGAATATGTAAACGAAGCAATTAAACTTATTAAATTTTTAAAAGAAAATTCAGGAGAAAGATCCGGAGAAAATTTATCAGACAATATCAAACCAGCAATTTTAGTTTATGACTGTGATTTAATGCACAGAATAAAGTCAAGATATTTCGAATTTTGGATGCCAAAAGAAGAAGATAGGAGACGCTTAATTAAGAAAGCATACGTGATAACAAAATGAAAACAAAACTATCAATATCAATGGATCGGGAGTTGAATAGTTATGCTTGAAGAAGAAATTAGAAAGTTCAAATGGGGATATGAAACCGGATCTAGGCTAGTAATGGCTACTTTCGATAAAAATAAATTTGAACGTGATGTTATGTTAACAAGATACAATGCTTATGACAAAAAAAAAGATTTATGGGAAGGACTTGGTTTATTGGCTGCGTTCAGTAACGGAGTTATTATGAATCCTTACAAGACGTACAAAGGGATAAGAAGAAATTTAGAAAATTCGAAGAATAAAAGATGAAAACAAAACTATCAATATCAATGGATAAAGAATTAGTTAAACGAATAGAAGAAAACTTAGCCGAAGGTTCATTCAGAAGTAAATCTCACATTATTGAATATGCATTGAAAGAATTCCTGAGGAAAAAATGAACATACTAAAACCATTATACCTCGCCACAGCATTATCTTTAGCAACAGGAATAAATTCGTATGCAAAATCTCCAGTTCATGCAAAAAAACACTATACAGTCAGTCACAGCGCTAAACCATTTAAAAAAACTCCAGTCATAGTTCCTTCCTGGTTAAAACCTTATCAAAAACATTTTGAAAAGAATGGAGCAAGAAAAGAATCTGCAGAAGGAATCATAATCACAGCATACATTGAATCAGGTTTTAAATACACCTTAAAAGAAGGAAGAGCAGGAGAGCTTGGACTCATGCAAAGTACCCCCGACAGCATAGAAGAAGTTGTCCATTATGAACTAAGAAATAGATTAAGAAAAGGGAATAGAACAGACGAATATGTGCATAAAACAATTAGACCATACTTATTGAATTTTTCAAAACAAACTCTTGCCGGATGCATTAGCAATAACGAATGGACTCACTACTGGGCATCTAGAAAAATCGTTGGAAAAATAAGAAAACAAATGAAAAAAGACATTAAAAGAAATATGTTTGAATTATCCGAATATAAAAGACTAAAAAGGAATCATGATTCTGACTCAGATTTTGGCTCAGCTTACCGCCTCATAGGAAAATTAGATGTACTTGGAGTTTGCAATGAAAAGGAGATCGGTTTCAGAGAATCAATGGCTGATGCATATCATAACGCTCCAGAAAGAACAAAGACGGCACTGAAACACTGCGGAGAAAACTTTCTGCAATGCAATCGCCTTCCAACAATAACAAAAAATAGGAAATTTACTTCATTTTATGTACCAAAAGATTTAAGTAAACAAAAGAAAGGAAAACATCGTTCGAAGTAAAGAAATCCCCGGCCGAATATTCTTTGTAATAATAACTAATTAAAAAGTTAGTACCACTCAGCTTTTTATTCTAAGTTATCAGAAATTGCTGGAGCTCCACAGACACAATATCTGCAATGCAGAGCTGTGCATTCAAACTCGAATTGAATCGAGTCCTTCCCAGCTCAATTTCTGTTGATAGCAATTAAGCCTCGATTCAGGTGCTAACTTTACTTATTTAACAACAAAATTAACTCATAGAACGAAGTCATTTTAACCATAACCTTTTTAAATGACCCTAGTTGTTTTCTAAAGTATGGCTGAACAAGCACCAGTAAAAAAACCAACCACAAAGGTTATCGACACATGGAAGACTAAGAAATGGTATAAAATACTTAGTCCTCAATTATTAGGGGCTCAGCAAATAGGCGAAACAATAGCAGTTGAAGATTCTCAGTTAATCGGCAGAACAATTAACATAAGCTTAGGCGCAGTCATAAACGATATGAAAAAGCAAAGTACAAATGCAATTTTCGAAATCACAAAAGTCAATGCAGGTGTTGCAGAGACTCAAATAAAAAAATTAGAAATTGTACCATCCTCAATAAGAAGAATGGTTAGAAAAGGAAAGGAAAGAATTGATTTATCATTAGTTTGCGCAACAAAAGATAATGTTATCATTAGAATTAAACCTTTCGTAGCGACAAGAGGAAAAGTAGGCGGTTCTGTTTTGACAAAAATGACTAACTTGCTTGATGCGGTATTAAGAGTAGAAGCGAGCAAAACTAATTATGAAAATTTGATTGCAGATATAATTCACGGAAAACTTCAAAAAACCGCAAAGCAAAGATTAAACAAATTGTATCCTGTTAAAACATCTGAAATAAGATCAGTCGAAAAAACGATGTTCGCGGGAAAATTACCTCCAATCCCAGTATTACCCGAAATAGTTGAAAAACAAATTGAAGAAACAGAAGAAGATAAAATATCTAAGAAAACAAGAACAAAACATGAAGATAATATCGGAATAACAGAGATTAAAAGCGACGAAGTTGAAGAAGAAAAGGTTAAGAAATCAAAAAAAGCAGAAGCATAATTCTAATGACCCAGATCGCACAAGGTGCAGAAGCGAAACTATTTAAGACTGGAAATATAATTTTAAAAGACAGATTTACAAAAAAATACAGACATCCTGAATTAGATTTTAAACTAAGAAAAGCAAGAACAAAGAAAGAATCTAAGATATTAATTAAAATGAAGGAATTAAACATTCCCTCCTCCGAATACATTAATCACGATGAAAAGGAAATGAAAATAGAAATGAAATTTGTTGATGGAGAAATATTAAAAACTGTTTTTGATTCAAACTTTGAAAAACATTCTAAGTTAATAGGAGCAAATATTGCTTTAATGCATAAAAATGATTTAATCCACGGAGATTTAACAACAAGCAACATGATATTAAATAACGATACCTTACATTTCATTGATTTTGGATTGAGCTTTAATTCAGATAAAATAGAAGACAAAGCTGTGGATTTACATTTACTTCGCCAAGCATTGGAAAGCAAGCATTTTAAAGTTGTTGAAAAAGCCTTTAAAATTGTGTTAAGCGAATACTCTAAGAATTACGGCAAAGCAAAAGAAGTTATAGAAAGATTAAACATCGTAGAAAAAAGAGGAAGACATAAACAGCAATACTAATTACTTGACATTTTGTATTTCTAAAGATTTTCCAGTTGCTTTAAGTATGGTTGTATTATATCTTATTCCTAAAATCCTTTTACTTCTATATATTCGAACTGATTTGTAATCGACATGACCTATTATGACGTTACCTTCTGGTGATTTTTTCAGCATAAGATCTGTAAATTCTATACTGTCTTGGTCATGTATTTCCGGTTTTCCGGGCATTTGATATCTTACAGAACTGATATTTGAAACATCGGGGAACTTAAGTTGCATAGAAGTTCTTTCTCCATCAATAGTTACTGATTCGATAACACCGTCCAGAGATGAATACATCACCATTACCACATAGGTGTGCTACTTATTTATATTATTATAGGATTGTTTTTATAAATAAGAGTTTGATTAGATATCCAATTCTTCAACATCTTTAGCATGTGCTTCAATGAATTGTCTTCTTGGCTCTACTTGGTCACCCATCAAAATTGTGAATATTCTGTCCGCTTCAACTGCATCATCAATGTTTATTTTCTTCAATCCTCTTGTTGAAGGGTCCATAGTAGTTTCCCAAAGCTGTTGAGGATTCATTTCTCCCAACCCTTTATATCTTTGAATATTAACTCCATCTGCACCAATCTCAGCTAAAACTTTTTCTTTTTCATCGTCAGAATACACATATTTCTCAAACTTATTTTTCTTAATTTTATATAATGGAGGCATTGCTTGGTAAACAAATCCTCCTTCAACTAAAGGTTTCATATATCTGTAAAAGAAAGTTAATAATAATGTTGAGATGTGATTTCCATCAACATCTGCATCAGTCATGATTATAATTTTATGATATCTTAATTTTGAAATATTAAACTCATCAGCAATTCCCGTTCCTAATGAAGCAATCATTTTTACAACTTCATTGTTAGCTAAAATTTTATTCAAACGAGCTTTTTCAACATTCAATATTTTTCCTCTTAATGGAAGAATTGCCTGCACAGCCCTATTACGTCCGGATTTTGCTGACCCCCCGGCGGAATCTCCTTCAACAATAAATATTTCTGATTTTGCAGGATCTTTTTCAGCGCAATCTGCTAATTTCCCAGGTAAAGACCACGAATCTAAAGCTCCTTTTCTTCTTGTTAATTCTCTTGCTTTTCTTGCCGCTTCTCTCGCAACCGCCGCATTGATTGATTTTTCAATTATTTTTTTAGCATCACTTGGTTTTTCTTCAAGATATGTATTCAATCCGGTTGAAACAACTGTTTCAACAATTCCTTTTATATTTGAATTTCCTAATTTACTTTTAGTTTGCCCTTCAAACTGAGGCTCTGGAACTTTAACAGAAATAATTGCAGTTAATCCTTCAAATACATCTTCACTAGATAATTTAACTCCTTTTGCTAAATTGCTTTTTTCAGCATAAGAATTCAAAGTTCTTGTTAATGCTGATTTAAATCCGATTAAATGTGTTCCTCCCTCAACCGTATTAATATTATTTGCAAAAGTAAATAATATATCATTATAAGTATCATTATATTGTAAAGCAATTTCAACAACAATTCCGTCTTTTTCTTTTTCAAAATAAAAGACGTCATGTATTGCAACTTTATTTTTATTCAAATATTCAACAAATTCTTTTATTCCGCCATGATATTGAAATATATGTTCTTTTCCTGAATTTTCATCAGTAATTTTGATTTTTATTCCTTTATTCAAAAAAGCAAGTTCTCTTAATCTTTGACTCAAAGTATCAAAACTAAATTCATTTTTCTCCATTATTGAAAAATCCGGAAAAAATGAAATTTCTGTTCCATGTTCTTGTGTTTCTCCCATAACCTTGACAGCAGAAACTGGTTCTCCTCTTTTGTATTCTTGCTGGAAAACTTTTCCATTTCTTCTAATGACTGCAATTAAATGATCAGATAAAGCATTTACAACTGAAACACCAACCCCATGTAATCCGCCGGAAACCTTGTAAGCTCCTTTTTCGAATTTCCCGCCTGCGTGAAGTTTTGTTAAAGCAACGGTTAATGCACTCATCTTGAATTGTGCATGATAATCAGTAGGAATTCCCCGTCCATCGTCAACAACGGTAATGTATCCATCTTTCCTAATCAGAACCGTAATATTTTTACAATAACCAGCCAAGGCTTCATCAACTGAATTGTCTACAATTTCGTAAACTAGATGGTGTAATCCGGAAATTCCTGTGCTACCTATAAACATCCCGGCTCTTTTTCTAACGGGCTCCAACCCCTCTAGTGCGACTATCTGCCCCGCCCCATACTGCTCATCTCCTTTGAAATCTTGTTCAGTCATTTTAATTCTCCAATCTTATACTTCAAATCTTGTGTTGGTATAAATTCTCTTATTATTGATATTAATTTTTGCGTATCTTTTTTATAAAAACTCAGATAATAGTATTTTCCGTCTCTAAATCTTATCGAACAATTCAATCCCCATTTTTCTTTGAAATACTCTTGCATTAATTTATGCTCTTCGAGAGTAAAACAATTTGTGCATAGAATAATATGCTGTCCAGAATTTGAATAGCTCCCGTCGTCACATACCCATACTGCTAAACTTTGCGGCGTTAACATGTCGAGTATTTGCTTAGTTATTCTTTTTGTTCCGGTTTTGTAAAATAGATCGTGATAAAAATTAAACACAGGATGAACAAAAGTTGTGAATGAATACATCGAATATTTATGGTGTCCTCTCGGAGAACTCACCATTGGTTCGGACATAGTAAATTCCTTGAACAGAAAATAAGTCCAATAAACATAATTCTTTTGTCTTTCTGAATGTTCTACTCTGAATAATGAATTTTGATCTCTTAGTCTTACATTCCCGTCGCCAAGTAACATACCCGTTATTACATCGTGTTGTTGTTGAGTAAGTAAAAGTCTTGGATTCTTAGAAACTAATGTCTTCCATTCGAGAATAGATTTTCTCAATTGCCTGACCTCGAGTTTTTTTATATCATAAAGGTTACAAAAAACATCCAATTCTCGTTTATTTCTGAAAAATGATAAATGTTGAAGTTTACTTTTCTGTAAAGTTGGAACTAATTTTGAGAGTTTATATTCATTTAAAGCCCTTGCTAAAATACTATGACTTCGAACACCATATTTGCCTGCCAACCGCTTTAAATCACCTCTTCTGTTGATTTCTTGAGCTACGTAATCCATATCAAGAACGTTTCTGACTTGTTCCAAATTATCCAACGTATACTCATCTGGCATATCTCAAATTTCCCCCGAAATTCCTATTAAAATTAATATTAATTGTCTATATAAAACTTTGCTTTGTAGAATGGCTTTACAGACCTTATAAGCCTTGAATTCGAGCATTTGAGACAATATGTAAACTAATTATTTTCAATATAGAAATAATCTAAAACAATAGCTTTAATCACAAACGTTTTCGTACCATCCTAGTTAAGATAACTTATTTATATAAGCTAAGAGTTAACCGCGTATGACAAATCCATTGGATGACACAAGAAATCCATACATCATAAGGATTAGAACTAATCCTAAAGATCCAAACAGTCAGCCTTTTCCAAATTTATACGGAGACTTTTCTGATTGGAAGGAATATCTTAAAGGAAAACCATTCGGAGTATTTGTTGCAGAAACAAGGAAGGAATTTAATCTACCTCCGCAACCTTCAACAAAAAGAATCGGTAAAATTCCAAAATATGATGGATATAATTTTTCTGTATTTGACACACACGCAGATAAATGGAGCGTTGACAAAGGAATTTCCATGTGGTTGGAAGATGTAGTTCAAGGAAGAAGAGCAAATTTAACATTTCATGGAGATGATTCTGATGCACTGCCGGAATACCATAATGACGAATCGGTAATCAAACCACTAACAGATATTGAAGCGCAAAAAATGCATGCAAACAATCTTGCATTTAAAAATGAAAAAGGGTTTATGATATTATCTTATCCCGACAATTCTGTGAAAAATCTTGGAAAAAAAATAATTTTAAGAAGAGCATTTCCAGAACTGTGCAATTTTGTAATTGGAGATCATGAACTTCCTCTACTCTATCCTGAATTTAAAATTTTCAAAGATGAATTTGAATTGTCAAACAATGTTAGAAACAGATTAACAGAAGAAGAAAGAGCATTTGTAAAAACTGAATTAAGTGCTATGCCTCTTTATGTCGTAACTGAAAATGGATTTTTGCTTTGTCATACTCTTTCGCCGTCGTCAACAAAAAATCAGCTCGAACAATTAGTTTACGATGCAAATGGAAAATCCGCTCTCGAAGATGCTTTGTTCGGAGAAGAAGCACATGATAAAGAATGTAAAGGAGAAAGATTCAAACAAGTTAGGATTTATGACCAAAGAAAAATTGCTGCATTCTTAAAAGAAATGAAAGCCAAGCATGCATTAATCGGTCATACTGGAATTGCAGATTTTATTTATAGAGATGAAAATGGAGATGAACGGCCAATTCTTGGAGGAATTTTAGATTACAGCAGAGAATTTAGTGATTTCACAATAGGGGCTACAACGGAACATAGAAATGCGGGAAAATCACGTTCTGGAATAGACAGAATGGGACCAAATGAAGACGGAATTTACTGCACGTTAAAACTTGATACAGAGCCAGACAGATTAAATTTCGGAAAACTAGGACAAGGAACACTGCCTCATTACCTTCCAAAAAAAAAGGTAATGCTATTTAAAAAGGAAGAAACAATAAAAAATGAAATAGTTTCAGAATTAGTTAAAGCAGTCCAGGAATTAACCGCAAAAGGCGGATTTGCTGAAAAATATGCAAAAAACATTGAATACGCATCATCTTTGCTTGAACAGGACATAAAAACAGGAGAAAGAAATAGAGAAATAGTGGAAGAAACAATCAAAGCATTCAAAGAAAATGACGCAAAAGGAATAGGAGAATACCTAGAAAGCGCCCCAGAAGACAAAGCACTATACTTCATACCTAAGGAAATGAGATGTTACTTTAATGTAAAAACAACCATTAGGGAGTAGCAACATAACAAAAAGACTTATATATGACTTAAGCGTTGATAATAACGCTCGGAGATAACAAATGCCAAAAGAACAAAGAAGAGCAACGAAAGGTACGTCAAGAGTAGATTTAGGAGCAGCTACAGAACCTGAAAAAAAAGAACAACTTCTTTATAGAGGAAAATTAATCCATCCATCGCAAAAAAAACTTCTTTGCACAGCAATAGCAGAAATACCAATTGTTCCAGAAAATTTCGTTGACGAAGGAGTAAAAAAATATTTCCAGAGCAAAGGCGTCTCAGTAGTTAACGGAAAAATAAATCATACTTTTGTGTTCAAAAACATAAATATAAGCGAAATAATGAATATGAAAACAGCTGTTCCTGAAAAAATATTTGATAGATTTGGATTAACTCCGTATCTTCCGGAAGGATATACTGGAGCAATTGCTTTAGGAAGAAGAGATGATCCTTTCTGCCCTTCATCAGTTGAAGAATTTTCATCTCTAATTGTAGACCCAAAAGATAAACAAATATACAAAACCGATCCAGAATACAAACAATTCTATAAAATGTATAAGGATTTTGTTGATCTTCTTGTAGATTCTCCTGAAGATTTCAAATCGTTCCAGGAAACGGCAAAAAAATATGGAACTACAATAAGCGATCCTGAAAAACTAAGAGGACATCCAAAAATAGAAGCAATCCCGAAAGTAATGGAAGTATATTCTGATTGGAGCTTTTCAAGACAAGCCAAGATTCCTGCTATAACAGGTAAAAAAATTAATGCAGATATTTGGCACAACACCGGAATAAGCAGACTTGTTGAAGATGAATATGATGCAGATGACAATAAACAGGAACCTAGCCTACAAGGATTAATTATGCAACTTGGAGACACACCTGTTTGGATTGATTATTCTTCAAATGGTTCAACTGTCGTTTTCCTAAATCAAAATAAAGACGACATAGGAAGACGATGCCAAGCTGAACTTGATCTAGATAAGGAAGAAAAAATATTCAAAGGAAAAGCTGGAAATGGAAAGTTAGAAGATTTCATAACAGATTATGTTTCAAAAGGAAATGTAATTGGAGTAAAAGTTAATTTATTAAGAAAAGATAACTCCCCATTTGTATTTATTCCTCTTGTCGGAGATGCCATAATAAGCATGGGACATGTAAGCTCTGTAACAGGAAATCAGCAAAGTACACTATACGTCAAAGAAGAATAAAATGATAAAAAAAATAAAATCATTTATACAAACAGTAAAAGGAGTTCCAAGAGCAATAGTTGTTTCTGGAAATCATATTCCAGACATAAGAAAAACTTCCGAAATATATAAAAAAACTGCAGCATCTGTTCTTGAGGAAAAAACTCTAGACGCGAAATTAACTGAACAAACAAAAGAATTGCAGAATCTTCACAAAGGAACAATTCTTGGAAATCATGTTGTTGAAGCAGAAGGTTTAGTTCACCACTTAATGCTTCAAAATTCTGATTTAGATAAAACAGTTTTGGCGCACGGAGCGCCTAAATTTTACTTAAATATGCTTGACAAAGTTGTTTACGTTGCAAGAGGTAACGCAAAAGCAATGGAAAATGAATATGCTCTCGCATTCGCTGAATTATGTAAAATGCTTAGAGGAGAGTATACACACGAAGATACTAAAACACTAATGAAAAGAAGCAAATTATCTGCAAAA
>ERZ1292623.4158-Hain-H51-01um-R1-4158-length-11952-cov-18_pt1 | contig 11952 bp, 9 predicted proteins | sample MGYA00564398_ERZ1292623 | MGnify/ENA primary metagenome ERZ1292623 (study PRJEB36523, sample SAMEA6512633) | groundwater metagenome | collected 2019-01-07 | study: AquaDiva: Metagenomics assemblies of 32 groundwater samples | reverse complement strand
CATCGGCTGCCAGGACGCGGCCAGGTCTTCCAACCCGCCCACCAGCAGGCGCATCACCAGGGCGAATACCGCGATCTTGGGCGCCGAGGAAATGTACAGCGTCACCACCGTGGGCGCGCCGTGGTACACGTCTGGCACCCACATGTGGAATGGCACCGCACCGAGCTTGAACGCGAGCCCGCTGATGACAAATACCAGACCGAAGATCAGAATAATGTTGTCCGACGACATGCCGGCGATCGCTTGGCGCACGGCGACGATTTCGAGGCTGCCGGTGGCGCCGTAGAGCATCGACAGGCCATAGAGCAAAAGCCCCGAGGCGATGGCGCCGAGGACAAAGTACTTCATCGCTGCCTCGGTCGCCTGCGACGAGTCGCGCTGGAATGCGACCATGGCGTAGAGCGACAGCGACAGCAGTTCGAGCCCCAGATACAGCGTCAGGAAATGGCTTGCCGACACCATCACCATCATGCCGACCACGCCGAACAGACCGAGCACGAAGTACTCGCCGCGGTACATCTCGCGGTCGCGCAGATAGGTGCGCGAGTAGGCAAAGGCGAAGAACGCCAGCGCGTAGATCGCCAGCTTGAGTACGTCCGCCAGCGGGTCGGCCACGAACATCTGGTTGAAGGTATAGACACTCGTGGTGGAAAACCCATTGAGGGTCAGCGCCGCGGCGCCCACCAGCGTAAGCTGGGTCAGCGCATAGGAAACCACACGGCGGCGCTCGGTGAGGAACAGGTCCACGACCAGGATGACGCAGGCCATGGAGAATACGAAGATCTCCGGCAGCGCGGGCATTAAATTCGGCATCGTTGAAGTCATAAAAAAATAATCTCTGAATAGACAGGATTAACAGGATTTACAGGATTTTAAAAAAACCAATCGAGTTTCAGTTTTAATCCTGTTAATCCTGTGAATCCTGTCCATTAAATTTATTACAATTTCGAGGTCATCGCCTGCGTGAGCAGGTGCTCGACCGAGGCGTGCATGACCTCCAGGAACGGCTGCGGCCACAGGCCCATGACCAGCACCGCGACCGCAAGCGCCGCCAGAAACACCGCCTCGCGCCCGTTGATGTCGCTGAGCGTCGCCACCTGCTCGTTCGCCACCGGCCCAAAAATCACGCGCTTATACATCCACAGCGTGTAGGCAGCGCCGAAAACCAGCGTCGTGGCGGCGGCGAAGGCATACCAGCCGTTAACCTGGAATGCGCCCAGAATCACCAGGAATTCGCCGACGAAGCCGGACGTACCGGGGAGCCCGGCATTGGCCATGGCGAACAGCATCATGAACGCGGCGAACACCGGCATGCGGTTGGCCACCCCGCCGTAGTCCTTGATCATGCGCGAGTGCAGCCGGTCGTAGAGCACCCCGACGCACAGAAACAACGCGCCCGACACGAAGCCGTGCGAGATCATTTGAATGATACCGCCCTCGATCCCCTGGGCGTTGAAGACGAAGAAACCGAGCGTGACGAAGCCCATGTGCGCGATGGACGAATACGCGATGAGCTTCTTCATGTCCTCCTGCATCAGCGCCACCAAGCCGATGTACACCACCGCGATGAGCGACAGCGCGATCATCAGGCCCGCGAGCTCGTGCGAAGCGTCGGGCGTGATCGGAAGCGAGAAGCGCAGGAAGCCGTAGGCACCCATCTTCAGCATGATCGCCGCCAGGATCACCGAACCGCCGGTCGGCGCCTCGACGTGCGCGTCCGGCAACCAGGTATGCACCGGCCACATCGGCACCTTGACCGCGAACGCCGCCAGGAACGCGAGGAAGATCAGCACCTGCTCGGTGAGGCCGATCTTGAGGGCGTGGAACGCCTGAATCTCGAAACTGTTCGCCTGGAAATAAAGGTAGATGAACGCCACCAGCATCAGCACCGAGCCGATGAAGGTGTAGAGGAAAAACTTGATGGCGGCGTAGATGCGGTTCGCCCCGCCCCACAGGCCGATGATAAGGAACATCGGCACCAGCATTGCCTCCCAGAACACATAAAACAGGATGGCATCGAGCGCGCTGAAAACGCCGATCATCAGGCCTTCCATGATCAGGAACGCCGCCAGATACTGCGCGACCTTTTTCTCGATCACCTGCCAGGCGGAGACAATGACCAGCACGGTGCTGAAGCTCGTGAGCAGGATCAACAGCAGCGCGATGCCGTCGATGCCGAGGTGGTAGCGGATGCCCAGCGCCTCGATCCAGGCATAGTCCTCGGCGAACTGCATCGCATGAGTGCGCGCGTCGAAACCGGTGTAGAGCGGCAACGTCGCCAGGAACGCGAGAATGGACACCGTCAGCGCGAGCCGGCGCGCCAGCGGCGCACGCGCATCCGGCCCGGTCGCGAGCACGGCGACACCGCCCAGAATGGGCAACCAGATGGCCAGGCTCAGCAGGTGGTCGGTCAGCATCGTCGTCAGCGGTGCAGGAAAAAGGTGATGAGCAGGAACACGCCCAGGATCATGGCAAAGGCATAGTGGTACACGTAACCCGACTGGACGTGGCGTACCATCGAGGACACCCACCCCACCACGCGCGCCGTGCCATTGACCGCGAGGCCGTCAATCAGCTTCACGTCGCCGATGCGCCAGAACCACCGGCCCAGGCCGCGTGCGCCGCGCGCGAACACGAAGTCGTTGAACTCGTCGGCGTAATACTTGTTAAGCAGGAGGTCATAGAGTGGCTGCGCGCGCGCGCGAATCTGATCCGGCAGCTGCGGATAACGGATATAGAGCAGCCATGCGAGCAGGATACCGGCCGCCGCGAGCACGAACGGCAGCGATTGCAGGCCGTGGGCGATGAACGGCCCCAGGCCCTGGTAACCGCGGCTGATGCGTCCGACCACGTCATGCGCCGGCAACACCTTGAGCGCGTCGGCGAAATAACCGCCGAAGAGCAGCGGTTCGATCGTGAGCAGGCCGATCAAGAACGACGGGATCGCCAACAACACCAGCGGGCCGGTCACCACCCATGGCGACTCGCGCAAATGGTGTTTGGTGTGGTCGTCCATGCGCGGTTTGCCGTAGAACACCAGGAACAGCAGGCGGAAGCTGTAAAATGCGGTGATGAACACGCCCGCCAGCACCGCCGCATAGGCAAAGCCGCTGCCGGGCAGCTGCGAGTAATGCACCGCCTCGATGATCATGTCCTTGGAGAAAAAACCGGCGAACGGCGGGATACCGGCGAGCGCGAGCGATCCCGTCCACGCGGTGACGAAAGTCACCGGCATATATTTCTTGAGGCCGCCCATCTTGCGGATGTCCTGCTCGTGGTGCATGGCGATAATCACCGAGCCCGCCGCCAGGAACAGCAGCGCCTTGAAGAACGCGTGCGTCATCAGGTGGAAGATGCCGACGCTGTAGGCCGAGACCCCGAGCGCCACCATCATGTAGCCGAGTTGCGACAGCGTTGAGTACGCCACGATGCGCTTGATGTCGTTCTGCACGATGCCGACCAGCGCCATGGTGATGGCGGTGGTCGCGCCGATGACCAGCACCACCGACAGCGCGGTTTCGGAAAGCTCGTACAGCGGCGACATGCGCGCGACCATGAACACGCCCGCGGTCACCATGGTGGCGGCGTGGATCAGCGCCGAGATCGGCGTCGGACCCTCCATCGAGTCCGGCAACCACACGTGCAGCGGCACCTGCGCCGATTTACCCATGGCGCCGACGAACAGCAGGACGCCGACAACCGTCAGCAGGCTCCACTCCACGCCCGGCAGGACGGTGACGGTCTGCGGCACCAGCTGCGGCGCGACGGCGAATACGGCGGCGTAGTCGAGCGTGCCGAAATACATATAGATCGCGGCGATACCGAGCAGAAAACCGAAATCGCCCACGCGGTTCACCAGGAATGCCTTGAGATTGGCGCGAATCGCGGATTCGCGCGTGAACCAGAAGCCGATCAGCAGGTACGACATCAGGCCGACCGCCTCCCAGCCGAAGAACAGTTGCAGGAAGTTGTTCGACATCACCAGCATCAGCATCGAGAACGTGAACAGCGCGATGTAGCTGAAAAAGCGCTGATACCCCGGGTCGTCGTGCATGTAACCGATGGTGTAGATGTGCACGCACAGCGACACGAAGCTGACCACCACCATCATCAGCGCCGTCAGCGGGTCGATGAGGAAACCAACCTCCATGGGAATGCCGCCGGAGACGCCCCAGGTGTAGACCGGGCCGTTGAAGTGATTACCCGCGAGCACGTCCGGCAGCACCACGAACGCCGACAGCGCAAACGCCACGGCCACACCGAGGATGGTCACGGTGTGCGCGGCCACACGCCCGATCTTCCAGCCGAGCAGGCCGGCCAGGACCGCGCCTGCAAGGCAGGCCAGCGGCACCAGCAGATAAACCGTTTCCATGCCGATCTCAAGCATTATCTAGCCTTTGAGACTGCTCAAATCTTCGACATTGATGGACTGGCGGTTACGGAATACCACCACCAGGATCGCCAGACCGATGGCCGACTCGGCCGCCGCCACCGTGAGAATAAAGAACACGAACACCTGCCCGGCGATGTCGCCGAGGTAATGCGAAAACGCGACAAAGTTGATATTCACGGCGAGCAGCAGCAGCTCGATCGCCATCAGTAGCACGACCAGATTCTTGCGGTTGAGAAAGATGCCGACTACGCTCAGCGCGAACAAAATCGCCCCAAGAATCAGATAATGTTCCAGCGGTACCATGGCTTCCCCTTTCTCCCCTACCCGGTTTTAGGACTTCTTTTCCGACGGCATCTTCACCAGGCGCACGCGCTCGGCGCGGCGCACGCGCAACTGCTTGGCCGGGTCCTGGTACTTTGAATCCTTGCGCCGGCGCAGCGTGAGCGCGATCGCCGCAACGATGGCGACCAGCAGAATCAGCGCCGCGATCTCGAATGGATAAACATAAGTCGTGTACAGCAGCCGCCCGAGCGCGCGCGTGTTGCTGTGGCCCGCGGGCAGCGCGGCGGGCTCCGGCATCTGCTGCGTGCCGAACGGGCCCGAGGCCAGGATGATGCTCATCTCCAGCACCAGCAGCACCGCCACCAGACCGCCGATCGGCAGGTACTCGCCGAAGCCCTCGCGCAGCCGCGCCTGGTTGATGTCGAGCATCATGACCACGAACAGGAACAGCACCATGACCGCGCCGACGTAAACCAGCACCAGTGCAATCGCCAGAAACTCGGCTTGCAACAACAGCCACAGGCCGGCGGCGCTGAAGAACGCCAGCACCAGAAACAGCGCCGCCTTCACCGGGTTGCGGATGGTGATCACCATGAACGCGGCGAACACCAGCACCGTGGCGAAGAAATAAAAAACCAGCTGTTTGAATTCCATACGGTAAATTTCTATTTATATTTTGCGTCCGCCGCCTTCATGGCTGCGATCTGTTTTTCATATTTGTCGCCCACCGCCAGCAACATTTCCTTGGTGTAATACAGATCACCGCGTTGTTCGCCGTGGTAATCGATGATGTCGGTTTCCACGATTGAATCCACCGGGCAAGCCTCCTCGCAGAAACCGCAGAAGATGCACTTGACGAGATCGATGTCGTAGCGCGTGGTGCGGCGCGTGCCATCGGCGCGTTCCTCGGACTCGATGGTGATGGCCAGCGCCGGGCACACCGCCTCGCACAGCTTGCAGGCGATGCAGCGTTCCTCGCCATTTGGATAGCGGCGCAGCGCATGCAGGCCGCGAAAGCGCGGGCTCATCGGCGTGCGCTCCTCGGGATACTGGATGGTGACCTTGCGCACGAACAGATGCCGGCCGGTGAGAAACAGGCCTTTGAGCAGCTCGATGAGCAGAAAACTGTTGAACCAGCGTGTCAGTGCGTTCATGTCATTGGTCCGTTCCGTCAGTGGAACAGATGTCCCCAAGGCGTCAGAAACATGGCTACGCCCATCACGCCGATCCATACCAGGGTGATGGGAATGAACACCTTCCAGCCCAGGCGCATGATCTGGTCGTAGCGATAGCGCGGGAACGTAGCGCGGAACCACAGGAAACAGAACAGCAGGAAGCTGATCTTGGCCAGGAACCACACCAGCGGCGGCACCCAGGTGAACGGCTCGGCGTGAAACGGCGGCAGCCAGCCGCCGAGGAACAAGACCGTTGCCAGCGCCGCGATCAGGATCATATTGGCGTATTCGGCGAGGAAGAACACCGCGAACGGCATGCCCGAGTACTCGACGTGGAAGCCGGCGACGATTTCGGACTCGCCCTCGGCGACGTCGAACGGCGCGCGGTTGGTCTCGGCGACACCGGAGATGAAGTACACCAGGAACAGCGGGAACAGCGGCAGCCAGTACCATTGATGGATGCCGCCAGCTTGGGCGTGCACGATCTCGCGCAGGTTGAGACTGCCCGCGGCCATCAACACGCCCACGAGCGCGAAGCCCATGGCGATTTCATAGGCCACAATCTGCGCCGCCGAGCGCAGGCTGCCCAGCAAGGCGTACTTCGAGTTCGAGGCCCAGCCGGCGATGATGACGCCGTACACGCCCATGGACGTGAGCGCGAGGATGAACAGCAGTCCGGCGTCGATGTTGGTGAGCCAGAGCGTGTCGGTAAACGGAATCACCGCCCACGCCACCAACGCCGGTGCGATCGCCAGGATCGGCGCCGTCAGAAACAGGAACTTGTTGGCCTTCGTCGGCAGGATGATTTCCTTGAACATCAGCTTCACGGCGTCGGCGATCGGTTGCAGCCAGCCGCGTGGACCGACGCGGTTCGGACCGATCCGGACCTGCATGTAGCCGATGATCTTGCGCTCGGCGTAGGTGAGATAGGCCACGCACAGCATCAACGGCAGCACAATGGCGACAATCTTGGCGAGATTGGCGATCCCGATCCGCGACCACTCGGGCAGGCCGTTCCAGAACGCAAGCACGAAGTCGATCATGGCATCCTCGCGATCGTCGCCAGGCCATGCGCGCCGAGCGCCGCGGTCTCCGGCCAGCCGCAGGGAATCAGCACGCAGCCATCCGGCACGCGCGCATCCACCACCAGCGGCAACTGCGCCCGTCCTGCTTCCAGGGTCACCTGCACAGGGGCGCCGTCCGTGAGCCCGAGTTTTTCCGCCGCAGCCGGATTGAGATGTGCGGCCGGCGGTGGATTGTCCGCCGTATTTTGCAATGACGGTGCGCGGCGCACGAGTGCGTCCACGCGGTACATCGGTACCTCGACGATGCGCTGCCACTGGCCACGCGCGGGCGCGGGCATCGTCCCCGGTGGCAACGACCAGGCACGCAGGCGCGCGGAGGGCGTCGAGGGCGCGGAAATGTCCGCGCGCACGTCTTCAATGCGGTCATATCCGAACCCGGGAAGACCGAGCAGCGTGCCGAGCATGCGCAGAATCTTCCAACCCGGGCGCGCCTGGCCAAGCGGCGCCACCGCCTCGTCGAACGACTGGAAGCGGCCTTCGGCGTTCACATGCGTGCCGGCGGTTTCGGTGAACGGCGCCAGCGGCAACCAAACGTCGGCATATTCGACCGCGCCTGACTTATAGATAGAGGGCCGGAACGCGGTCAGCATCACCACGAACTCGGCGGTTTCCATCGCCGTGCGCGCGGCCGCGCCATCGAGACAGTCCAGCTCCGGTTCCAACCCCAGCAGGACATAGGCCTTGCGCGGGGTGCGCAGCATGTCGCCGGCATTCAGGCCCGCCGGCGTACCGCGGTGCGGCACGCAACCGGCGATCCAGGCACCAACGCTGTTGGCCTCGGGCAGCTGCCCGAGCTTGGCGGAACAAAGGTCGGCGATGAGCTCGGCAAGCGCGCGCAGCGTTGCCGCCTGCGGGTGCATCGCGGCGAAATTTCCCAGCAGCACCGCCGGGTTTTCGCTGCGGAACAGGACTTCGGCAATCGCCTGCTCGATGTCCGCCGGGCGTCCACCGGCCACCAGCGGACGCAGCTCCGCCGGCACATCGGCCCGCTGCAACCCGGCGAGCGCCAGGGCGATGCCCGCGAGCGCGGGCACCATGCCGGCGGGGTCGGTGATGACCTTGGGACCGAGGCGATAACTGAATTCAACATCGAGCGGGTTGACGGCCATGACCGTCGCACCCTTGAGCGCGGCCTTGCGCAGCCGCAAGTTCACCAGCGGCTGGTCCTTGCGCGGGTGGGCGCCGATCAGCAACACCGCCTGCAACCGGTCGAGATCCACGAGCACCTGACCGAGCCAGGGGAAGGCCGGCGCCTGCGCGTCGTCGCGGAAATCCGTCTGGCGCAGGCGATGATCCACGTTGCCGCTGCCTAGGCCGCGCGCAAGTTTGGCGAGTAGATAAAATTCCTCGAGCGTCGAGTTCGGCGCCGCCAGCGCGCCGAATTGCGACGCGCCGTGCGCCTCGATGACCCGGCGAAACCCGGCCACGGTGAAGTCGAGCGCCGTTTGCCAATCCACCTCCTGCCATTGGCCGTCGCGCCGGATCATCGGCGCTTGCAGGCGCTCGTCGCTGTTCACCGCCTCGTAGCTGAAGCGATCGCGGTCGGCAAGCCAGCATTCGTTCACCGCCTCGTTTTCGCGCGGCAGCGCGCGCATCACGTGCCCGCGGCGGTGCTGAATATTGAGGTTCGCGCCGACGCAGTCGTGCAGGCTCACCGACGGGCGGCCCGTCAGCTCCCACGGGCGCGCGCTGAAGCGGAACGGCTTGGACGTCAGCGCGCCGACCGGACACAGGTCGATGACGTTGCCGGAAAGCTCGGAGTCCACGCTGCGGTCGAGGAAGGTGCGGATCTCCATGTGCTCGCCGCGGCCGACGCCGCCGAACTCCATGACGCCCGCGACCTCCTGACCGAAGCGCACGCAGCGCGTGCAATGGATGCAGCGCGTCATGTCGGTGCTGATCAGCGGGCCGATATCCTTGTCCGCCACGATGCGCTTGGCCTCGGCATAGCGCGACACATCCTTGCCATAGCCAACAGACAGATCCTGCAACTGGCACTCGCCGCCCTGGTCGCAGATCGGGCAGTCGAGCGGATGGTTGATGAGCAGGAACTCCATCGTGCCCTTCTGCGCGTCGCGCGCCTTTTCCGAGCGCGTGAACACCTTCATGCCCTCCATCACCGGCGTGGCGCAGGCCGGCAACGGCTTCGGCGCCTTCTCGACTTCGACCAGGCACATGCGGCAGTTGGCGGCGATGGAAAGCTTCTTGTGGTAACAGAAACGCGGGATATACACGCCGGCCGGGTCGGTGACCTCGATCAGCATCTGGCCCTTGCGCGCCTGCATCGGCTTGCCGTCGACCTCGATAGTAATGACATCGGAAGCCGGCATGGCGGGTTTTTCCATGTTCGCGCTCATGCCGCCGCCTCCGCGAGCACGTGCATAACCGACGCCACTTGGTGTCGGCGGCATGCGCCAATTCGCCGGTCGCATCCCGGCGCTACGCGCCGGGTCCCTGTGATGCACAGGGATGTGCGAATGCCGCGTGAGGATAGGGACTGTCCGAAGCGGCCTCCGCGGCTCCCGCGCGCGCCAGACGCGCGTCCCGCGCGGCGCTGGATTCGTGCGTCCCTGCACATCATGTCGCTACCCCCGGCAACGAGAACCGGCCGGTGCCCGGCAGGCAGCAACCGTGGTCGATGTGGTGCTGGAATTCCTCGCGGAAATACTTGATGAAGCTCTGCACCGGCCAGGCGGCGGCGTCGCCGAGCGCGCAGATGGTGCGGCCCTCGATCTTGCCGGCCACGTCCACCAGCATGTCCAGGTCTTGCTGCCGCCCCTGTCCCGATTCGATGCGCTGAATCACGCGGTACATCCAGCCGGTGCCCTCGCGGCACGGCGTGCACTGGCCACAGGACTCCTCATAATAGAAGTAGGCGATGCGTTCGAGCGCCTTGACCATGCAGGTGGTGTCGTCCATCACGATCACGCCGCCCGAGCCCAGCATCGAGCCGGCCTTGGCGATGGCATCGTAATCCATGGTGCATTCCAGCATCACCGCGGCCGGTAGCACCTTGGCCGACGAACCGCCGGGAATCACAGCCTTGAGCTTATGGTGCCGGCGCACACCGCCGGCGAGTTCGAGTAATTTCCGGAACGGCGTGCCGAGCGGCACCTCGTAGTTGCCGGGCTGGTTCACGTGCCCCGAGACCGAGAAAATCTTGGGTCCGCCGTTGTTGGGTTTGCCCAGTCCCAGGAACCAGTCGGCGCCGTGGCGCAGCAGGTCCGGGACCGAGGCCAGCGTCTCGGTATTATTAATGATGGTCGGCCGTCCGAAGAGACCGATATTGGCCGGAAACGGCGGCTTGAAGCGCGGCAGGCCCTTCTTGCCCTCGATGGATTCGAGCAGCGCGGTTTCCTCGCCGCAGATGTAGGCGCCGGCGCCGAGATGGGTATACAGGTCGAAGTCCACCCCGCTACCTAATATATTCTTGCCGAGCAGGCCGGCGGCGTAGGCTTCCTTCAAGGCGTCCTCGAAGCGCTCGGTCGGCTCCCAGAACTCGCCGCGAATGTAGTTGTAGCCGACGGTCGCGCCGACAGCGTAGCCGGCGATGGCCATGCCCTCGATCAACGCATGCGGGTTATAGCGCAGGATGTCGCGGTCCTTGCACGTCCCCGGTTCGCCCTCGTCCGAGTTGCAGACGATGTATTTCTGACCCGGCTGGTTGCGCTGGATGAAACTCCACTTCATGCCGGCCGGGAAACCGGCGCCGCCGCGCCCGCGCAGCGCCGATTTTTTCAGGTCGTCGATGATCTTCTCCTGCGGCATCTTCTCCTTCAGGATTTTGCGCCACGTCTCGTAGCCGGCGGCGGCCTGATAGGTGGACAGCCGCCAGGGTTCGCCCTGGTCGAAGGTGCGGAAGCAAAGCGGCCCGGTCGTGGAGGCGATGGCCGTCATTTACACGAGCCCCTTGAGAATCTCGTCGAGCTTGTCCGGCGTGAGCTGCTCATAATAGGTTTTGCCGATCTGCATCATCGGCGCACCGACGCAGGCACCGAGGCACTCGACCTCTTTCAGCGTGAATTTTCCGTCCGGCGTGGTCTCGCCGGGCTTGATGCCGAGCCGTTGCTCCAGATGCGCCACGACATGGTCCGAACCATTGAGCAGGCAGGAAATGTTGGTGCAGACGCAAAGCTTGTGACGCCCGACGGGTTTGAGGTCGTACATCGAATAAAAACTGGCGACTTCGGACACCGCGATCGGCGACATGCCAAGGTAATCCGCCACCGCGTCCATGAGTTCGGCGGAGAGCCAGCCGTGATGCTCCTGCACGATGCGCAGCGCCGCCATCACCGCCGAGGCGCGGTGCGCCGGCGGATATTTCGCAATCTCGCGGTCAATCCCGGCGCGGATCGCGCCGGCGAGCCGGTCGCCCGGCCGGTTCTGGGCGGCGGCGCGGGTCACCGGTCGATCTCCCCGAAGACGATGTCCTGTGAGCCGATGACGGCAACGACGTCGGCGAGCATGTGGCCACGCACCATCTCGTCCAGCGCCGCCAGGTGCGCGAATCCGGCGGCGCGGATCTTCACGCGGTACGGCTTGTTGGCGCCGTCGGACACGAGGTAGATGCCGAACTCGCCCTTGGGGTGCTCGATCGCGGCATAGGCCTCACCTTCCGGGATGCAATAACCCTCGGTGAACAGCTTGAAGTGGTGAATCAGCGATTCCATGTCGTCCTTCATCTGTTCGCGCGACGGCGGTGTAATCTTGTGGTCCGCGACCACCACCGGCCCCGGATGGTGCCGCAGCCAGTCCACGCACTGGCGGATGAGGCGGTTGCTCTGGCGCATCTCCTCGATGCGCACGAGGTAACGGTCGTAACAGTCGCCGTTCACGCCGACCGGGATGTCGAAGTCCAGGCGGTCGTAGACCTCGTACGGCTGCTTCTTGCGCAGGTCCCACTCGATGCCGCTGCCGCGCAGCATCGGGCCGGTGAAGCCGAGGTTGAGCGCGCGCTCGGGGCTGACCACGCCGATGCCGACGGTGCGCTGCTTCCAGATGCGGTTGTCGGTGAGCA
>ERZ1292623.4157-Hain-H51-01um-R1-4157-length-11958-cov-11_pt1 | contig 11958 bp, 16 predicted proteins | sample MGYA00564398_ERZ1292623 | MGnify/ENA primary metagenome ERZ1292623 (study PRJEB36523, sample SAMEA6512633) | groundwater metagenome | collected 2019-01-07 | study: AquaDiva: Metagenomics assemblies of 32 groundwater samples | reverse complement strand
CAGTGTCGGCATTATTATAAATCCAGAAATCTACAGTCCATGTTCCATCAGAGAAATCAAAATCTGCGTGGTCAGGGGTCGAGCAGTAATCATTTGAGCCATCAAAAAATATAGAACCTGCTCCAAACTTCTTGGTGGTAGTATTGATTACCGCACCCGATGCCGTAACTACCTTTGCAGGGGCAGAACCAGATGCCGAATCCGTAAAATCACTGTTTGCATTGAGCAAGAGAACCGCATTAGAGTCATTCCCCCCGCCCCCCGTAACCGTCTTTAAAAATGCAGTATTAACGGAATCGGTAAGGGTATTTGTTACTGCTTCCGTGTAATCATATTTAAATGAGGCATCTGGATTAAAATTTATGAACGATGCAACTCTATACTCATCTCCGCCCCAGACCATTGTATCTACACCATTACAATAGGCTATACACCCGTCAGGGGCTTTAGACCATCTTCCCCAACTTGCTCCGCTTGAATCTGTATGAAGGGCGGTTGCATTAAAATCACCCTGAGAAGGAATAGCAGTTTCATTTTCATATATCTTAGCCTCTGTGAGTCCCGAATTGTAAGCCTGCACTAAAACATGACTTTCAGCAGGGGTATCTTTCCTGAAATGGATGCCACTCCGAATTTTAGGATAAGAAGACAGGGCTGTAGTATTGATTTTAGACATACCTAAAATACCCTTAATCCCATTCGGAGTATATCGAAGGTTTTTAAGTGTCTGAAAGTTCACCCCAGCACCCTGAACGGGGTCAATGGAAGTTATCAGTTTCCCATCAAGACCAATATCGATTGGATAGAGATTTGGTCCCGCAGGAGCATTTACTTTGCCCTGTTCTTCCTCTCTGTCTTGTCCTTTTCTTTTTCTTTCTGCCATTTCTACCTAATAATAAAATTATATTTCATTTTTGACCTATTTAGCCCCCTCTTAACTCCGCTCATTGCTTTTCTACATTGCATATCAAAATATTGATACAACGCATCACCCATAGCAGGGTCTTTATCCCTATATTTATAGAGCCATGCAGCATATTTCACTAATGCAGGTTTTAGTTCCTGCTTAAGGTCATATTTCCTGTATGGTGCATACACAGGATAGGGTCTTTGTGCATAATGAACAGTTACCGTATGCCCTGCTGTTGAAGAAGGGGGGGCAAGGATTAATTGCCATCTCCCTTGGGGGACTACAATATAGGCATCCGAGGAGTCCCAGTCATTATCGGTTCCTCCAAATAAGGCGGTAACCAATGCTGTCCCCGATGTAACTGCAAGAATATACCCATGTGAGTCGTCAGTTGTATTATGGACTTCATCCCCTACCGAAACAGTTGAGCTAAACGATGCACCTGTATCCGTCAAGGTGCATTCCCCATTAGATAAAGCTCCTGCGGATGTGACTGTGCCTGTGATGTTGCTCCCCGCAGATGTAGAGATTAAGGTAAACCTTGATGGTATAGACTCCGATTCAGTCTGGTTGTCATAGATGACCTTCTCATAATCTTCGAGGAATACAAAGGAATCATTTGAACCATCGTTATATTTTATGTAATAACGATTATAGTCATCCGTGAGATACAGCCTTAAAAAATCTGCATTCAGAGTATAACCAGATTGGGCTGCGACTGTCGTTATTGTCTGTGTTGAAACGAGAGATAATGTCCTCTCCTGAACCTCACAGGCAGCCTCATAGAGATAGTTGTAAGAAGTCTTCTGGTCAAGCCAGCTTGAATTTGAAGACTCCTGTAGTATCTCCCTTAATTCAAGGTCAAGGGTCTTGCCATCCATTTAACCTCCCACTATTTAGGTGACCGCAAAACCTCTGTATTTGACAAGTCTCCTAAGAGTTTTCTACCTATTTTCCATACTACCTCTGCACCTGTCCTACTTGTCTTATTGCCATCAAGTGGAATATTACATTTTTTTGCTAATTCATAAGCAGCACCCTTGAGTTCAACTACATCATTATCAACCATCCTTCGGGCTTCCTCATGGGCGTCAGCAGTCCCTCTCTGCATGTCAGAATATGTAAACTGGGCGTCCCGTATTACTTTGCCCACATCTTTCACCACCTTCGCAAGTTCATCTTTTTCCTTGCCTTCAATGTTTGGCTTAGACTTCTCTATGCCGTCCAGTCTTTTTTCCATATCCCTTAACTGCTCTTTCATTATCCCTATCCTATCAACGGAAATAAACCCACCATCAAGTAGAGTCCTTAAATGGTTAATCTTTTCATTTAGTTCATACTTCTGTCTTTCAAAATACCACGATGGCATTTGTGCTATAACCTTTCCTTTTTCATTTTTATCTACTTCTCCAAAAATTTCTACCATAAAACCTCCTTTATTTAAAATTGGGGAGGCTGTTAAGCCCCCCCCCTTTTTTATTGTAAAGTTTACAGTTTATGCTGTAACTACTGCCAAGCCTCCTGTTGCATTAGAAGCTGGAGTTGTTACATATACCCTGTCGTTAGCAGCCGTTCCATCATAGGCTGCATATCCAAGCATTGTGCAATTATCAAGAAGGATTACACCATTATTAGGTGCAGTCCCTACGACTAAAGACAATGGCGGTGTAGTTGTCGGCAGCCCTGTCTTATAATTGATAAATGTGCAGTTCTTGAATAACTGAGACCTTGTAATGGAATCTCCCGCTCCTACATGGTGAACCGCCCCGCAAATCGCACTTGCATATGAGTAGTAAGTGAGAATTTTGCAATTAACGAACTCATTGGTCTGGCATCCACTTGTGAACTTAATTGTCCCTGTGGCCGCCTGTGAACCATCTGCGTCAACTGTATCTACTCCAAATGTGCAATCCACAAACTTACACTCATCGGCTCCCTGTAAATTGAGAGAGTATGAACCTGTAAGCTGAGCAGGGGTTGTGTTGCCAGCACCTATAAAATGAACATTACCAAAGTAGTTTCTGACACCTGAAACTATTACCCCACCAAGAGCTGCGGCACCACTCCCCCAGTTACCAATTTGCAGGTTGATAAAAGAGTTATCGTTGCCTGAAACTGTTATCAGGTTAGCAAGGGTTGTAGAGCCACTTGCGTTAGCTATCCTTGCCCTCTGCGATGTTGCTATAGGTGGAGTTACCCCTACCATTGTAATAAAAGACTTTGACCATGCAAGGACACTCGAAAGATACGAAGTGTTCATAGCAGTTGAAGTCCCATACCCCCATACAATTATCCCATCGCCTGCACCCGATACGCATTTACCATAAGCGGTTACTATGCTATCAAGCGGTTCTTCGGGGGTAAGCCCTGAATTGCCAGAACTTCCTACTATCTGCTTGCCCTCTGTATTGATTATTGTTGCTGACCCAGGGCATACATGATAATATGTTCCTATAATTGGAGGTATATAAGCTCCGTATATAGGAACTCCAAAACTTGCAATACCTTTTGAAAAATTTGCTATTCCCATAAACATCCCACCTTTCTTTCAGAGGGGAAGCTGTTTGGCCTCCCCTCTGTAAATTTAGTTCTTAACTTAACTTACCTGTCCTCCATCTATCCATCTCCAATTTGTGAATCCACAGCCCATAGTCCTGTAGATAGAGTGCTTAATAGCAAAGGAATCAAAATCAATCGTGTTGTTGACCTCATCCTTTACCCCGTTAAGCCAGATAAGATACTCTTTCATCAGACGGCTATCTATCATAAACCAGTTGTTCGTGTCATTGTCATCAAGATATTTATATCTGACAACCTTAAACCTTCCCGCCTGGACATTTTTATTTCCGTATGCTGAATCGAGACCATGAGGAGTTCCTGTAAGTTCCTCTGCCGAGTCGCCAATAGTATCGGGGACTAAAAGCATGTCAGGGTTAATTATAACTCTTTCCCCTATAGGGTTCTTAAATCTCCTCATAACAATCCACCTCGCAGCAACTGTAGTTTTGTTCATAGCAGTTGTGTGGTAGTTAGAAAATCCAGAGGATGTTGAAACCCCTGACTTTGTAAGATGTGCTGAGTTACAAAGTGATAAACCTTCCTCTGACTGCATATAAGTATATCCAGCAGAAAAGGCATTATTGAATATCTCAGCTCCCTCCTTCTCCTCTTTTCTATGAGATGACCCAGCCAGCTTCTTTGCAAAATTGTCTAAAACAGGATACTGCTTGGTGTCAAGAAATTTCCTGTCTATTATGACACCAAGGGCAAGCTGCTTAGGCTCAATCTTAGTCCAGTAGCCAGGGCTGATATTTGCATACTCCAGCTTTCCTGTAAATGGCTGGATGTCTGACAACTCACCAACTTCATAATATTCTTCCCATGCCTTGGTTGTTGACTGGACATTAAAAAGCATAGGAACCATGTGTTCGATTTCGTGAAGCTGTTTGAGATTATCCTCATAGACCTTAGTGAGTCTTCCATCCAGTAATCTCTGTAATTCTTCTCCAATAATCGGATTTGCCATTCTGTCTCACCTCCCCCTATGCTCTTGCAGGATCGAAATGCACGCCGTTGAACTTAAACAGCACATGCTCCGAACCAGCTACTGAAAGGTCTAATGCGATAACATCAATTATGAAGTAGTTTGTAGCAGGAGATGCCGAACAATCTATATACATACTCTCGCTGTCAAACTGCACATAACTCTGCCCTATTGGCCTTAAAGGAACTCTTACGAAGGTATCCCCTATTGCCACATCCTGCGGATATGCAGTATCAACTGTTGGTGCGGTTGTGGATGTGTCAATGGTTATCCTTAAAAGCCCTCTGTTGGCCCCTTTCCTGCAATAGATTGAACCAAGGTCTGCTACGGGTGTAAAGTCGCAAGCTCCAGTAGTTCCAGCGGTCATAAAACCATCTGTGCTTGCAGCCGTTGTCGTTACAACTGTAGGTGCCGTTCCATAAGCGGCATTATAAATCCTGCCCCTTAAGATACTTGTATGGTCAATCAGTGCCACTTTTACTAAAGCCTGTGGGTCTCCTTTTGCCCATATTCCCTCATTACCCTGCCAATCTCTTGCTACCTGCAACGCCTGTGTATCTGCACTCCCAATACTCTGTGTTGAGTATGTCGTGTCAAAAACAGGCGTTCTGTTATTTGTGCCAATCACAACTCCCAAAGGCACCCGTTTATTCGATGTATCTGCCGCTCCGCTTGCAGTCCCAACAGGGAGGACGCCATCGCCTCCGCTCCTTATAAGTTGGCCTACATAAAGTGTATCAAGTGAGCCTGCAGCACAATCTACTGGTGCCCAGAAAGTAAAGGGAGTTCCCGTGTGGCAATAGGCAATTTCAAAACCTGCTCCCATGTTTGTTCACCTCCAATTTAAAGTTCCGCAGAAGGGACATCCCTGCCCAACTTCTGCTTTAAGATGATGAACCAAATCATAATCTGGATCACCACCCGCCTTGTGTTTGATAACGACATGATAAAAGTCTAATCCGTCCAGTGTTGGCGTGATATTTCTGGTATCCCCAGTCATTATCCTATCGGCCACATTGTCAGCAAACTCGGTATGGGTTATTCCGTCTCCTCTACCCCCATACGCCCTATTGTCGCTATCTATGATAAAATGACAATTCCAGCACTTGTAAAATCTCATATAGTTCTCATTCTCACCATAGAGGATTATTACCCTCTTATCGTGAGGGAGCTTCCTTATATGATATTTAGAGTTTCTGGCTGCCGCTCTCATACTAATTAACTAAAAGCCAATGTCTTAACCATACCCTTTGACTTGCTTAAAGCCTCCCTTACCTCTTCATCTGACATTCCCATTATCTTTTTAAACTCCTCTGCCTCTGGTGAAAGTTTTAATGGTTCTTTAGCGGAAGATACATTCATTGTATTTCTGTTTGTTGAGCTTACACCTGTAGGCAGGGGATTAGGGTTTGATGTCTGTGGTGTTGCAGTCCTTTTAGCAAGAACCGCCGCCTTCGCCTCTGCATAGTTAATCCTTGCATCTATAATGGGATTTCTTGTTTCCATAGAATTAAATCTTGGGTTCTCCTGCATTTCCCTTAAAACCTCTCCATGTAACTCTGTATTAATCTCTCCGAGTTTCTGTAATGTATTGACATAACCTGACTGATATGCCTCTCTCATATAAGCCATCTTTTTCATCCTGTAGTCTATAACCTTGTCCACATCCTCTCGTGTATTAATAAACTCAGGTGTTTCATCCTTTAATGGTTCGGGGTTCGGGGTTCTAAAAACCGTATCAGGGTCTGGCATAGACCTTGACATTGATTCCTCCAGCTTACTACTCATCTCATAAAGCTGTTCCTCAAGTCTCTTTAGTTTCCTACCTAACCTTGACCCCTCACCATGCTCATCCCCCTCTGTCTTTACATCGGGGACTGGACTTACTACCTGCTCTGGATTTAAAGCGGGGTCTTGAACTTTATCGGTTGCAGGGTTTACCGCAACGGGTTCTTGCCCATTGGCTTTATCTTCCATTTGATTCCTCCTTTTCTTATTCTTGTGTTTAAAATAAAAAACCCCAATAATCCTGAAAATTTCAGACATCTGAAAATTTCCAGAACCATCGGGGTTTAAGCTCTCCAATAAATTGGAGTTAAAACCTGAACGACTAACGCAAATTATATATTATGTTATATGTTACAGAAGTCACACCTCCTTGATTATAGTTAAGAGTAAACAACACCTGTCCTGTGTAGTTATAATCTATTATACCATTATTTTTTAAATTGTCATCTATTTTTTCAATAATCTCATTTTTCATCCTGTGCTACCTTGTTGTGATTTGTGATTCATTAAGTAATTTAAAATAAGTATCTAACCTGCCAGTTATTCTCATAAGCCTTGCCCTGACATACCTGAGTTCTGCAAGCTCCTGAGAATTTATGTTTTCATCAATCACCTTTCCAAGCAATTCATCATATCTTAATATGTCATCTTTTAAAATTTCTGCACCTACAGAACTTTTCAAGGATATTATAAAGGGTTCAAGGTTTCTTAATGCTTCGATTACCAAAGCCCCCCGCTTCCCCATATTCATCTTATTAAGTCTATCTTTAAAATCCATTACATTATCTGCCATTTGTCCCCCTTTCCTGTTCTCTATGTTTTGTTTCACCATCTGGCGAAACTACCCTTTCCTTTGAAACTATTAATAATGGTTTTCCCCAATTTGGTCTGAATATACCATCATAGTTTTCATTATACTCTTTGGTGTTTGGCTTTGAAAATATATCTGGCATAAGCACTCTCCTTTAAGTCTGGTCTCGTAAATAATCCATTTGGTAATTTTATAAGAGGACAAGTTCTAATATCAAGTTCATCGTTAATCCGTATTTTGTGATTTAATCTTGCAGTCCTTGCCTCCTCCTTATTACCCGATACCCCGTATCCACAGGTTTTGCAATAGAAATTATACATATCTACAACCCCCTTGTCCTTTGTTCTAATATACTCATGGGTATATTATTTTGGTTAGATTCTGGCGATATATTTCTGTTCATCATATCTGGCGGAGCATTACCTTCAGGCTCAACTGGTGCATTCTCATCAAGTAAAGCCCTCTTAAAATCAGCAAATTCATTACCCATTAATTCTATTATCTGAGTTATTATGAAATTAACCAGCACGGGTGTCTTTGGGTTTGGCATATTAACTACCCTACCAAGTATCTGATCCCACATCTTGATTTTCTCGAACTTATTGTATTCTGTTTCGATATTTGAAGATAATGGTGTATATGTATAATCTGCATCAGGGTCAAAGTAGATAGCATCTCTCCCCATTAATTTTAAAACGGTTTCTTTGCGGGCAAACCTGAAAACCATCTGCAATATCATCCAGTAAAATTCGATTAAAAAAGAATACTCAAATGTAAGAGATTTATAGTTATTCCTCCTATCTGTCCTCTGTTCCGCACCCGCTACTGCCGTTGCCGAAGTAGAGGAAAATGTCGGAAGCTGTCCCATTGTAGTTGGATAGATACCAGACACCTGCTCTTCCATAGTTTTAAACAACTGCCATTGCATCATAGCACCCTGAACATTGTCCTTAATGTTTAACTCTAAAAGGTCTGTCTGCGGATTTTCCATTTCTATCACATGCCCTGGCTCTATGTAAACAGATGTGTTATCCTGTAAAGATAATCTATTCCCCTTGAAGACGGGGATAGTCGAAAGCTTAACCCTATCGTTGGACATATTAACTGTATCGTTTATGGCTTTCTGCAATTCTCTGTTATACTTCCCATCGCTTAACCCTGAATCTTTGGTAGGATGAATATAACACCATCCCCTAACAATGGGTTTATAAGTCTTACCCTTTGCATCATAATAAGGCGTAGGCTGAAACCTAATTAAAACCTTCTCGTTTCCTACCAACGCAACTGCTATAATCGTTTCAAGAAGTTCTGCACCATCCTTAATGTTTTTATATGTATCGATGCCCGATTCGATTTCGACAGGCTCTCCCCTTCCATTCCTCTCTTTCACAATACACCAAAACTTTCCAAACCTTTCATAAACATCAAATGGCTTAACGGGAGTATCGGTCGCCCTCTGAGAATTATCATCTTTATTGTATGTCTCTTTAGATGTTTCTGTTTCAAATTGAGACTTAAGTTTTTCTTTTATTTTATCAAGGTTAAAATAACCATTACTATTCTGGTCATTTAAGAGGTTACCATAGGTCTTTTCAGACCTTATCGTTATCCATTCCTTTTGCTGAGCCGAATAACAGTAAATATTATCAGTATAAACATTCCGAGGGTCTATTACCTCAAAGTTAAATCTATCGAATATGGGGACTTCTTCATAAATAGGTTCCCTTCTCATCCTTCTTGCGGGTATCTGGATGGTAGGGTCAATCATTTCGTTTCCGTATATGTCCACATTTAAGGTTTCGGGAATGTCTCTATATCCTTTCAACTCCTGCTTTATTTCCCTTTCCCAGTAACAAATAGCGTAAACCTGACCAGCAGTAGAGTTAAGCGTCCTTGCCCTCATATATTTATGATAGTAAAATATATTCCTATCATTTAAAATCTTATTTATTGTTTTCTTTGCTACCATGCTCTTTTGCTTGCTTTGCGGTTCATCGTCCCCAAGATAAACATCCACAAAGTCTCTTGATGGGAAATACTGACCTGCCCAGCCCGATGAATCTGTTAGCCAGATAGATGGATACTCTGGGATGAAAAGGTTAGATTGCCAGTCATAATCCTTCTCTGTCCTTTTACATTCAAGCATGTCTAATACAGCCTCAAAGTCATCATTATCCTGTTTTTTGTTATTCTTCTCTGTATTAACCTCGGAATCTATGACTATTGAGATTATCCCATTTTCTATATCTGTTTTTTCATCTGTCATCATGCCCTCACCTGTGGTCTAAAAGCGTTTTCATATCCCGACTTTCTCTGAATAAAATTGGTTGAAGTCCTTGAGTTCCATGATGTATGTTTAAGCAGACACCCTATTGCTATGGGGAAATGCCCATATTTCTCCTCAAAATCATCTTTCATCTCTTTTGTTAAGGAATCCTCCCTCGATGCCCACTCCTCTTTTTTCCACTTCTTAAAACTTTCTATAACATTTCTGCAATTATCAAGAATCCATAAAGTAGGAAGACCATTGTTATTGAACGGCTTACCCGCCTTTTTTGCATTCAAAAGTCTTGTCTTAATCTCATTATTCCCCCTCTGAATATTCTTTGAGTCCCATGTCTGCCATAACCCGCCAGTCCCCACGCCTTCTCTCTTTAACCTATAGAAATGTTCGTTAAAATCATCTAATACGGATTTACCCGTGTTCGATTGTTTTTTTGATGCCCAAGGGTCAATTAAATTTAAAATGTATTTATAATCCTTGCTCTTATAAGCCATATTCCTTGTTATATCTTCCGTTATAAATTTCTCTGGTGATGGGTTGTATTCATCCCATACAAAAACTTCGTTTTCGGGACTTATTGCCATAAAGACGGCAGCCCAAGGAACCACCTCGTGATAATCAACCGCCCTCCCGAATTTCCATTCATGGGGAAGCCCACTCGGAAAATACCTGTCGGCAGAAATAACATGTGACCGCTCAAACTCCCTAAATACCTGAGAGGATATATTTCTAAAAAGCCCGAACCTTCGCACATCAACTTCGTCCTCATCAAATAGGTCAAACATCTCATCTATGTCCTCTTTTTTTAGGGTCGGATTGTCATCGGTTGCAGCCATTATTACTGCTATGTCCAGCTTGCTGTCGGTTGTCTCTATCGGCTGATAGGTCTTACCAAACCTTTCCCTCTCTCTCTGGATAACATGAGGACTTCTTATGTAAACCCTTGCCCTTTCAAATATCTCCTCAAATTCAAAGCTCAATCTCTCCGCAGGGGTAAGGGTATAAACCATATCACCCCCGCCCTGCTCTCTTGCCGTCAGGAGTCTTAAAAGCTGTTCCTCAAAAAACTCCTGTGGTGCAGATTCGTCTGGCCAGATAGCTTCTCTCTCGACTCCCGCCTGAGTTCCTACCTGTTGGTTATAAGAAACAAACTCGACATAAATATCCTTCCCCCCCTGTGGGTCTTTAATCGTCATTACTGGTCGTCTAAAAGTAATATCTCGCTTAATAAGATGGGGCGGTAGAAATTTCTTAAAAAACGGATATTGAGTATTTTTGACTTCCCCACCCTCAGGGTCGTTAGGCAATACCTGAGAAGCAAAGCGATAAATCCTTATCTTTTTATCTGGTCTCATGTTTTTTTCTGGCACTGGATGTTTACCAAGAATCCGCAGAACAAAACTATGGGCAACCTGAGCCGTCTTACCATACCTGTTGCCAGTAAATATGCCAATTATTTTTTCTCTCCGTTTAAGAAATGCTGTATATGTTTCTGTTCTTATAAAAGACAATAGGTTATTATAATTATCATATAAAAATCTCTTTTCCTTATCTGTAACATTAAGCATAGTGACTCATCCTGTAATAGTTACTTCCATCGCTGATGATTGTTAAAACCTGATACTGCGAAAGGGTAAGCCCTGAACCCTCAATGTTTGGGCTTATAGTTATAGTCCCTGACCCCGTGTTCTTAATTGTAATCGGCTTGCCCGTAGTGGTAGCTACGGCAGGCAGCGTAACCGTGAATGTCCCGTTACAGAATACAATATCATCTGCAAGCGTAACCGTATAGGTCGTGGTCTTACTTGCTGTATTTAGAACCCTGCGGGGAAATATCTGAAGATTATCATAGCTCTTGCTCTCAAAGTTTGTTGCAGTAAGGGTTATCTTAAAAAGCTGACTATGAAGGTAGTCTGCCTCATCTATATAAAAGGAAAAAAAGCCACTATTATCGGGAGCTATTATGCTGTCAGAATCGGCGCTTCCTCCTGATGATGCAGTATAGATTGTTGCAAGTGTGGTTGTCCCCGCAAGATAAACCGTTACCCGTGGACTCCAGTCCGAACCCACAACAACACCATTTCCGTCCTTAAAAACTCCCTGATAGATATATCTCACTTACTCTCCTAACAAAGCATTATTAATATTTTCCCCGACCCCACTCCCGATACTGCTATATACAGGTTCTTTACCCATGCACCATCAAAGTATTTGATTATACTCTGGTTGTTCGTTATGCATGTCTCATTAAATACATCGTTACCAGATACTGCATCTGTAATAACTGCTGTATGCCCTGCGGTTGTCGGGACTTGCCATTCAATATAGTTAATCTTTAACGGTGTCCCCGTTGCAAACCCCATGCTTGAGCAAACATCAATTATGCTTGAGAATGTATCCAGAACGATTGGATTACCAGTAAAAGAATTTGCCATCTAAACACCTCCTTATTATATGTAGTCTTTAACTTTTAAGCCATATTTTTCTAAAACTTCCTGAAGTCTCTTTATTCTTTTTTCTTCCCCGCTACTCAACACTATTTCTATTATTGACGCCATCCAATGAACACCTCCTTACATTACATTAATAAAATAGGGTTCATACTCATACTATATCCTCCA
>ERZ1292623.4156-Hain-H51-01um-R1-4156-length-11960-cov-4_pt1 | contig 11960 bp, 7 predicted proteins | sample MGYA00564398_ERZ1292623 | MGnify/ENA primary metagenome ERZ1292623 (study PRJEB36523, sample SAMEA6512633) | groundwater metagenome | collected 2019-01-07 | study: AquaDiva: Metagenomics assemblies of 32 groundwater samples | reverse complement strand
GGCAACTTGATAGATTGCTCCACACGGATCCATCTTATAGGAATCCTGGTGGAATAGCACATACGACCCCGAACTGCCTCTCTGATAGAAAAGGAAGGCGTAGAGAACTCTGCCGTTTTCAGGATTGATATAGATCCAGAGCATTAAATTAACAAAAAAATGACCGCCCTCAAGTACATCCATCGCATCCGGCTCTCCATGAAGCAGATAGACCTGGGCCATATCACCACGGAATCCCCCATTTGAGCGAAACAATAGACCGGCCAAGCCAACTCCGCTAAAAAAACGTTCGTCGATAATATCGTCAATCCGATTATCAATCTTTTCCTTATATTCATTCTCGGGTGTCGAGGGATCAGTATCCCGCTTGGTCCAGAACATATCAATAAACATTTGCCGATCTTCGTCCGTCAGAAGTTTTTTGAATTCTTTTTGTTCCTTGCCGGTAATGAAATGCTCATACCTGTTCAGAAATTGGGAGGGAATATCATCAGGAACATTGCTGTACTGGTTAACAAACACTATCGGCTTTTTGTTGCCACTGGAAGCACAGCCGAATATAAACAGCAGTAAAACAATGTAGAAAAGAATAAACATCCTACTTCTTTTCATTGGTTACCTCCTTGACCAGTGCCGTGACATCATCTTGGTCAATCCGAACGATGTGAACTCCACCAACTAAAGTAAACCGAATTCCGACAATAATTCGCTTCTTGGGATCATCGTTAGACGATTCGGAAAACGGTGAGGTGAGCAAATTATGGTCAGAGCTGGATGTCCAATTACCATTCTGCCCCAAAAGCCATGACAGGAAAACCCCGTTTCTGATGTCTTGTCCGGTTCGTGAATCACGAACTGTCCGCCATTGAACATAAGCAAAGGCATCGGTTGCTTGCTGAACTCGGCGGAGAGCTTCCGCCTCCTCTTGGCTATGATATTTTAAATTAGATAAATTCGTATCGCGACTGTCGGCTTCTGAAGTATCTCTTTCTTGGGCTCGTTCAGAAATAATGACCACCTGGCGATAATACACGCAAACAAACTCGTTTAGATTGTTCGAATTTTGATAAACAACTTTCCGGCCGACAAACGCTGTCTTATAGTCATCAATCTGAAACTTCAATTGTTCGGACAGAACCGAAGTGAAACCCTTCATATCAGGAGGACCAGCTCCCGAATCGCTAACAACTTGCAAAGCAAGCAAGATCACCGATAACAGAAGCATATAAACTCCTCTTTTCAAAGAGCAAATATCTGTCTAAAACTATATACTTATTGAAAAAAAGCGCAATGGATTAAAAGGGCCCCCATTTGGGGGCGTTGCGATTAGAAGTTGAAACCTATCCGGAAGTTGAAAGTCCACCTGTCCGGAGCAAACTTAGTCTTTGCCCATTCAAAGTTCATGGGCAAAAATATGTAGGCCTGCAAGCCAAAGCCATATGCCCACTCCTTGCGAGTTGGGAATAAGTCATTACTAAATTTGGCTATCGCATAATCGCCAAAGAGCGTTCCGCGTACTCTGAATGGAATAGCGCCCAATATCGCCACATCGGCAACAGGAAAACGAAGTTCCGCACTCCCGTAACCGACCTGGTTACCGGCAACGCTTAAATATGGATAGTTTCTCAAGGTATCGCTACCACCCATAAGCATAACATCGCCATTGGGTCGAGTACTAGTAAGCCCGGCAAAACGAGCTGCAAACAATGAACTTCCTAATAACCGGATATATTTGCGGGCATCAATTTGCGCGGTTAAGTATGTAGCCGAATTCTTGTTCAAGCCAGGTCCGTATTCCACTTGGGCACGCAGAGCATCGCCATGCAAAGGTCCAAATGTATTGTTGGAATAAAGAACAGTATCGTGCACGAATGCAGTGGTAAAGCCAAGATTGGTCTGACCATTGGAAGCCCTGAAGAACTCGTAAAACTGACGGTCAATTTCAGGAATCCAATCTCCGTAATAGGCAACAGCTTCATCCGTGAGCGGTAAGAAGTATGTCCGCTTACGCGGACGAATTCCGAATTCAACACGATCCCACTTATTGAACGGATACTCCGTATAAAGAGTTGCGCTTGTTTCCTTTACCCAAGTATTGTTAAGGGTAAACTGATTTTGATCACCATTAGGATCCGGATAACGCGGATATTGACCCTTAAAATCGCGTAAAAGATAATACAGCGGATATTGAGCACGATTGAAGTTTGCAGCCAACCCCCAGCGTCGGGACAGGTCCTGATATGTATAGTCAATGTACTTAAAGTCGCTATACTGGGCATAAAGTCCGGTATGCGTTCGATTGGCCAAGACATCCTGAACCGCAAACTGCGAACTCGCGAACACTCCCCAGTAAGTACTCATACCGATGTTCCCGCTTGACCCGTAGAACTTCCAACGGGCTGGCGGTTTTTGAGGATTTTCCAACTGACGCGTATCAAGCTGTTCACTTACTGCTTCCTGACTACGGAATGCTAACTCCATATTCTCGTTTTTGTTCTCAATCACAGAAGCCCGAAGCGGTTCTTTCAATCGAGCATCAAACAATTCAATTTTTGAATAAATATAACTATGAAACTGAGCATCTTCCCTATTGCCAGAGTAAACGATACGGTCATTCTCACCGGAAACAAACTTTGGGGTAAAAACACCGCCATAGTTCTCTGACCACTGTTTGTTAATATGGGTTGCCAAATCAAGTGTGTACAAATTCCAAATCTCATCCTTCTCGTCAGAAGTATACACAAGAACAAAGCCATCGGAAGACCAGCTCGGTGAATTATCATTCCAGCGGCCATAAGTCAGTTGCTCTTTGGCACCCGTTGCCAAGTCCAACAAAAATAGCTTCTGAAAACCGCCATCAAATGCCACATAAACTAACTCGGTCCCGTCAGGCGACACTCGCGGGGCGCTATTGAACACACCGCCGTTGGTCAAATTTTTCAGCTCATACGTTGCAAGATTCATTGAATACACATCGCGCTGAATATTCTTGGCTGCCGAGAAATACAGGGTCTTGCCGTCAGCGCTGAAATTGGGTGAGAATGCCTGATCTAGCGGAATCTCTATTTCCTGAAGAAACTTGCCCGTATTGGCATCCAGAACGAACAAGGCATGGTCTCTGTTCTTGCGGGCAAAAAATGAAATCTTGTTTACGTTGGGAATTTTTTGCAATTCCGCTAATTTTTTATACATCGGCGCGCTTTCTTTCTCAAGCACTGCAATCTTGTCACGGTCTGTCTTTATCTTGGCTTCAATCTTTGCCTTAGCATCTTTGTCTCTCGTCTTATTTCTTTCCTGATTCAAATTGTTTATATCGTTGTTCAGAACCTGGACATCATGTTTATTGTTTTCGGCATTAGCTAACGCTTCCTTAAAATTATGCAGCCAATTCGCATCCTGCCACCAGTTCAAGTCCGAACCGTTGAACGGCCAAACATTGAGTTCTTGGGCAATTATGTACTCGTAATGCTTAGGCGGCATGAATGTCGTCAGAACTTTCAGGGGCGGACCCTGAGCGGCCACCTGCTGACCAAACATCCAAAGCTTTTTACGTTTAGCTTGCGGCACATATGGCGGATCATCCCGCAACAACATACGCGCCACAGCCAAGACAATGCCGTTCTTGGGATTGAAGGTCAAAAACGCTACAAAATTCCCGTCAGGTGATACTTCGGATGATGTTAACGGATATGGGAAAGGCTGCCTGATGATTTGGCGGCCCTTGATGCTGGAAGTCTCCTGATACGGCTTGGGCCGTTCTAGGGAATCCTTTTCATACTTAGCGGCCCAATAATTACGGTGAGCCCGGTCAAACGCCTCGGCGTTATAGAATTCTCCATTCGAAATATCGGCTAGAAGTCCGGCAAAACTTTGGCCGCGCTGACTGAATGTCTTCACAATCAGGTCAGCCACCGCTTTTTCGTTATATTTAGCTTCAAGAAACATGAATACCATAGCGCCAAGCGAATAAGGATTGGCCTGGCCTTGCGAAAGCATTTCCAGCGTCGGCAATCCCATTTGGGGATTCTTAACATTTGCCGCCGCCATACGCTGTTCCATCTTGCGGATATCGTCGCGCGAGTATGGAGCATATTTGTTGGCCAAATAATCAGCAGTGGCTTCATACAACCACTGCTCTACAGAATCAGCGCCAACTGCCCGGCCGATGAAACTCCAACCGATCATGTCAAATTGGAAAATGTGCACTAATTCGTGAGTATAGATTGTACGGTTCAGAACCGGCAGAAAATCCGGCTTGACCACAAGGATCATGTCTGAATCAGGCAAAAGCCGAGAACCGCGCGGAAATGCGTAAGCGCCTACGCCTTCAGGCATAAACTCGCCACCGGCAAGGTGAAGCGCCTCAAATTGACTATGCGTGCGAGATACAACTACAATTGGCCTTCTTTTCAGCTCATGGTTTAGTTTGACACTCAAATATTCACGTGAACCTTCCAAGTGCGCCACCAGACCGGTGAAGTGCTTCTGGACATCTTCATTTTTAATCTCCAGTGAGAAGTAAAAATCAAAATGAGCCGATTGATAAAAATTCCAAGTGGTCTTTTCCCAGATAACTTGATTTTTGCCGAATTGAGCATAAGTTGTCAGCGGCACCAACAAAAACACCAGGGAGAGAAGAAAGGTGAGCTTTCTTGTCATTTCTTTTCCTAATTGACAAAGAACCGAAATCTAACGCAAAACTACAGGTTTTATAGATAAAAGTCAACCGCATCTCTCTATTCTTTTTTCTTCAATGATGCCTCCAGTAATTTCTTTAATTCGCCCGTGTCTACTTCCCTCTTTTCTCTGTTGAGGCTTCTTGGTTTTTCTTGAATTTTACGACCATTAAAATCCACCGGAACGGAACTTAAGGCGCTCAAGGATGCCTCTTTGGGCCTGCCCTGAACTGGGTTGAAGGGTCTCTCCTCTCTTCGAGGTGGTCCATAAGCTGGCCTGCCGCCCTGAACCGGATTAAAAGACGGCCTTGGAAACGACCTCCTATCGTTTCTAGGATCGTCTCTCTTTTCTTCCCGGCCAAATTCATCAACAACCGGCCCGGCCCATTCCGCTATTTCTTTTTCAACAATACTCTTTGGGGTGCTATAGGCCTCACGGGAAGCAGCAATTATTGCCTGGCGGTTTGAATTTTCTAATTTAGGAAACCGGTCCAACGTTCCCGCCGAAAAACCTTTTGACGAAACTCCATTTATCATCAACTTAATATACACATCGCGCTTACCGAGATTTACAATATCGTTCATCATAAAATCTGGTTGGAACCATTTTTCCAAATATTCAGCGTCTTCAGCGCCAACCCTGAAAGCAACTATTGTTCCGACGTTTCCAAATACCGCGTCCATAACCGGCTCTTCCATTTGTTTAATATATTGATGCGCCATCACCAAACTCAAATGATATTTTCTGGCTTCCGATAAAATATTAGCGAATGACTCTGTCGCAAAGTTTTGAAACTCATCCACATACAGATAGAAGTCCCGTCTTTCTGATTCTGGAGTATCAACCCTCGACATTGCTGCTAATTGTATCTTGGTAATAAGAAGGGTTCCTAATAAAGCCGAGGCATCTTCGCCAATCTTGCCTTTTGAAACATTAACAATGAGGATTTTGCCCTTATCCATGATCTCTCTAATATTGATTTTTGATTTTGGCTGGCCGAGAATATTTCGGATAACATTATTTGAGGCAAATTGTCCGACTTTATTTTGAATAGCCGCCGTAGCTTCGGTAGCAAATTTATCCGCATATTTAGCGAATTCATCAGTCCAAAAGGCCCTAACAATTGGGTCGGTTACATTGGCGACAACTTTTTTCCGATATTCTTTGCCGGACATCAATCTGTTGATCCCAAGAAGAGTTGAGCCCGGATATTCAAGAAGAGCCAAAATCGTATTGTTTAAAATATATTCCATTCTGCCGGACCACGCCTCGGCTCCCCATATTTTTTTAAATACGCCCACAAGACCGGAAGCTACTAAATGCCGATAATCAAATCCTATTCCCTCCATAACATTAAAAGCAATAGGATATTGTAAATCGTCCGGATCAAAATAAATAACGTCTTTTATCCGCTCTTCCGGAATATAATCCAGTAAATCATCGGCCGAATCGCCGTGAGGATCGATAAAACAGACGCCTCTTCCGGCTTCAATGTCTTGGATGGCCATGCTTTTGAGAAATTCGGACTTGCCCATTCCGGTCGAACCAACGACATACATGTGCCTTCTGCGGTCGTCTTGTTTAATACCAAAACGGATTTTTTCGTTTCTAAAGCTTGTTTCTCCTAAAAAAACTGTCTCTGTTATTTCTGGTGAGGTCATAATTTAGTTTATGATATCGGCAATCCAACCGGCGGTTCACCTTTCTTGGCTTCAACTCTCGGCAGCAACGGAGACTTCACGCCAATATCAGGAAGATGATATATCGTTGCCAATTCTTCTATATTCAGTATAAAGGCCTTCGCTGGCAATGACCTGTTTTTGTACTTGTCCAATAAAAATACTTTTTTGTTATACTCTTTTTGTTTTTTGAACGGCCATTTGCTGGCAGTTATTGTAGGCCCGTTAAGTTTAAAGCTGTTAATGGTCTGTAAAGCATATTGCTTAAAAACCCCTACTACGCCTGATATATGAGCCCTGTGAAAATTTTCTCTGGGTCCCGAATATATAAATCTTATTCCGCATTCGTAACCAAGTTTGGACATTTTTCTTTCAGCCGCTTTTATGGCCTCCTGTTTGCCGGAAGTTAATTGGGTTTGTTCCGTTTTCTTGTCCTCTTTGGCAACCTCAACATGACCGGGGATTAATTTATCAATTTCAAAAACAAAATTAGACAGCATGCTTTCTCCGGTTTTGGGCTTCTTGCCCTGTAATTTATCCATCTCTGCTTGTCCCTTTTTAACCCACACTTCTCGAGCGGGCCTAATAAGTAATTGCACCCCTATGAATTCGCCCGCTTCCAAACTGGACATAACTTCCGCTAAAGATGCTAAAGGATCAATTCTTTTTACATAATCGGGGCCGCTTGATTTCTCTTCAAATTCAGGATAAGTCCTGATGGGATAATAGTCCTCCTTGCTTAAAATAATTTCCGATCCAAAAAGGTCGTTATCGCCATCTGGCAAAGACGGAGGCAATAAATTAATATAATCATCAGCAACTTCGGTAATCTCCGAATCGGGGTACTGCGCGTAGATCTGAGACTGAACTAACTTCCTAAATTGCTCCGGAGTTCTTACGTAAAAATGGGTCTCGCCTCCAATGCCGACTATTTCAAAAGATATCCAATTAACGATGTGGCCCTTAAAAAACCTGTTTCTCCATATTATTGGAGGGGGTAGCGTGCCGTGAAGGGCGGCAAATATTTGCTCTGTGGCCTTGGGACTCTTGCCGGGGTCTTGAGGAATTCTAACTTCCAGAAGAACCCATTTTATGGCTTTTATGTATTTCAACTTTGTGTAGAACTCAAAGGCAGTCACCAGGACAAGAAATAATAAAACCGGCAGATATATCCACCAATAACCGACAAAAAACCGTAATATATTTTGCAAAGAATCTAAAACAAAAGAGAATTGATCCATTATCTAACTATTATAACTCAATACGGCCAAAAACAAAAGATATAATTCACACAACCTCTATGCATGCTGCGGAGCATACTTTTCTGAAATTCTGCTGATTTCATAAAAGCATGCTCCCTCCGCCGGTTGGTTGGGTAAATAGATGTCAATTGAGAAGAAGGGGGTCAAGCAAACAAAAAAATAATGTTTTACTTGAGTTTTGCCATTATTGTGGCCTCCTGTGAATGTACTGGTTACCACGAATCCCTCGTGGCGGGGTTTTGGGTGCCCTATGAACTATGTTTTAATTATACCACATTTTAGGGTATTTTGTCAAATCGTTGCAAAAATTGGCCATTTTGGCCATTTTCAACGGCTCACATATGTGAGCCGTTGATTAAGAATACTTTACTCAAATCTTATCGTGTACACAGAATTAAGCAAATGCTTAATTCTGAATATTGTGGAATAGGACGTTTGTTATTTATTTGTTTGAACTTCTATTGCCAGTCATCATCAATCAACCAGTCAACTGGCGGAGGGTGTGTGCCTTTTTAAAATTAGCAATATTTTAAAAAGGTGCACCCCGCAGTCAGGCGTAGAAGTTGTGTGACCTACAAAAATAATCCCGCCGTGGCGGGATTATTTTTAGGCCTCTTTTAGTTCGTAGGTTCCGTCTTCGTTTTTAATAAAGGTCTTAGAGTCCTGAAGATTCAAGAGAATCGTGTTTTCCTTTACCATTCTCGCATTCATTACTTTGGTCAGAAGAGCAGTTTTAGCTAACGGTTTTGGAGAATTCTTCAGAAGGTCAATGAGCACGTCTTTAACGGTCCCCGATTTATAGCCCCATTCGGATAAAGCATACATTCCCCTGCCCACCAAGACGAATCTGTCATCTTTTATCAATTCATTATGAACCGTCTGGACATTTGCTTTCTTGCCCTGAAATCCGGCGACATTTATAAGTTTGGCAATCTCACTGAAATGTTTAGGATTATTATCCCTTTTCAATACCATATATGCTTTGTCCCTAACACCCTTAGGTCTAACTTCCGACCACGACACCAATCCAATTTCATTAAAAATATTCTTGCCTACGTTCTTAGAAATCGTCATGTAAGTTGCCAGATGCCTTGGATTAAAATCCCCATTTAATCCCGGCACATTGTTCTTTTTTGCCAAATCATAAAATTCTCCTTCCATACTTACCTTCCCTGATTTATCCAAAATATTAACGCAGGACGAGGCCATGTTTTTAAAATTATTCAAAACATTATTGTCAGTTGCCCAGAAAGAATGAAAATTATCATTATCGTTGAACCTGGTTAGGTCTTTATCCAAAGTAAGAACAAAAACCAAAGACGAATTGAAAACCGACTCGGCGTCATTGCCAGAGAAAGCTTTGAATAAATCTTTTTCTTTCATAACCCCACCGTTCTCATTCAAAATATTCTTAGCTAAAGTGGCGAATTTTTCCACTTCGGGATTGGGGGTTCCTTTGGATAACTGTATGAGGGCAAATTCCTCGACTTGTCTAACCCTCTCTCTGGTTATGCCATAGCTTTTGCCAATGGATTCAAGGGTTTCTTTCCTGCCGTTCCTCAACCCAAAACGCCTGGAAATTATATCCTTGTTTCTTGCCGATAGTCCTTTGACCAAATTTGCGACCGTTTTTGTGACCGCACCCTGACCAGGCAGGTTTAAGTTATTTTTACTCATATTAATAGGGTGATTCCCTCAATTCCCTTAAATTAAACTTTGAACATATAATATCACCACTACGGTTAGCCGTCAACCTCAGGTCCTTTCACTCAACCAAACTAGCAGCGGTGATGCGACAAATATTGATGAGTATGCTCCGGCGGCGATACCCACTATAAGGGCTAGGGCAAAGTATTTAATACTCTCTCCACCAAATAAATAGATGGCGACAAGCGATAACAACACCGTCACGGCAGTATTAATTGAACGCCCTAATGTCTGCATAACGCTGCGGTGAACAAGCTGACCAAAACTCTCGTCTTTAATTCTATATCTTAATAAATTCTCCCTAATTCTGTCCAGAATAATGACCCTGTCAGAAATCGCGTATCCCATGACGGTCAGAATCGCGGCCACGAAGACCCCGCTGATTTCAACTCCATACGCGTGACCCAGCCAGGCGAATAAACCCAGCGGTAAAATGACATCGTGGGTCAACGCGGCGAATGTGCCGATACTCATCACGCGCAGCGAGAATGTGCCCGATAATTTTCTAAAAACAAAACCCAGGTAAATTAAAATCGCCAACAATACGTAAACAATCGCCCAGATGCTTTTGGACTTGAGCTCCTGACCGATAACGGGACCGACTGAATTAAAACTTAATTCGGAAATGTTGCTATTATCAAATATCTTTTTAAGGACGCCAAGCGCTATCTGATGGTCGGCTTCAGTCAGTTCTCCGCTCCTGATGATAATGCCGTTAGTGCCGGCTAAACTGGCCACCGCGTCTTTGGTCGCAGGCAAATCATTTAATATCTTGTTGACCTCTGATATTGAAGGCGGATTTTTAGCAAAGGATAGTTCCATAACACTGCCGCCCTTGAAATCAACACCGAAATTCAGGCCGTAAGAGAACAAGGATATGAATGCCGCTACCGTCAAAAACACCGAGATACCGAAAAAAATTGTATAAAATTTAGGCATTGTTTAGAATAATGATTTAAGTTTCTCAAACTTCGGACCCGTAAAAAGCATCAGAAAAGACCTGGAAACGGTTGTCGCGGTAAACAAACTCGCGAGAACTCCGATGCCGAGCGTTAACGCGAAACCCCTCACAATTGAAGTGGTAAAGGTATAAAGAACCGCCGCTCCGATAAGAGTCGTCACGTGGCTGTCGCGGATAGGCAGCCAGGCTCGGTGGAATCCTTCCTGGATGGAATTCATCAGGGTTTTGCCGGACTTTAATTCTTCTCTCATTCTCGCAAAAATCAAAATATTGGCATCCACGGCCATGCCTAATGATAAGATAAATCCGGCAATACCGGCGAGAGTTAGCGTAACGGGAATAAGTTTATAAATAGCTAAGACGATTAAAATATATACCGCCAAAGCGACCACAGATACCACTCCCGGCAAACGGTAAAACAATATCATAAACAAAGCCACTAAGATTAAACCGTAGACACCCGCCTTTAAACTTTTCGCCAATGACTCGGCTCCCAAAGACGCGCCAATGGTCTGTTGGGAAACCAAAGTTATCGGAACCGGCAAAGCCCCGGAATTCAACCTCGTCGCCAAGAGTTTAGCTTCAATTGGAGTAAACTTTCCCGAAATAACCGCGTTGCCGTCGGTAATCTCCGACTGAACTATGGGAGTAGAAATCGGAACCCCGTCCAGATATATCGCGACTATCTTGCCTAAATTTTTCTTGGTAATTGCGGCAAAGAGTTTAGCGCCTTCGTCGGTTAATTGCAAACTTACCTGCGGCTGATATGTCTGCTGGTCAAATGAAACCGAAACACGCTTTAAATGCCTACCGTTAAGACCGGTCGGCTGCAACGGGTCCTCGTTTAAACGCTGACCCTTTTGCTGGGCATCCAATATGGCCTGGGTATCGGCCTTTGTTTCTTTAAATTCAAGAAAGGGGGTCTCTCCTATCAATTTGACGGCCTGGCTTACGTCGGTGATTCCGGCAAGTTCAACTATTAGGCGGTCCTGCCCGCTTACCTGAACCAACGGCTCGGCAACGCCGAACAAATTAACCCTTCTTTCAATGACATCTCTGACGCCCTGCATGGCATCTGCCTTATTTTCTGACTTTGACAAATCGGCTTGATAAACCAAATGGGTCCCGCCAAGCAAATCCAGTCCCAGGCGAAAAGGAACCTCTGGAAGCGATATTTCAATATTTAAATATTTAAATATTCTGTCCACTCCCTGCGGATAAACAAAAGCAAAAAGCAACAGAGACCCGACAATTATTCCGATGAGTAGATAATTAACTTTCACGAAGTTTATTAAAGCACATCTAGATTTTGAGCGCAAGACGAACGCTCCGCCCAGGCATTTTTCTGAATAGTTCACACAACCTCCATGCATGACTGCGGGGTGTACCTTTTCTAAAATCTACTAATTTTATAAAAGGCACACGCCCTCCGCCGGTTGCTTAGTAACAAGTGATGATCGACAATAAAAGTTCAAAGTATTCTGAAATAAAATGCCAGGGCTACACTTAAATTAAATAGTAGGTAAGAAAATCAGATAAGGCCTCACTCTTTTAGATTAATAACTTCTAGAAGACTGGGGGCATAATTAAAATGAAAGTATTCTCGTTTGATTCCAACCCTGAAACCATTATCTTGCATCGATATATACAAAATTTTCGTTTTGATTTTCCATA
>ERZ1292623.4153-Hain-H51-01um-R1-4153-length-11963-cov-71_pt1 | contig 11963 bp, 9 predicted proteins | sample MGYA00564398_ERZ1292623 | MGnify/ENA primary metagenome ERZ1292623 (study PRJEB36523, sample SAMEA6512633) | groundwater metagenome | collected 2019-01-07 | study: AquaDiva: Metagenomics assemblies of 32 groundwater samples | reverse complement strand
CCAATGATGGCGTGGGATTGGCGAGAGAAGAATTTATTATCGCGGGAGATATCGGCATTCACCCCAATGCTCTTATAAATTACTCTAAATTGCCGTCAAATCTCAAATCTCAAATTGATAAAAAAACAATCGGTTATAAAGATAAAACCCAATTTTATGTTGATAAACTCGCTTTTGGCATTGCGAAAATCGCCGCGGCTTTTTATCCGAAGCCGGTGATTATCAGATTTTCGGATTTTAAAACAAACGAATATAGAACGCTTATTGGCGGAGAATTATATGAGCCGTCGGAGGAAAATCCAATGATCGGCTGGCGGGGAGCATCGCGTTATTATCATCCGAATTTCGCGGCGGCGTTTATTCTGGAGCTTAAAGCCGTTAAAAAAGTCCGCGAGGAAATGGGGCTGGATAATGTGGAGGTAATGGTGCCGTTTTGCCGGACAACGGAAGAAGGGGAAAAAGTATTGGAGATTATTGATAAATTCGGTTTGCGAAAAAATAAGGCAACCCCTCGACAGGCTCAGGGTGATAAAAACCTAAAGGTTTTTGTTATGTGCGAGATTCCCGCCAATGTCATTTTGGCAGATGAATTTTTGAAAATTTTTGACGGGATGAGCATCGGTTCAAACGATTTGACGCAATTGACGGTTGGCATAGACAGAGACGGCAACGAAATGATCAGAGGAATAACGAATGAAAACGACGAATCGGTGAAAAAATTGATTTCAGACGTAATTAAAAAATGCCGCGCCAAAAAGAAATATATCGGTATTTGCGGTCAGGCGCCGTCGGACATAGAAGGATTTGCCGAATTTTTAGTGGAACAGGGAATTGACAGCATTTCTTTGAATCCGGACACGGTTATTAAAACCACGCAGAAAGTTTCCGGGAAAGAAATGCGAATAAAAAAAAGATAGCATGATGTTTGTTGATGTTCATGCCCATTTGAATTTCCCGGATTACAAAAATGACATTGACGAAGTAATCAGGCGGGCTCAAGAAAAAAACGTTTTGATAATTAACGTCGGCACCGGCCGCGAAAGCTCGCGAAAAGCCGTGGAAACGGCTCATCAATATCCGGAAACGATTTGGGCCGCCGCGGGACATCACCCGACCGAAAAAGAAATTTTCAGCCGAGAATTTTACGAGAAATTAGCCGCTGATATCAAGGTAGTGGCTGTCGGGGAATGCGGCTTGGATTACGCCGTTTTTGTTCGCGAGCGAATCAAGCGATTACAAAAACGAGCATCCGCCGAAGCCGAAAGCAAAAGCGAAGGCGGATTACAACAAGAAATACGAGAAATAAAAAAACAGAAAGAGATTTTTATAAAACACATTGAGCTTGCCGGCGAACTTAAAAAACCGCTGATGATCCATTGCCGCGACGCCTTCGGCGATTTGATCGAGATTTTAAAATTAAAATCCGGTTTTTTGAATTCTCCGCCCGGGGTTATTCATTTTTTCACCGGTTCTAAAGAAAACGCCGAAATTCTTTTGGAAATGGGGTTTTATTTTTCATTCGGCGGTTTAATCACTTTTAACCGCAGTCTTGACGGCGTTGTAGATTTTATTCCGCTGGAAAGAATTCTTTTGGAAACCGATTCGCCGTTTGTCGCGCCGGCGTCTTATCGCGGCAAACGAAACGAACCGGCTTATATCATTGAGGCGGCCAAAAAACTGGCTGAATTGAAAAACGTTTCTTTGGAAAAAATCAGCGATGAAACATTTTCTAACGCCCAAAAACTTTTTGCTTTGTAAGCGGGGAAATATTATAATTTAAGAGTTATATGGCTGAACTTGCCGAATTACATAAAAAAATAGAGCGCGAATTGGCGGTTGGTAAAGAAGAAGACATTGCTATTATTAAATTGGTGGAAGATTTGATGGAATACGGCTATCACAGCCGCGCTTCCGACGTTCATGTTGATCCGGAATTGGACAGGGTGCGCATTCGTTTAAGGGTTGACGGCGTTCTTCAGGACGCTTTTGTTTTCCCCAAAAAAATTCAGCAGGAGATTATTACCCGCATCAAGGTGCTTTCCGGTCTTCGCACCGACGAACATCAGGCGGCCCAGGACGGCCGTTTTCGGGCGGCGGTGGCGGACGTCGGCTATGTTGACGTCAGAGTTTCCATCGCGCCCACTTACGACGGCGAAAACTCCGTAATGAGGATTTTAGCCGAACATTCCAAAATTCTTTCGCTGAACGATTTGGGAATGAACGACAGGGATTTTAAATGCGTGAAAGAAGCCATCAGGAAACCTTACGGGATGATTCTGGCCACCGGTCCGACCGGTTCCGGCAAAACCACCACTCTTTACACGGTTATCAAAGAATTGAACACCGACGAGGTTTCCATTATCACGATTGAAGATCCGATCGAGTATTCCATCGGCGGCATCGATCAGATTCAGGTGAATCCCCGAACCGGTTTGACCTTCGCCGCCGGCTTGAGATCGATTCTTCGACAGGACCCGAACATCATCATGGTCGGCGAAATCAGGGATGAAGAAACCGCCGGCATCGCGGTAAACGCCGCGCTGACGGGGCACCTCATGCTTTCCAGTATTCACACCAACGACGCGGCCACCACGCTGCCGCGGCTGATGGACATGAAAATAGAGCCGTTTTTGATCGCTTCAACCGTTAACGTGGCGATCGGCCAGAGATTGGTGAGAAGAATTTGCGAAAATTGCCGCATTAAAAAGAAAATGAGCGAAGCCGAATTTAAAAGTTTGGCGGGATCTTTGCCGCCGAAATTAATCGGCAACCATAAAGAATTTTACGTCGGCAAGGGCTGTTTGAAGTGCAACAACAGCGGTTATTACGGCCGATTGGGAATTTACGAGGTTTTAAGCGTTGACGAAGAAATGCGCCACGCGATTATGCAGAGGGTTAATACCGACGAAATCAGCGCCATTGCCGTTAAGAGCGGCATGACGACGATGTTAGAAGACGGTTTTAAAAAAGCGATTGAGGGCAAAACCACCATTGAAGAAGTTTTGAGAGTGATTCATGAATAAATTAATTAAAAAAATCAACTCTTTTTTTCTGCGGGTTTCAACCCAGAATCAGATTATTTTCGTTAAACATTTGGCGGTGATGGTTAAATCCGGCATGCCGATTCTTAGCAGTCTGATGATGATTCAAAAACAGACCAAATCAAAGTCGCTTTTTAAAATTCTTCAACAGCTTATCATTGACGTTGATAACGGGCAGTTTCTTTCTGCCAGCCTTGATCAATTTAATTCCGTTTTCGGCGACTTATTCATCAATATCATCAGAGTAGGAGAGGCGAGCGGCACATTGGTTGAAAACCTGAATTTTTTAGCCGGAGAATTGGAGAAAAAACAGGAATTGAAGCGCAAAGTCAAAGGCGCTTTGATTTATCCGATCATTGTTTTAACCGCGACGATCGGCATCGTCGGCCTTCTGGTATTTTTCGTTTTTCCGAAAATCTTGCCCCGTTTTCAGGACATGAAATTCCAGTTGCCTTTGACTACGCGGATTTTAATCAACGTTAACAATTTCATTTTGGCAAATTGGCATTTTATTATTCTGGCTGTTTTTGTTTTTGCGATCGCGACCTGGCTTTTATTGAAAATAAAAATAATGAAATATTATTATCATTTTTTTCTGCTCAAGGTTCCGCTTGTCGGCACGATGATCCAAAACGTCAATATGGCCAATTTTACCAGATCGTTCGGCGTTCTTTTGAAAAGCGGAGTGAAAATCGTCGAGTCTTTGAGCATCACCTCCGGCGCCCTTTCCAATTTGGTTTACCGAAAAGAATTGACGAAGGCGGCTGATGAAATTACAAAAGGCGAACAAATTTCCAAATATTTTTTTAAAAAAGAAAAATTTTTTCCGATAATGCTCGCTCAGATGATTGAAGTCGGGGAAAATACCGGCAATTTGAGCGAGACGTTGTTTTATCTGGCGGAATTTTACGAAGCGGAAGTTGACGCGATCACTAAAAATCTTGCCAGCGTTTTGGAGCCGATTCTTTTGCTGATTATGGGAGTGATTGTGGGTTTCGTCGCTCTTTCAATCATTATGCCGATTTACAGCTTAACTCAAAGTTTGTCTTTATGATTAAAAAAGAAAAAAGGCTTTCTTCCGGCTTTACTTTGGTTGAGGCGTTGATAACAACGGCGATTTTCATGATTTTCAGTTCTATTTTTTATCTGGCTTATTCCAATATTTCTTCGGCCTTGGTTAAAAGCCGCCAATATTCAACGGCTGTTTCCGTTTTGGAAAATGAAATCGAGACGATCAGAAAAATGGATTACGCCGATGTCGGCGTAAGCGGCGGTTATCCGGCCGGTAAAATTTCGGCGGAAAAAACCGTTACCGCCGGCAACATTGATTTTATCGTCAGCGCCACCGTTCGGAACATTGACGATGCTTTTGACGGCACCGCCACCACTATTCCGGCCGATACGGCGCCGGCTGATTATAAGATGGCGGAATTAAAAATAAGCTGTTCAAATTGCCCGGCGTTCGGACCGGTGAAGATGACGACTACCGTGGCGCCCAAAAATTTGGAGAGCGCGTCAAACAACGGTTCTCTTTTTGTCAATGTTTTTGACGCCAGCGGACAGCCGGTATCCGGCGCCAACGTCAGCGTAGTCAATAATTCTTTAGGTCCAGTAATTGCTATCAGCGATTCAACAAATAACAGCGGCGTTTTACAGCTGGTGGATATTCCGACAAGCACTTCGGCTTATGAAGTCAGCGTTTCTAAGTCTGGTTATTCATCGGACAGAACTTATCAATCTGGAGCGCCGGAAAATCCCAATCCGGCAAAACCGCATGCCACGGTCGCCAGCCAGCAAGTTACTTCCATTAGTTTTGCCATAGACAAAGTAAGCGCTGTTAATTTTAAAACAACCGATTCCATGTGCGCGGTCGTACCGAACATTGATTTTCTGCAGCAAGGCGTGAAATTAATCGGCGCCGCGCCCGATATTTTAAAATATTCCGCGTCTTCGACGACAGGCGCTTCCGGAACAAAAACAATCGGCAATCTTGAATGGGACACCTACAATTTTTCCAATCTTGACGGCGCTTATGATTTAAGCGGTTATCTGCCGGCGATGCCGGTTATTCTTAACCCCGATTCTTCGGTTGATTTGCGATGGGTGATGGAATTGAAAAATCCATCCGCTCTTTTACTGACGGTAAAAGACGGAACCGGCCAGCTTGTCAGGGACGCCAGGGCAAGATTGGTCGGCGGCGGCAATGATAAAACTTTATATACCGGACGCCGTTCTTTTTCTCAAACTGACTGGTCCGGCGCTCAATATAGTTCTCAAAGCGGCGGCGTCAGCGACAACAATCCGGCAGGCGGAATAAAGATGGTTGATCTCGGCGCCGGAAAATATTCCACTTCCACCGAAGAGTGGCTGATTTCCTCAACGTTTGATCCGGGAACGTCGAGCACCACTTTTTACGATTTAAGCTGGAACCCGACCGCGCAGCCGTCGCAAACCGGAGCCGACAGCTTGAAATTTCAAATCGCTTCAAACAACGACAACGCCACGTGGAATTTCATCGGACCGGACGGCGCGGCCGGCAGTTTTTATTCTTCCAGCACGGTTTCCGTTCATTCCAGCCACAACAACAGCCGTTATGTTCGTTATAAGGTTTTTATGCGCACGCAGGATGAAAATTTCACGCCGTCTTTGGAAGACATAAAACTTGAATTTTCTTCGGATTGTTTATCGGCCGGACAGGCGTTTTTCAGCGGCTTTGGCAACGGCGTTTACGCGCTTACCGTTGAAAAAAGCGGCTATCAATCTTTTAGCGACCCCGCCGTTTCGATTTCCGAAAATTGGCGGGGATATGAAGCGGTTTTGACAAGCCAATAATTTTTTATGTCGATTAAGTCAAAAATTGTTTTTATCTTAACTTTGTTTCTTTCGACGATCAGCGCCGGAGTTTTTGGGCACGGCAACAGTTTTTTTGAATTCGCGCCGAACACCGTTTCTAAATCAATGATTGTTTCCGGAGGCGAAACGCCTTATCAATTTTTCAAGCCGTATAACGATTTTATCGGCGGGTTTGATTTTTGGATGGCGAATCCGGGAACGAGCGGTTCCGTTTCTTTCGGTTTGCGCGATCAAAACGACAATTTACTGGCGGCTAAAACGGTTTCCGTTCCTTATGCCGCCAAAATATGGGGCGGCACGGCGCTTCACGTTGATTTTGACGAGCCAGTTAACGTTTCCAGTACGGCTATGTATAAGATAAAAATATTGAGTTCGGCGCCTGAGTTGGAGTTTTATTACGTTAGTTTGACGCAGCTGCTTTTACATAATACCGACCGGTATTTTTTCGCCGATGCCGCCGGGCCGGCCCGTTTGGGATCAGCCGACCAGAATTTCGCTTTTAAATTCGCGCTTTACGAAGGAAACGACAATTTGGCGCCGATTGTATCTGGCGCGAGCACTTCAATCGTTTCTTTATATGAAGCAAAAATCGTTTTTAACGCCAATGAGCCGGTTGATTATAAAATAATATTTTCCATTGACGGAGAAAATGGCCAAGCTGTTGATTTCAGCGGCAATTACCGGCTTTGTCCGGAAGGCGTTGCTGTTTGCTCCGTCGGTTTAAGCGTAAAGCCGGATAAAACTTATAATTATCAGTTAATTGTAAAAGACGAATGGGGAAACGAAGCTCAACTTTCCGGTTTTTTTGAAACAATGAAAAGCGGTTCGTCTCCGGAATCTCCGGCGACTTCTTCGCCGCCTTTGCCCGAAGAGCCGCCTGTTGTCGGTGATACGGCTCCGCCTGCAATTTCCAACAGCCGCTTGATTAATTTGTTTTATAATTCGGCAAAAATCGCCTGGCAAACCGACGAAGCGGCCAACTCCGATTTAACGATTTGGAGCGCCGGTTCGCAGAAAATCGTTAATGTCGTTGACAACACTTTAGAGCTGGAACATGTTTTGGAAACCGGCAATGTTTTAAAGCCCAATACTCAATATTCCGCCGCGCTATCTTCCGCTGATTTGTCTGGTGATACCGGAACCCAGACAATCGTTTTTACCACGCCTAAAGAAGAAGTTGCGGCGCCAAGCGACAACAAAGATATTGTTTTAAAATCACCGGAATCCGGAGGAAATAACCAAGAAATTTCACCTTCTCCGGTAATCGGCAATTCTTTTTTAATCGTTCAATTTCTGGAAGGCGATAAAGCTGGTAACGCGATTATATCGTGGCTGGCGCCTGCCGGCGGCGAGCCGACCGATGGTTATCGGATTGACATTTTTGACGAAAACAAAGAATTAAAACAACAAATTTTCGTTTCGGCCGGCACCCATGAAATAAAAGTTAATTTGGATCCGGGGAAATACACGGTGATCGTTTACGCGAACAACGGCGGTTTTTTTGAAAAAGTGGCCGAGGAATTGGTGGTTACCATCAGCGAAAAACAGCCGTTTTTGGGCGCATTTTTAAGCCAATCAAGATATTTTTTTCTTATTTTTATGGCGATAGCCGTGATTGTCGTTTTGGCGGCGCTAAAATTAATAAAGAGAAAAAGCAGCGCCGGCTTCACTTTTATTGAGGTAATGGTCAGTTCCGCCATTTTGGCTTTGGTTGTTTTGGGAATCACCCTGTTTTCCCAAGATATTTTTAGATTCGGCAGTTTCTTTTCGGACAGCTTAAAAACGCAACAAGAGATCCAGCAAACTTTTCAGTCGCTGGTTACGGAAATTCGTTCCATGGGGCCTTCCAGCATAGGCAGTTATTCAATAGCCGAAGCAACCACTTCCACATTGGTTTTTTACAGCGACATTGACAGAGACGGCCTTTTTGAAAGAATAAGATATTTTCTTGACGGCAGCGCGTTAAAAAGGGGAGTGGTGAAGCCGACCGGCAATCCTTTTGTTTATAATTTAAGCGGAGAAGCGGTAAGTGAAGCGATTCACGGTGTTGTCGCCACGTCTTCCGGAATTTTTTCGTATTACGGCGCCGGTTATACGGGAAACGAGCCGGCCATGAGTTTCCCTGTCGCTATTTCCGATATAAGATTAATTAAGGCGGAAGTAAGCGCCAAAGGAAACGCTAAAAGTCCGACTGAAAAATTTTTCATTTTGGCAACGCCGAGAAATTTAAGAAATTGATTTATGAAAGCCAAAGATTTAAAAAAAGAAAACGGTCAGCTTTCGCTTCAAATTTTGATTTTCGGTTCCGTCGCCGTCATTCTTCTTTCGGGATTTTTCGTTTGGGTGGAGGTAAACGTTAAGTCCGCGGTAAGGCAATTAAATCGCTCGACGGCTTTTACAATCGCCGAGGCCGGCATTGAGTATTATCGTTGGCATTTGGCGCACGATTCAGACGATTATCAGGACGGAACGGGCCAGCCCGGTCCTTATACTCACGATTATTACGATAAGGACGGCAATCTGGTCGGCCGGTTTATTTTGGAAATTACGCCGCCGCCGGTTGGCTCAAGCGTTGTGAAGATAAAATCAACCGGTAAGATTATTAAGGATTCCAGCATTGAAAAAATCATTGAAGTAAAAATGGCTATTCCGTCGTTCGCCAAATACGCGGTTGTCGTCGACGCCAATGTTCGATTTGGCGCCGGCACCACGGTTTCCGGAGAAATCCATTCAAATAAAGGCGTCCGTTTTGACGGTTTGGCGTATAATTTGATAGCGAGCGCTTTGTCTTCTTATGACGACCCGGACCACAGCGGCGGCAACGAATTCGGTGTTCATACGCATGTTTCTCCCGTTGATCCTTCGCCGCCGGCTTCGGTTCCGACAAGAACGGATGTTTTTACGGTTGGTCGGCAATTTCCGGTGCCGGAAGTTGATTTCGTAGGCATTATTCAAACTTTATCGCAAATAAAGGAAAGCGCGTCTTCAAGCGGTTTTTACCGCGGTCCTTCCGGAAGTTACGGTTATGAAGTAGTTTTAAAAACGGACGACACCTTTGATATTTTTAGAGTGACAGCTTTGGCTACGCCGCCCAATGGTTGTACGAATTCTTCTAATCAGGACGGCTGGGGTTCTTGGAGCGTTGGGTCAGAAACCTTGCTGGGAAATTATCCGATTCCGGCCAATGGTTTGATTTTTTTGGAAGACGATGTTTGGGTTAAAGGCCAAATTAATAGCGCCAGATTAACCATTGCATCCGCGCGGTTTCCCGATAATCCCGTTACTCGGAGCAGCATTACGGTTAATGACAATCTTTTGTATACTAATTATGACGGTCAAGACGTGATCGGGTTAATTAGCCAGAAAAATTTTAATGTGGGTTTGTACAGCCAGGATAATTTAAGGATTGACGCGGCTTTAATCGCCCAAAACGGCAGAGTGGGCCGCTATTATTATCGGCCACCGTCTCAAACTCAACAAACTCAAAGCCGTTGTTCGCCTTATCATATTCGCAATTCAATTACCACTTACGGGATGATTGCTTCCAGTCAGCGTTATGGTTTTGCTTATCTTGACTGGGCGGGAGAAACAACCGGTTATCTAACGCGCAATTTGATTTACGACGCCAATTTGTTATACAGCCCGCCGCCGAGTTTCCCGAAAACATCCGATTCTTATGAAACAATTTATTGGGATGAAAACAAATAAAAGCGGTTTTACTGTTATGGAATTGGTGATTGTTATCGGCGTTCTTGTTATTTTGGGCTCCGCGCTTTTTATTTATGCCAATCCAACGGAGCAGTTTAAAAGAAGCAGAGACGGCAGACGGTTTATCGACATTAACGCCATTTTAACGGCGGTCAACCAGAATATGACGGAAAACCGGGGATATTTATCTTGCGCCGGCGGCGCGACCACCACCGTGCCGACGACAACCGCTCAAATCGGCCGGGCTTCCGGAAATTTCAACTTGGAATCCTGTTTGACGCCTATTTACATTTCAGCCGTTCCTGTTGATCCGAAAATCGGCACCTCCAGCTCAACCGGCTATTATATTTTAAGAAACGCGACAAGCAGCGCCGTTACGATTATCGCCTCCAGCACCGAAGCCACCAGCACCATTTCCGCCACCCGTTAAGTTTTTTGAGGCGGTTGACATTTTTTTATGTTGAGAGTAAAATGACTGAAAATCCACCCACCGGTGGATTTATTGGTAAATAGAAACAATATGTTTGATTTAAAAAATTTAAAAAGGGCAATTGACCAAATTGCCGAAGAAAAAAGCATCAGTTCGGAAAAAATATTGGAAGCCGTGGAATCGGCGATCGCGGCGGCTTATCGGAAAGAATACGGCAAGAAAGGGGAAGCGATCAAAGCGAAGCTGGATTTAAAGACCGGTGATTTGAATTTTTGGCAGTTAAAAACCGTTGTTGACGCAAACAGCGTCAGATTGAAGGAAGAAGGAGAAGAAGAAAAAATTATTGAGAAAAAAGACGGCGAAGAAATTCTGCCTCTTTATAATCCCGATCGCCATATTTTTATCGAAGAAGCGAAAAAAATAAAATCCGGAATTTCCGTCGGCGATGAAATGGAATTTTCTTTGCCGGAACAAAACGAATTCGGCAGAATCGCCAGTCAGGCGGCCAAGCAGGTTATTTTGCAAAAAATCAGAGAAATTGAAAGAGATTCGATTCAAAAAGAATATCAGGGAAAAGAAGGTGAAATCGTCAGCGGAGTGGTCCAAAGAATGGAGCGCGGCAATGTTTATGTTGATCTCGGACGGGCGACCGGCATTCTGTTTTACAACGAAGGCATTCCGGGAGAACATTATCGTATCGGAGAAAGATTGCGTTTTTATCTTTTGGCGGTTCAGGAAGAAACAAGAGTGCCGGGCTTGATTCTTTCGCGTTCTCACCCGAAATTCGTGGAAAAACTTTTTGAACTTGAAGTGCCGGAAATCCACGACGGCTTGGTGGAAGTAAAAGCGATTGCCCGCGAAGCCGGAAGCCGGACAAAAATCGCCGCCGCTTCAAAAACCGAAGGCATTGATCCGGTCGGCTCTCTCGTCGGCCAGCGCGGCACCCGCGTTATGGCGGTCATTAACGAATTGGGAAACGAAAAAATAGACATTATTGAATGGTCGGAAAATCCGGAAAAATTCGTCGGTTCCGCTCTTTCGCCGGCCAAGGTAAAATCGGTGGAAATTCTGCCTCGTCGTGAAGCAATGGTTTTTGTGGCTGAAGATCAGCTGAGTTTGGCTATCGGCAAAGGCGGCCAGAATGTCCGGTTGGCGGCGCGGCTTACCGGCTGGAAAATAGACGTTCGTTCTCAAGCGCGGCCGGACGAAGTTCAGGCCGAAGGCATCGCCGAGGGCGCCGTTGAAAAAGAAATTTCCAAAGAAGTTGCGGCTGAAGAAAAAATTTCCGACAACAAAGAAAATGAATAATGTTTTAAATTTGAAAATCGGCGAGAAATCTCCGGAGATATTCAACGCCGTCGTGGAAATCCCCAAGGGCAGTCAGAATAAATATGAGTTTGACGAAAAAACCGGCGTTTTTAAGCTTGACCGGGTTTTGTACTCGCCGACGCATTATCCCACCGATTACGGCTTTATTCCCGAAACCCGTTCGCAAGACGGCGATCATCTGGACGTGTTGATCATTGGCGGATACCCGCTTTTTGTCGGATGTGTTTTGGTAGTCAGGCCGGTGGGAATTTTAAAGATGGTTGACAACGGCGACGAGGATTTTAAAATACTGGGCGTTCAGGCCAAAAATCCGCGATTGGACGCCATTTCCGACATTAAAGACATTGAAGCGTCCAACCCTCATTTATTGAAAGAAATCGCCCATTTTTTTCAGGTTTACAAGGAATTAGAAGGCAAACAAACCCGAATTATCGGCTGGGAAGGGGTTGAAAAAGCGAAAGAAGAAATTATAAAAGCCCGGGATTCTTATCGCGACGAAGCTAGCCGCTCGCTCGTCCCTTGACTCTCGGCCTCGCCCTTCCTCTATTTAATAAGTTTTCGTAATTCTTTAATTTTTTGATCAAGCGATTTTTTTGACGTCG